>Ga0307505_10000401_pt1 | contig 49112 bp, 51 predicted proteins | sample 23_S_MG_FD_202183 | JGI IMG/M metagenome (GOLD analysis project Ga0307505, IMG submission 202183) | Soil microbial communities from Populus trichocarpa stands in riparian zone in the Pacific Northwest, United States - 23_S | ecosystem: Environmental > Terrestrial > Soil > Riparian zone > Trees...
CGCACACGCGCCCTTGACGGCTGGCTATGGACCTACAACCATCAACGACCACACAAAGCCCTCAACCGCCAAACCCCGGCAGCACGACTAACCCAGCTAAACCGGAACAACCTCCTCAGGTCCTACAGCTAGCGGCCACCGCGCGTTCGGTCCAGCTGGGCGCGACCCGCCGCGGGACGGTTGGGCACCGGCGGGCCTGCTACCGTCCGTCGGGTCGGTCGCCGCCGTGGCGGCCGAGAGAGCCCGTCCTTTGTTGCGCTCAGCGCGTCTGGGGTCGTTGGATCTCCCCGTCGCATTCAAGGAGCAGCAACAGATGTCAACGCAGTCCTTCGCCGATCTCGGCGTATCCAAACCTGTGGTGTCGGCCCTGCGCGAGCGCGGTATCGAGGCCCCGTTCGCCGTCCAGCGCCTCGTCATCGAGGACGTCCTGGCCGGCCACGACGTGCTCGCCCAGTCGCCCACCGGCTCGGGCAAGACGCTCGCCTTCGGCGTGCCGCTGGTCGACATGATCGCCGCCGACTCGCGCCGCCCAGCCGCCCTCGTGCTCGCCCCGACGCGTGAGCTGGCCTGCCAGATCGTCGACGAGCTGCACGCGGTCGCCCACTCGCGGGCGCTCTCGGTGGCGCCCGTCTACGGCGGCGTCGGAATCCAGGCCCAGGCCCGCAAGGCCTCCCGCGCGCACATCGTCGTCGCTACACCCGGCCGGCTCGAGGATCTCCTCCAGCGCGGCGACCTGACGCTGAAGCACATCCGGGCGATCGTCCTCGACGAGGCCGACCGGATGCTCGACATGGGCTTCAAGCCCGCCGTCGACCGGATCGTCGCCCAGACCCCGCGCGACCGTCAGACGCTCTTCTTCTCGGCGACCCTCGACGGGGCCCCCGGCGAGGTCGCGCGCTCCTACACCCGCGATGCCAAGCGCCACGTCCACACGCCGAAGGTCGAGCGCCGCGCCGACGTGCAGCACCGTTTCATCCACCTCGCCCACGCCGACAAGGTCGACCGGATCGTCAGCGAGCTCGACGAGACCGAGCGCGGCCGCACGCTGGTCTTCGTGCGCACCAAGCGGGGCGCCGACCGGCTGGTCAAGCAGATCGGCAAGGAGGGCATCCGTGCCGCGGCGATGCACGGCAACAAGTCGCAGTCCCAGCGCCGCCGCGCGCTCGCCGACTTCGACTCCGGCCGCGTCGACACGCTGATCGCCACCGACGTCGCGGCACGCGGGATCGACGTGCCCGAGATCACCCACGTCTTCAACTACGACATCCCCGAGGACCGCGACACCTACGTCCACCGCATCGGCCGCACCGGCCGCGCGGGTGCGACCGGCGCCGGCGTCAGCTTCGTGATCGCCGACCAGGCGCTCGAGATGCGTGAGATCGCGGTCGGCCTCGACCTGCTGAGCGAGTTCGAGGCCGAGGCCCCGGCGCACGTCGCGGCGATCGGCCGCGACGGCGGATCGCGCCGCGGCGGCCAGGGCTCGCGCGGGCGCAAGCCCGGCAGCGGACGGCCGCAGGGCCGCGGCGCAAACAGCAACGGCAACGGGCGCGGCTCGAACGGACGCCCGTCGTCCAACGGCAGCGGCCGCGGCTCCAACGGCCACGGCGGCGGCAACGGCCGCGGTGGCACCGACGGCCGGCCGGGATCCGGCCGCCGGCGCCGCGACGACGCCTCCGGACGCCCACAGGGCGATCGCGCCGGCACCGGCGCCCGTGGCGACGGGGAGCGCGGCAAGGGCGAGCGCGGTGGGGAGCGGTCCAACCGCTCCGGCGCCGGGCGCGGCTCCCAGCAGCGCGGCAGCGTCGCGTCCTCCGGGCCGCGCCGCAAGCGCCGCGTCCGCTAGCTGACCGCCTTCGCGCGCGGCATTCGCCGCGGCAGAGGGCCACGAATCTCGCGCGCGAAGGATCTTTGGGGGTATACCCCCAAAGATCCTTCGGACGGCGGCCGGGGGCCGTGCCGGGGGACGCCGCGGCCCGCCCGCAGGTAGCCTCGCCGAGCGAATGAGCCCGGGAGCCGAGCGGATGGATCGGGGCGCGCTGGTCGCGCTCGTCGCGATGGCGATGGCGGTCTTCGTCATCGCCAACGACTTCACCGCGCTCAGCGTCGCGCTGCCCGACATCGAGCGCGACTTCGACGCCGACGTCGGAACGGTGCAGTGGGTGATCAGCGCCTACGCGCTGATCTTCGGCGTCCTGATCGTCACCGGCGGCCGGCTCGCCGACCTACTCGGCCGCCGCCGCGTCTTCTTCGTCGGAACGGCGATCTTTGCGACCTTCTCGCTGCTCGGCGCCGTCGCTCAGGATGCCTGGTGGCTGATCGCCACCCGGGCGCTGATGGGCGTCGGCGGAGCGCTGATGTGGCCGGCGATCCTCGGGATGACCTACCAGATCCTGCCCGACAGCCGGGCCGCGCTCGCCGGCGGGCTGATCCTCGGCGCGGCCGGCTTCGGCAACGCTGCCGGCCCGCTGATCGGCGGCGCGCTGACCGACGCCTTCGACTGGCGCGCGATCCTGGTGCTGAACCTGCCGATCGCCGCCGCGGCGGCGCTGGCGACGTGGCAGTTCGTCCCGAACGTGCCGGGCGAGACCGGCCGGCGCCGGTTCGACTACGCCGGCACGGTCACGCTGTCGGTCGGCTTGATCGCGCTGCTGATCGCGCTCGACCAGGTGACCGACGCGAGCTGGACCTCGCCGGGGATCCTCGCCCTGCTCGCTCTCTGCGCGCTGCTGCTGGTTACCTTCGCGCTCCACGAGCGGCGTGCGGGCGACTGGGCGCTCGTCCCCGCCGACGTGATGTCCAACCGCACCTTCCGCTCGGCGTGCGTGGCGGTCGTGCTGATGAGCGCCACCTTCTTCGTCGCGATCGTATACCTGCCCCAGTTCATGCAGAAGATCCTCAGCTACTCGGCGATGGAGGCGGGGCTCGGCCTGCTGCCGATGATGGCCACCTTCGCGGTCGTATCGTTCATCGCCGGCCCGCTCTACGAGCGGCTCGGGGCGCGCCCGGTGCTGATCGCCGGAGCCGCCTTCCTGACCGCCGGGCCGTTCCTGATCGCGCGGCTCGAGACCGGCGACAGCTGGGCCCAGCTGGTGCCCGGGATGCTGGTCCTCGGAGTGGGGGTGGGGCTGTTCTACAGCTCGGTCACCACCGCGGCGGTCACGGCGCTCGATCCGTCGCGGTCGAGTCTCGCCGGGGGGATCGTCTACATGGCCCAGGTCGCGGGCGGATCGATCGGCCTCGGCATCGCCACGACCGTCTTCAATGCCGCGGCCGACGACCGCCTGCGGTCCGAGCTCGCCGCCGCCGGGCCGCGCGTCGGCGAGGGCGAGCGCGACGCGATCCAGGGCATCCTCGCGGGCACCGAGAGCGGCCAGCAGGTCCAGGAGCGGTTCGCCGAGGCGGCAGCCCGGCTCGAGGAGCTGGCGCGCGAGGCCTTCGCGGCGGGCTTTCAGGCCAGCTTCACGCTCGTCGCGGTGCTCGCGCTCGCCGGGCTGGTCGTCACCGTGGTCGCGGTCGGCCGCCCGCGCGACTACGCAGGCTCCGAGCCCGTCTCGTCCGACTCCGGCAGCAGCGCGTAGAGCCGCACGCGGCCGTCGACGCCCTTGAGGTTGCGCTTGCGCGAGCGGCGCCAGCGGTGGCGGTCGGAGGCCAGCTCGACGACCGCCTCGGTCGCGTAGATCCGCCCGCCCTTGCCGACGTCGGTGGCGCGGCTGGCGAGGTTGACCGTCGAGCCGAACCAGTCGCCGGCGCGCGGGGTCGCGGCTCCGTAGGCGACGCCGACGCGCAGCTCCGGGAACCCCTCGCCCTCGGCGTCGGCGGCGGCCACCAGCGCCTGGATCGTGTCGAGCATCGGGTCGATCTCGGGCGCGACGAGCATCGCCGCGTCGCCGATCATCTTCACGATCTGGGTCGGACGGACCAGCGCGGCGGTCGCGAGCTCGGCGAGCCGGGTGGCGATCTCGCCGAGCCGTTCGGTCGGGACGCTCTCGCCGAGCTTGGTGTAGCCGACGAGGTCGGCGAAGGCGACCGCGATCTCGTGGGTGCCGGACTGCTTGCCGGTGTCGCGCTCGGCCTCGGCGACGAGGTCGCTGCGGATGCCGTCGCGCAGCTGGGCGCGGAAGATCAGGTCGAGGACGGCGGCGACCTCGGGCGAGAGCGCGCCGGCCGTCTGCACGTAGCGCAGCGCGAGCGTCAGGTCGGTGTCGTCGGGCTGCAGCAGCGGACTGACGGTCGTCCGCCGCACCGACTCGGCGATCTGGCTGAGCGCCTGCCCGGTCACACGCGCGGTCTCGAGGATCCCCTCGCGCGGTATGCCGGCGTCGATCAGCAGCTTGATCCGTCGCGCGAGGTCGATGTCGTCGTCGGTATAGGCGCGCTCGCGCGGTGCGGCGATCGGCCGGCCGATCGCCTGCAGCAGGCGGCGCAGGAAATCGCGGCTGAGCCCCGACTCGCGGGCGACCGAGCTGAGCGAGTGCCTGCGATCGCCGCCGAGGGCGACCTCGATCGCGTAGGTGGTCAGCCGGCCCTCGCGCTCGGCGTCGCCGATCGCCTGCTCGCTCTGGTCCATCGCGCGCAGCCGGCGGACCAGCTCGTCGCGCGCCTCGGCCTGCTCCAGATCGTTGGGGACCTCCATCGCCCCGGAAGTCTTCCAGGGGCGGCGGCCGCGCCCACCGCTCGTCGCGGCTGGCGAGCGGTGGGCGGCGAGCGCGCCTCCCGTTCAGACGATCTTCATGCCCGAGATTGCGCGGGCGATGACCAGCCGCTGGATCTCGGAGGTGCCCTCGAAGATCGTGTAGATCTTGGCGTCGCGGTGCATCCGCTCGACGGGGAACTCGCGGGTGTAGCCGTTGCCGCCGAGGACCTGGATCGCCCGCTCGGTGGCCCAGACGGCGACCTCGCCGGCCTTGAGCTTCGACATCGAGCCCTCGGCGTTCTTGAACTGCATCCCCTGCTGCTTGCCCATCCACGAGGCGCGCCAGACCAGCAGCCGCGCTGCGTCGATCTCCATCTTCATGTCGGCCAGGGTGAAGGCGATCGCCTGGTTCTCGACGATCTTGCGACCGAACTGCTCGCGCTCCTTGGAGTATCCGAGCGCGTACTCATAGGCGGCGCGGGCGATGCCGACGGCCTGCGCGCCGACCGTCGGCCGGCTCGCCTCGAAGGTCTGCATCGCGGCCTGCGACTTGGATTGCCTGCCCTCGCGGACGCGGGCGAGCCGCTCGTCGAGGCGGTCCTTGCCGCCGAGCAGGCAGGAGCCGGGCACGCGGCAGTCGTCGAGGTGGACGTCGGCGGTGTGGGAGGCGCGCAGGCCGTGCTTGCGGACCTTGGCGCCCTGCTCGCAGCCCTTGGTGCCCTTCGGGATCACGAACGCCGCGTGGCCGCGCGAGCCGAGCTCGCGGTCGACGGTGGCGATCACGACGTGGACCTCGGCGATGCCGCCGTTGGTCGCCCACGCCTTCTGGCCGTTGAGTACCCACTCGTCGGCGGCCGCGTCGTACTTGGCGGTCGTGCGGATGCCCGAGACGTCGGAGCCGGCGTTGGGCTCCGACGCGCAGAACGCGGCGACCGCCGGCTCGTCCTGGCTGCCGAAGCAGCGCGGGATCCACTCGCCGATCTGCTCGTTGGTGCCCTGGCCGAAGATCGCGGCGACGGCGAGAGTGGTGCCCATGATCGCCATGCCGATGCCGGCGTCACCCCAGAAGAGCTCCTCGTTGACGATCGGCAGCTGCAGGCCGGTCGGGTCGGCGAAGAACTGGGCGAGCGACTCGAAGCTGTAGAGGCCGATCTTGGCGGCCTCCTGGATCACCGGCCAGGGGGTCTCCTCGCGCTCGTCCCACTCCTCGGCGGCGGGACGGACGACGCCCTCGGCGAAGCCGTGGACCCAGTCGCGGATGTCCTTCTGGTCCTGGCTCAGCTCGAGGCTGAACGGGGTCTCGGCGGACTCTGGGGCGGTCTCGCCGGCGGCCTCGGTGGCGAGATCGGTCGCGCTCATCGGTCGGTGTGCTCCTAGCTGTGTATCGGGGAACGTCTGTGGCCGGAGAAATGCTACCGGAAGTAGGAAATGCCGGCAAGGCATAGAATGGGCGGCGATGGCAGGCCAGCCCGCGGCACCCGAGCGCCAGCGCGCCGCCCACCTCGGGCCCGAGCGCCGACGGCCACTGGTGCTCGACGCGGCGATGGGGATCTTCCTCGAGCACGGCTTCGAGGGCGCTTCGATGGACGCAATCGCCGAGGCGGCCGGCGTCTCCAAGCCCGTCGTCTACGACTGCTTCGCCAGCAAGGCCGAGCTCTTCAAGGCGCTCTTCCAGCGCGAGGAGGCGCGGGTGATGGGGGAGATCCGGGCGGCGCTGGACGTCGACGTCGACGGCCCGGCCGAGAATGCGCTGGCCGGCGCCTACGCCGCCTTCCTGCGCGCGGTCGCCGACTCGCCCGACGCCTACCGGGTCGTCGTGCTCGGCGAGGGCGGCGGCAACGCGGCGGTGGGGCGACGGATCCGCCAGGGGCGCGAGCGGCAGGTCGCCGCCGCCGCGGCCGCCGCCCGCCGCTGGCTGGCGCCGGCGGAGCACGGCGACCGCGACATGGAACTGTTCGGTGAGCTGATGATCGGCCTCGGCGAGGCCGGGGCGCGGGCGCTGCTGGCCGGCTCCGGCGCTTGGACGCCGGACGAGCTGGCCGGACGGCTGGCGGCCGTCGCGGTTGCAGCGCTGCCGCGCTGACCAGAGCCTCAGCCGGCGGCCGCCTCGAGCCGCTCGGCGAGGCGGTTCATGCCGATCGCCCGCGCCGCGCCGGCGCCCGTCACGCGGTCGGTCGGCGCGTCGGCGGGCAGCTCGACCGCGACATCGCGCAGTGCCGCGATCTCGCGGAAGGCGCGCAGCTCGTCTGCCTGGCGGGCGAGCGCGTTGGCGGCCGGCCCGTCGGCCTCGGCCTCGGCGAGTGCCGCGTCGAGGGTCGGGTGGCGGCGCAGGATGTCGGCGGCGCGCTTCTCGCCGATCCCCTTCGCGCCGGGCAGGCCGTCGGAGGGGTCGCCGCGCAGCGCGATGAAGTCGGGCACCTGCTCGGGATCGATGCCGTAGCGCTCGCGCACCTGCGCTGGCCCGATCTCCTCCGGGCCCTTCTTTCCGCGCCCGCCGAGCAGCAGCACCGAGACCGCCTCGCTCGCGCACTGGAAGAGGTCGCGGTCGCCGGTGAGGATCAGCGCCCGCCCGCCCGCCGCCGCCTCGGCGCCGGCGAGCGCGCCGAGTAGATCGTCGGCCTCGAGGTCGTCGCTGGTGTCCACCCGCCAGCCGAGCGCCTCGTAGAGGCGGGGCGCCAGCCGCCACTGGTGGGCGAGGTCGTCGGGCATCGGCGGGCGGTGCGCGTGGTAGCCCGGATAGAGCTCGACGCGGTAGTCCGCCGCGTCGGGTCCGAAGCAGCAGACCACCGCGCGCGCGGCGTGCTCGTCGGCCTGGGCGAGGATGGTGTTGACGCTCCCCAGGAGGGCGTTCACGGGCCGTCCGTCGGCGCCGCGGACCTTGTCCGGCACGCCGAAGAAGGACCGATAGAGCAGATAAGGAGCGTCAACCACTAGCAACGGGGTGGTCATTGGTGCTAGCTTGACGGATGGTAAGGCCGGAAAGTCCGGTGAAAGCAGTGCCAGCGCTCGCAGTCGTTGCTCGAAGTAGCATCCTCCGCGTACGCAGCACAGGAAGAACGTGGAGGAACTCCATGCCAGGCGGAACCGTGAAGTGGTTCAGCGACGAGAAGGGCTTCGGATTCGTCACGCCCGACGATGGTGGCAAGGATCTGTTCGTGCACCACACCGGCATCAGCGGAGACGGCTTCAAGTCGCTCACCGAGGGCGCCCGTGTGACCTTTGACGCCGAGGAGGGCGACAAGGGGCCGAAGGCCGTCAACGTCGTTCAGTCGTAGAGCGCTCGCACAGCCGAACGCTTCTCGAGGGGCCCCGGGTGACCGGGGCCCCTCGTCTTTTCCGGGCCTGGCTGGCGACCGGCCCAGGGGGTACGCTTCGCCAGATGCCGACGATCTCGCTGGCCTCCGACGAGCATGTCGTCTTCGAGGGGCACCCGTCCTGGCGCGCGACGCTCGCCTTCTACATCAAGGGCATCGTCGGGGCGGTCGTGCTGCTGGCCGCGCTGGCCGGGATCACCGCGCTGATCGGCGACACGATCGAGACGTCGCTGCTGGTGGCGATCGGCGTCGCCGAGGTCGTGCTGGTGCTCGTCGGCGGCTACGTCTGGCGGATGGCGACGACCTACACGATCACCAACCGCCGGCTGCACATCAAGCGAGGGATCATCGCCCGCAAGACCCAGGAGGCCCGCCTCGAGCGGGTCCAGAACGTCAACACCGAGCAGTCGGTGATCGAGCGGCTGCTGCGTGTCGGGACCGTCGACTTCGACACCGCCGGCGCCGACGAGGGGTTCCGCTTCGAGGGTGTTGCCAGCCCGCTGGAGGTCGTGCAGTCGGTCGACCGCGCCCAGCGCGAGTTCGCCGAGCACCAGGTCCGCCAGCAGGCCGACGTCTACGGCCGCACCGGCGGCCCTCCACCGCCGCAGGACCCCGGGCTCTAGCCCGAGTAGAGCGCCGGATCGCGCGGCAGCGCGGACGGGTCGAAGCGCTCGAGGAGGTCGGCGGCGGCCGGATGCTCGCCGGGCGCGGCGAGGCCGAGGCTCGCGGCCATCCAGGCGAGCGCGTCCCCTGGGGCCTCGCCGAGCGCGGCCCGGTCGGCGAGGGTCACGGCCCGGTGGCGCTTGGCCAGCCGCGCGCCGTCGGGGCCGAGCACCAGCGGCACGTGGGCGTAGGCGGGGCTCGGCAGGCCGAGCAGGTGCTGGAGCAGGATCTGGCGCGGGGTCGAGTCGAGCAGGTCGTCGCCGCGGACGATCTCGCCCATCCCCTGCGCGCCGTCGTCGACGACCACCGCGAGGTTGTAGGCGGGCGTGTCGTCCCAGCGCCAGAGGACGAAGTCGTCGACGCCTCCTGTGGTGCGGCCGTGGAGTCGGTCGGTGAAGGAGATGGCCGGTGGTGCGATCGGCGCCGACACCGGGTGTCGGGGCCAGGCGGCGGACGTGTCGGAGGTGTGCGCGCCGTCGCCGACGGGCTCGAGGACGGGAGCGGCCGACGAGGTGGCGTCCACGGCCGCGCTCCCCGCCAGCGCGACCGCGGCAGCGGCTGCGTCGAGGCGGATGCTGGGCGCGCGTCCAGCGGCCCGCGCGCGCTCGGACCGCTGCGCGGCGCTCAGCCGGCGGCAGGTGCCCGGATAGGCGCCCTCGGGCAGCGGGCCGTGTGGCGCGTCGGCGGCCGCCCGGACCTCGGCGCGTGTGCACCAGCATGGGTAGGTCGCCCCGGCTCGCTCGAGCCGCAGCAGGGCGGTGCGGTAGCGGTCGGTCCGCTCGGACTGGCGGATCGGCTCGCCGTCCCAGTCGAGGCCGAGCGCGCTCAGGTCGTCGAGCTGGCCGCGCTCATGCTCTGGACGCGAGCGCTGGCGGTCGAGGTCCTCGATCCGCACCAGGAAGCCCGCGCTGGCCGAGCGGGCGAACAGCCAGGCCAGCAGCGCCGTGCGCAGATTGCCGATGTGTAGCGGGCCGCTGGGCGAGGGGGCGAAGCGGCCGGTCGGCTCCATCGGCGCGAGGGTAGAAGGTCGGCCGGGGATTCAGCGCCGCGGCCGTCCGGGCGCCGCGCCGTCGCCAGAGTTGTGGCCAACTGCGCCCCGTTCGGTGAGCGTTGCGGCCACCACCTATGGGCGGTGAGAGTTGCGGCCAATATTTGACCCCAACTCTCACCGGAGACTCCGGATGCCGGACGGGCGCGCCTCCGAGGGCGGTGGGGCGGCTGCTAGAACCCGGCCGGGTGGCGGGCCACGTAGCCGGCCGAGGACCGCATCGTGTTCGACCAGCGCGAGCCGGTCTCCGAGCGGGCGCTGGTGTCGAAGCGGCGGCCGTCGATGACCATGTAGGCGTGGCCGGCATTGGCGTAGATGGTGATTCGCCGGCCCTTGCCAGGACGTCCCCAGCTCATGAAGCCGGTCGAGTTCAGCGAGCCGTTCAGCAGGCCCCCACCGCGCAGGGCGTAGGAGATCGAGCCCGAGCAGTCGTAGCCGGAGTCGACGAAGGAGCCGTGCCCGCCGCCGTACTTGTAGGGATGGTTGGCGATCTCGTTGCCGGCCTGGACGATCGCCCGCACGATCCGGTCCCGGCGGCTCGAGCCGCCGCCGCGGCTTGCGCCGCCCTTGCGCTTGAGCACCTGGCCCGGCCCGATGCCGAGCGCCGTGCGCGTCTGCGGGCCGACGATGCCGTCGGGGGTCAGCCCGTGCGAGCGCTGGAACGCCTTGACGGCCGCCTGGGTGCCCGGACCGAAGACGCCGTCGGCGGAGATGCCGAGCGCGCGCTGGAGCTCACGGACCCCGCCGCCGCGCGAGCTGACCTTCTGTTTGGTGCCGCTGCTGGCCTTGCGCGGCGAGCCGACGCCGAGGCTGGCGAGCGTCTGCGGCCCCGCGATGCCGTCGACGGTCAGTCCCTGCCGGCGCTGGTAGCGCTTGACGGCGCGCTTGGTGCCCTTGCCGAAGATGCCGTCCGCCGGAATGTCGAGTGCGCGCTGGAGCTGGCGCACGCGCTTGCCGCGCATACCCTTCTTCAGCGACTTCGACGCCGCTGTCGCGGTCGGGCCGCCGGCCTGCTGGGCCCCGGCGATCTCCACCGCCGGTCCGGCGAACGCCAGCACGGCGGCCAGCACGACCACGGCGACCGCTGCCCGCAGCGCACGCGCGAGCGCGTCGAGCGCGTCGGGGGCGGCGGTACGGCAGGCGGCGTCGAGTGGCGTCGTGCGCAACGGTTCGGTACCTCTTCGGTTTCGGGTGCGGCTGCCGCGCCTACGAGGTGAGCTGACGGGCTCGCGGGGCCGAGCGGCTCCGCTACTCCCGCGCTGCCTTGCGGCAGTCGGGCGATTCGCCCCCGTGGCCGAGGCCACAGTGGTTCCCCCGATCACGGTGGAAGGTCCACCGCGATTCGGCGCTGCGTCGTTCTAGCACGCGAACCTCCTGCTAGTTGCAGGATTTCTTGCATGCAACGGGTCTTGCAGCGTCGGCCGGGCGGCTCAGGCCGGTCCGGCGGAGCAGCCGCGCGGCTCGATCGCGAAGCGCAGCTCGGGGGCGCCGACGGCGGCCAGCGCCGCGCGGGTGGCGTCCGGATCGACGCTGTGGGCGAGCAGGAAGCCGCCGCCGCCGGCCCCGGCCAGGACGGCGCCGGTCGCCCGCCCCGGCCCGATCGCGGCGGCGTGCAGCTCGGCGATCCGGTCGGTGACCGCAGCCGGTGTGCGCGCCCGCTTGAGCGCCCACTGCTCCGCCATCGAGGCGCCGACCCCGTCGAGGTCGCCGGCCTCAAGCGCGGCCGCGACCTCGCGGGCGAGGTCGCCGGTGCGCCGCAGGTTGCGGGCCATCGCGGAGTCGGCGGCGCCCTCGACGATCGGCGCGAGCATCCGTGCCCCAGGCGGCCGCTCACCGGCGAAGAACAGCAGCAGCCGCTCGTCGAGCGCCCGCACAGTGGCGTGGGAGACTGCCAGGCGGTGGACGGTCGCGGCGGCGAGCACCTCGGCGGCTGGATCGCCGGATCGGTCCGGCGCCGCGGAGCCGTCGTCGGCGGCGAGCTCGACCGCGGTCACGCCGCCGACGGCGATCGCGTACTGGTCGCGCACGCCGATGCTCTGGGCGAGGTGCTCGATCTCCAGCCGGCAGGCGCGGACGGCGAGCTGCTCGGGGGAGAGCCGCTCCCCGCCGGCGGTGGCGAGGGCTTGGAGCACCGCCAGCGTGTAGGCGCTGGAGGAGCCGAGGCCCGTGCCGGGCGGCACGTCGCCGACCGAAGCCAGCTCGAAGGGCGTCCCGTCCCAGTGGTTCTCGACCGCGGCGCGCAAGATCGGGTGGCGGATCTCCGCCGGCGTCTCGACGTCCTCCCACTCGAGGTGCTTGAGCCGGAAGCGGCGGGCGAAGGCCGTCGAGAGCAGCACGTGGACGTGGCGGTCGATCGTCGCCGAGACGGCGAAGCCCCCGTGCGCCAGGTAGTGGGAGGGGAGGTCGGTGCCGCCGCCGCCTAGCGGAATGCGCAGCGGGGCGCGGGCTACGACGGCTTGCTCCACCCGCCAATGATCGTTGATCGGGGGGACGGCCGTCGGCGTTGGCGAGAGAATGGTGGCATGCCGGTCCGAGGAAGTGCAGCGGTGGCCGCGGGCGGCGGCCCAGCGGGTGGGGGAAGGCCGTGGCGGTGACCGCTCCGGCGGTCGCGCGGCTCGCGCTCGCCGCGGAGCCTCCGGCCTGGGCCGCGGCCGGCTTTCGGGTCGAGGGCGGTTCGGTGACGGTCGGTGGGGTCGTCTTGGGCCTGCGCGGCGCCGACGCCGGGCGAGGGATCGTCGACTGCGCGCTGCGCGGCGTCGGCGAGCGACCCGCGCTCGACGGCCTGCCGCTCTCGGCAGCCCTCGACGGTCAGCCGGTCCAGCCGGCGACGCCGCACCCCAACGGCGTTCGTGCGATCGACCATCTCGTCGCCTTCACTCCGGACCTCGACCGCACGGTCGCGGCGGCCCGGGCGCTCGGCCTCGACCTGCGTCGGATCCGCGACGAGCCCGCCCCGGCCGGCTCGCCGCGTCAGGCGTTCTTCCGCCTCGGCGAGTTGATGCTCGAGGTCGCCCAGGCACCCCATGGCTCGCCTCTGGCGCCCGACAGTCCAGCCCGGTTCTATGGACTCGCCTTCGTCGCCGACGACCTCGACGCAACCGCCCACGCCCCCGGGCTCGTCGGCGCACCGCGGGACGCGGTCCAGCCCGGCCGTCGGATCGCGACCTATCGGCGCGGGGCAGCGCTGGGCCTGCCCGTGGCGCTGATGACGCCGCGCTCCTGACAGCGGCGATCAGACGTCCTCGGCGCCTGGACGCAGACATGGGCGAAGGGGGTGCCCAGCCGTAACCGAAACAGAGACGATCTGCTATCTTCGCGACCGGTTCGTCCGATAGGGTCGAAGGGGTGTTGGTGGCTGAGGGACAGGACAAGCGGATCGACGATCTGGTCGCCCAGGTGAACGGCGGCTTCGCCCGAGTCGACACCGAGATCGCGGGCCTTCGCCAGGACGTCCGGGACACCCGAACGGAGCTCCGAGCCGAGATGCAGCAGCGGTTCGAGCAGGTCGACAAGCGGTTCGAGCAGGTCGACCGGCGGTTCGACCGTCTCGACAAGCGATTCGACGTCCTGACCCGGTGGGCGATCGCCTTGGTGGTCGCGGCGATCGCGGCCATCGGCGCGAACGTCGGTGGCGTCGGCGGCTAACGCGGTGTGAGCACGAGTCGTGCGCCGCGGGCCGGGGTGAGCACGATCGCCCGGCGGCGGGTGCCCTCGCGGCGGGAGTCGCGTGGGTCGACGGAGACCGCGGCGCGCGCGAGCAGCGTCGCGAGCACCACCCGCATCTCGAACAGCGCGAAGCTCGCGCCGACGCAGCGGCGCACGCCGCCGCCGAAGGGCAGCCAGGTGTAGGTTCCGGGGGGCCGCTCGAGGAACCGCTCCGGGCGGAAGGCTGCCGGGTCGGGATAGACGTCTTCGCGGCGGTGCAGCAGCAGGATCGACGGAGTGATCGTCGCGCCGACCGGAATCAGGTGCTCGCCGAGCTGGAAGGGCTCCTTGACATGGCGGGCCACCACCGGGATCACCGGTCGCAGCCGCAGCGACTCCTGGATAGTCGCGTCGGTGTAGGGCCCCCCCTCGTCGGGCGCCTCCTCTGCCACCCGCGCGAGCGCCTGCGGGTGGCGCACCAGCCGCTCGAGCGTCCAGCCGAGCGCCGTCGCGGTCGTCTCGTGGCCGGCGACCAGCAGCGTCATCAGCTCGTCGCGAAGCTCGGAGTCGGTCATCGGCGAGCTGTCCTCGTGGCGGGCCTGGAGCAGCAGCGACAGCACGTCGTCGCGCTCGGCGAGGCCGGCGTGGCGGCGGTGGCGGGCCACCTCGGCGAGCACCAGCTCGTCGGCGCGCGCCATCAGCGCACGGAATCCGAGCAGCCGGCTCTCGACCGCCCGTCGCGGCCCGACCGCCATCAGGGCGACCATCCGGGCGTTGTCGCCAAGGAAGTCGAGCATTTCGCGCAGCGCCGCGCGAAGCGGGTCGAGCCGCTCGCGGTCGGTCACGCCGAAGACCGCGCGCAGGATCACCTCGAGCGTGATCGCCTGCATCCGCGGCCAGGCCGGCGCCGCGACCCCGGCCGGCCAGCGGTCGAGCTCGTCGGCGACGACCTTGCGCATCACCTCGCCGTAGCGCTCCATCCGGTCGCCGTGGAAGGGCGGCAGCAGCAGTCGCCGCTGGCGCAGGTGCCGGTCGCCGTCGAGCAGTAAGACCGACTGCGGGCCGAGGATCGGCTCGAGTATCCGGTTGCCCTCGCCGGCGTGCAGCACCTCTGCCGGGGCGGTCAGCACGCGCTTGACCAGCTCGGGGTCGGCGACCATCACCCACGGGTCCTCGTGGAAGAGCCGAATCGAGAAGACGTCGCCGTGGCGGCCGCGCAGCTCGGTCAGGAACGGCAGCGGCCGCACCGCCCAGCGCGCCGTCTGGATCGCGGCCGGCAGGCGTGAGCCGGGCGGCATCGCCGGTCGTCTCCGCTCTGCGGTCGCCGCCACGCTCCCGCCGTCCCCTGGCCGCATGGCCAGGAGCGTACCCGCCGATCGCGGACGCCGGGAGCCCAGTGGCCGCCGCGCCCGTTACCCTCCGCGGTTCGAATGGATCCCGCCGCTCTGCGCAACCGCCTGCTCGTCGTCACCGGCATGTGGCGCGACGCCACCGACGAGCCGCTGCCGAAGCTGCCGCCGGGCGATCCGCTCGCCCAGATCGAGACGTTCGAGCTGCAGGTCGTCGAGCGGATGTTCGCCGGCGCGACTCCTGAGACAGCCAGACGGGTAGCAGACAGGACGTGGGATCTCGTCCACGATCGCCCCGACGACGATCCGGTCAAGCTCAGGGTCGTCGCCGGCCACGAGGAGCTGGCGCGGATGTCGACTCCGCGCGGCGGCACCAGTCCGGAGTAGTTCTCGTGACCGACGCGTCGGAGCTGTTCAGCCGCGCGGTCATGGCCCGGTCCCTGGCGTACCTGTTCACCGGCGGCGCCGCCGTCGGCCTGCTGACGCTCGCGCTGCCCCACGACGGCGCGCTCGACGAGGGCCCGCTCTACGCGCTGGCGACCCTCGCCGTGGCGATCGGCCTGCTCCTCCTCTGGCGCGGCGAGCGGATGCCTGCCTGGGGAATGCACCTCGCCCTGGCGACCGGCAGCGTCATCCTCGTTGCCGCCAACTACTTCGTCGGTCCCAGCGGGATCTACCTGGTCGTCCTGATCTGGACTGGGATCTACGCCTTCTACTTCTACCGCCCGGTGGTCGCGCTGGCGCACCTGGCGGTGATCGGAGTCGGCTACGCGGTTGTGCTCGTGCTCCAAGAGCCGCCGAGTCCCGTCGTGCGGTGGGTGCTCGCGGTCGGCACGCCGGGGGTCGCCGGGCTGATGATCTCGACCCTGCTCGACCGCGTCCGCCGCGAGGCGATCCAGGCGGCCCGCCAGGAGCGCGACCTGCGCGAGAGCGAGGCGCGCACCCGGGCGATCGTCGAGGCCGCGCCCCAGCCGTTCCTCGGTGTCGCCGAGGACGGCACCGTGCTGATCTGGAACTCCTCGGCCGAGCAGATCTTCGGCTGGCCCGCCGCCGACGCGCTCGGCCGCCCGGTCCGCGAGCTGATCGTGACGCCCGAGGATCTCGACCAGCACGACCGTCGGCGGGCGATCGAGTTCGGACGCGAGGACGGCGCGGAGGCGACGCGGCGGACGCTCGAGCTGGTGCGCCGCGGTGGTGAGCGATTTCCGGCCGAAGTGGTCTATGCGCGCGTGCGCGCAGGCGAGCGGCCGATGCTCGCCTGCTTCATCACCGACCTCAGCGCCGAGGCCGAGCACGAGCGGCGCGCCGAGCAGCTGACCAGCGAGCAGGCAGCCAGAGAGGAGGCCGAGCAGATGGCCGGCATCGTCCATGGCCTGCAGATGCTGCTCGACGTCGCGCTTGCCCATCAGCGGCTCGACGAGATGCTCGAGGCGCTGTTGCCGCGCGTCTGCGAGGTGGTCGGCGCCGAGGGCGCGGCGATCCTGCTCACCGAGGAGGACGGCTCGCTGACGCTGCGCGCATCGATGTTCCGCGACGTCAAGCAGGAGCCGCTGCGGATCGCGCCGGGGGAGGGGATCGCCGGGCGCGTCGCACGCGAGAAGCGGCCGCTGCTCTTCCAGGACCCCGACCCGGCGGAGATCGTCGACCCGTCGCTGCACGGGATCGAGTCGATCCTCGGCGTGCCGCTGATGGCCGGCGACCAGGTGACCGGGGTCCTGAAGGTCGGCGTGCCGGCGCCGCGCCGCTTCTCCGAGGACGATCTGCTGCTGCTGGGCCTGGCCGCCGACCGCGTCGCGCTGGCGATCGACCATCTGCGCGTCTACGAGCGCGAGCACCGGATCGCCGAGACCCTCCAGCGCAGCCTGCTGCCCGACCGGCTGCCGAACCTGCCGGGGCTGGACGTCGCGGCGCGCTACCTGCCGGCGGCGAGCGAGTCGGAGGTCGGGGGCGACTGGTACGACGTGATCGCGATGCCCGGCGGCAAGGTCGGCCTGGTGATGGGCGATGTCGCCGGCAAGGGGCTCGCGGCAGCCTCGATGGTCGGCAAGCTGCGCAGCGCGATGCGCGCCTACGCGCTCGAGGGGCACACGCCCCCCGACGTCGTCGCCCGGCTCAACGAGCTGGTCTGGTCGGAGGTCGAGGACAGTCACATGACGACGCTCGTCTATGTCGTCTTCGACCCCGCCGACAGCTCGGTGACCTGGGTCAACGCCGGCCACCTGCCGCCGCTGGCGGTCACCGCCGACGGGATCGCCCGCTTCCTCCACGGCGCGAGCGCCGTGCCGCTCGGGGTGATGGCCCATCCGGCCTACGAGGCCGCCGAGACCGCGCTGCCGCTGGGCGGCACGATCCTGCTCTACACCGACGGCCTCGTCGAGCGGCCCGGAGAGCTGCTCGACCTCGGCCTGGACCGGCTCGCCGCCGCCGTCCGCGGGCGGCGCGACGCGCCCGAGGAGCTGTGCGAGCACGTGCTCGAGCGGCTGGTGCCCGACGACGGCGCATCCGACGACGTCGCTCTGCTCGCGCTCTGCTCGCCGCCGCTGACCGACGTCATCCGGCTCGAGCTGGGCTCCGACCCGGGCGAGCTGGCGGCGATGCGCGCCCTGCTGCGCCGCTGGCTGCGCACCGGCGACGGCGACGAGGTCGAGGTCGCCGAGATCCTCACGGCGATCGGCGAGGCGGCCGCCAACGCGATCGAGCACGGGGGAGCCGCGGGCGGCCAGCCGCCGTTCTCGGTTCAGGGCACGCTCGCCGACGGCGAGGTCGAGATCGTCGTGCGCGACTCCGGCGCCTGGCGCGACCGCCGCCGCGTCGAGGGAGGGCGCGGGCTGGTGCTGATGCGCGCGCTGATGGACTCCGTCGACGTCGACCCGGGGGCCGACGGTACGACCGTGCGGATGCGTCGCCGGATCGGCGGCGCGAGCCCGTCGCGAGTGCCCGGCTGACCGAGTTGGCCGGCCAGCCAGTCCTCCGCTAGGCTGCCTCGCATGGGACCGTCGAGCAAGCGGGTGTGCGTGATCGGCGCCGGCAGCTCGGGCATCGCCAGCTGTCAGGTGCTCGACGCGCGCGGCATCGACTTCGACTGCTACGAGGTCGGTTCGGAGGTCGGCGGCAACTGGCGCTACGGCAACGACAACGGGATGTCGTCGGCGTACGAGTCGCTGTTCATCAACACCTCTCGACGGATCATGGAGTACGCCACCTTCCCGATGCCGGAGTCCTACCCCGACTACCCGCACCACAGCCAGATCGCGGCCTACTTCGACGCCTACGTCGACCACTTCGGCTTCCGCGACCGGATCCGCTTTCGCACCGAGGTCGTGCGCGTGGTTCCGGCGCAGGGCGGCGGCTGGGAGGTCACCGCGCGCCCGGTCGGCGGCGACGGCGGTGAGGAGACCGTCCGCTACGACGCGGTGATGGTCGCCAACGGCCACCACTGGGACCCGCGCTGGCCCGAGCCCGCGTTCCCCGGCGAGTTCGACGGCGAGGTCATCCACGCCCACTACTACCGCACGCCCGAGGGCTGCGAGGACAAGAACGTGCTCGTGCTGGGTATCGGCAACTCGGCCTGCGACATCGCCGTCGAGACGTCGCGCGTGTCGAAGATGACCTACCTCGCGATGCGGCGCGGCGCCTGGGTGATCCCCAAGTACATGGGCTCGACCCCGACCGACGACTTCCTGCCGGCCTGGGTCTGGCGGCTGCCGTTCCCCGTCGTCCAGGGGCTGCTGAGGATCGGCCTGACGCGTGCGGTCGGCCGCATGGAGGCCTTCGGCCTGCCCAAGCCCGACCACCGGATCGCCGAGGCGCATCCGACCGTCTCCTCGGACCTGCTGCCGCGGATCGGCCACGGCCGGGTCAAGGTCAAGCCGAACATCGCGCGGCTCGACGGCGACTCGGTCCGCTTCGTCGACGGCTCGGTCGAGCAGATCGACAGGATCGTCTACTGCACGGGCTACAAGATCAGCTTCCCCTTCTTCGACCACGATCTGCTCGACCCCTCCGGCGACAACCAGATCGCGCTCTACCGCAGGGTCGTCCACCCCGATCTGGCCGGCCTCTACTTCATCGGCCTGGTCCAGCCGCTCGGGGCGATCATGCCGATCGCCGAGCTGCAGTCGGAGTGGGTCGCCGACGTGGTCGAGGGCAGGGTGGCGCTGCCGGGCCGGGCCGAGATGGCCGCCGCGATCGCCGCCGACCAGCGGGCGCAGGTCAAGCGCTACGTCGCCTCCAAGCGCCACACCATCCAGGTCGACTACTGGCCCTACCTCCGCCAGCTGCGCGACGAGCGCGCGAGCCGGCGAGTGCCGGGGCCCGTCGCCGCGGCGACCGGCGACCCCAACCGCAACAAGGAGCTCGAGGCCGCATGAACCCCACCGCCACCGCCACGCTCGACACGGCAACCGCCCTCATCGAGGTCGAGAACCCCGCCACCGGCCGGGTCGCCGGCTCGGTGGAGCTGATGGGGGTCGCCGACGTCGCCCCGCTCGTGGAGCGGGCGCGTGCGATCCAGCCGGCGTGGTGGGGGCTCGGCTTCGACGGCCGCGCCGAGGTGATGCGCCGCGCCCAGCGCTGGACGCTCGACAACGCCGACCGGATCGTCGACACGATCGTCGCCGAGACCGGCAAGACGCGCGACGACGCCCAGCTCGCCGAGCTCGGCTACGCCGGCGCCGCCTTCGGCTTCTGGGCCAAGAACGCCGGCAAGTACCTGCGCGAGCGCAAGGTCCGGGTCAGCTCGCCGATGCTGATCGGCAAGAAGGCCATGGTCCGCTACCGCCCGCGCGGCGTCGTCGGCGTGATCGGGCCGTGGAACTACCCGCTGGTGAACTCCTTCGGCGACTGCATCCCGGCGCTGATGGCCGGCAACGCCGTGATCCTCAAGCCGTCAGAGGTCACGCCGCTGACCTCGGTGCTGATGGCCGAGTGCCTCGCCGAATGCGGCGCCCCCGACGGCGTCTTCCAGGTGCTGACCGGGCTCGGCGACGCCGGCGCGGAGCTGATCGACCACGTCGACTTCGTCATGTTCACCGGCTCGACGGCGACCGGCAGGAAGGTCGCGGAGCGGGCCGCCAAGACGCTCACGCCGGTCGGCCTCGAGCTCGGTGGCAAGGACCCGATGATCGTGCTCGCCGACGCCGACGTCGAGAAGGCCGCCAACGCCGCCACCTACTACTCGATGCAGAACGGCGGCCAGACGTGCATCTCGGTCGAGCGCGTCTACGTCGAGGAGCCGATCTACGACGAGTTCGTCGGCAAGGTGACCCAGAAGGTGGGCAAGCTGCGGCAGGGGCTGCCGGGCGACGCGGGCTCGGTCGACGTCGGCGCGGTCACCTTTCCCAAGCAGGCCGAGATCGTCGCCGCTCACGTCGAGGACGCGCGCGCCAAGGGAGCCCAGGTGCCGGTCGGCGGCCACCTGCGGCCCGGGCCCGGCCGGTTCTTCGAGCCGACCGTGCTGACCGGCGTCGACCACACGATGGACTGCATGCGCGCGGAGACCTTCGGTCCGACGCTGCCGATCATGAAGGTCGCCGACGCCGAGGAGGCGCTCGCGCTGGCCAACGACTCGGAGTACGGGCTGCAGGCTTCGGTGTGGACGTCGGACATTGCGCGCGGCGAGCAGATCGCCAGCCGGATCGAGTCCGGCGTCGCCAACGTCAACGAGCACCTCGTCAGCTACGTCGCGCTCGAGCTGCCGATGGGCGGCTGGAAGGAGTCCGGACTCGGCACCCGCCACGGGGCGGAGGGGATCCGCAAGTACTGCCGCCAGCAGGCGTCGGTGGTGTCGCGCTTCGGACCCAAGCGCGAGATCTTCATGTACCCCTACTCGAAGCGCACCGCGCGGCTGATCCGCGGCTTCCTCAAGCTGCTGTACGGGAGGCGCCCGGCCGGCCGGTAGGGTCTTGGCCGATGCCCGCCGAGGAGCTCTCCCCCCATAACCGGATCAAGATCGTCGTCGACCGTGGCCTCTGCATCGGCTCTGGCGACTGCGTCGACTCCGCCCCGAACGTCTTCGAGCTGGACAGCGAGGACAAGGCCCGTGTGATCGACCCTGACGGCGACCCGACCGACCTCGTCGTCGACGCGGCGATGAACTGCCCGATCACCGCCGTCTTCGTCGAGGGCGAGGACGGGCCGATCTACCCCTAGCCGATTGCAGCCGCGGCGCGGCGGCGGCGGCGGCGCAGCAGCAGGAGCAGGACGACCACGATCAGCGCGCCGGGGATCAGGCTGCGCGGGTCGATTCCGCCGCCGTCGTGCGCGACCCCTGCGCCCGGCATCGCAAACTCCTCGGCGGCCAGGACGTCGTGCGGCTCGCGGATGCCGCTGGGGTCGTAGGGCACGTCGCCGGTCGAGCGGGCCGGCATCGCGAACTCCTCGGCGGCGAGCACGTCGTGGGGCTCCTCGATCCCGGTCGGATCCTTCGGCAGGTCGATCTCGCGGTCGCTCATGGGGCCGATCCTCGCAGACGGCGCGCCCGGCACGCGGCGGACGCTAGCTTTCGTCGGGTGGGACGGACACGCCTGACCGGGGCCGCCGCGGCGCTCGCCGTGCTCGCGGCGTTCGCTGGCTGCGGATCCGACGGCGGCGGCGCTGCCACCGCCGGCTCCGGCGGCGGTCCGGCAGAGGCCGTGCTGACGCCCGACTCGGTCGACCGCGACGCGGTGAAGCGGGCGAGCGTCGACGGCGCCCCCCAGCGCGGCGGGCGCGTGGTCGAGCTACGCGGAGCCGGCGCCCAGCCGCCCACCGACGGCTCGGCGACATCGGCATCGTCGAGCGACGGCATCAGCCCGGGCGCTCCGACCGATGCGGAGGTCCGTGCCGAGCTGCGCCAGGCGCGTCTCCAGCTCGCGCGCTTTCGGACCTTCCTCGGCACCACCGCCTACCTTCAGACCGGGCCGCGGGCGCGGGTGCTGCCCGACGGCACCGCGGTCGCCCCCGACGACGCTCCCGAGCCCGTCAAGCGGATCATCCAGGCCGGCAACGCGATCGCCAAGTTCCCCTACAAGTGGGGCGGCGGCCACGGCGCCTGGCGCGACGACGGCTACGACTGCTCGGGCTCGGTCTCCTTCGCGCTGGCCGGGGCAGGACTGCTCCAGTCGCCGCTGACCTCGGGCGGATTCATGGACTGGGGCGCTTCGGGGCCAGGCGATTGGATCACGATCTACACCAACCCCGGGCACATCTTCATGGTCGTCGCGGGGCTGCGGTTCGACACCAGCGGCCAGGGCCGAGCGGGCACCCGCTGGCAGGAGGCGCCACGCTCGACGGCCGGCTTCGTGGTGCGCAGCGTGCCGGGGCTCTAGCACCGCTTCGCCTGCTACCGTCGCGCGGGTGCACGACGAGCCGACACGCCAGATGCGGACCGGCGGCGGTGGCGACGACCCCGGCGACGAGTCGGTGTACATGCGCCGGCGGCTGGTCGCCGCGGCAGCCGCGGCCGTCGTCCTGATCGTGATCCTCGTGGTCGTGCTCGGCGGAGGCGGCGACTCCGACGAGCCCTCCGCGCTCGACCTGACGATCCCGACCGTGCCCGACAACCTCTCGACGACCGATACCTCGACCGGCATCGAGACCTCGACGACGACCACGCCCGCGCCGACGCCGCCCAGCGACGGCACGACCGGCGGGACGACCGGCGGCGGCACCGTCGCCCCCGACACCGGCGGCGGCACCGTCGCCCCCGACACCGGCGGCACCGCCGGTGGTGGCGCCACGCCGACCCCGGAGCCCGAGCCGGCGCCGCCCCAATCCGGCGGCGGTGGCGCGGTCGCGCCGTCCGAGTAGGAGCTCCGGCCACGCCAGGTCAGCGTTCCGGCCGCCGCTTCGATCGAGTTGGCCGTAGCTCTCGCAAGGCGTCTCAGAGGTGATCAGTCGTCGGATGCCGGCCGGCGGCGGGCGCGCTTGACGTCGGACCGGCGGGACTTCTGGGCGAGCCGGCGCTCCCGCGCCGCCCGGGTCGGGCGGGTCGCTCGGCGCGGACGCCGGACGGCGAGCGCGGTCGCTAGACGGCCACGTAGGCGCTCGAGCGCCAGCTCGCGGTTGCGCAGCTGGCTGCGGGTGTCTTGGGCGACCGCGGTCACGCGCGGCCCGAGGCGATCGAGCAGCCGGGTCCGCTGCGCGGAACTCAGCGTCTGCGACGCGCGCACGTCGAAGACCGCCTCGATCCGCGACGCGGTCACGTTGGCGTGCTGGCCGCCCGGCCCCGACGACCGGCTCGCCCGCAGCTCGATCTCCGCCAGCGGCAGCGCGAGCTCCCCGTTGACCCGCAGTGTCTCCTCCGGCGCCATGCCGTCCCGACGGTACCCGACTGGGTGCCGGGCGTAGGGCAACCGAGCCGAGCGGAGGATCGTTGGGGGCATACCCCCAACGATCCTCCGCTCGGCGGTGGGCGGGGGTGGCTCGCGGCGCGGGCAGGTGTGAGGATGGGGCGATGCGTACCGCGGTGATCGGGCACGTCGAGTGGATCGAGTTCGCGCGGGTGCCGGCGGTGCCGGCCCCGGGAGCGATCGTCCACGTCAGCGACTCCTGGCAGGAGCCGGGCGGCGGTGGCGCGGTCGCGGCCGTCCAGCTCGCCCGTCTCGGCGGCGCGACGACCTTCTTCACCGCGCTCGGCGACGACGCGCTCGGCCGCCGCTGCGCGGATGCGCTGGCGGCGCTCGCGCCCAGCCTCGAGCTGGCGATCGCCTGGCGGCCGGCGCCACAGCGGCGCGCGTTCGTCCACGTCGACGACGCCGGTGAGCGGACGATCACCGTGATCGGCGACCGCCAGGGCCCGCTCGGCGACGACGACCTGCCGTGGGACCGCCTCGACGGCTGCGACGCCTCGTACTTCACCGCCGGCGACGAGGCCGCGCTCCGCCGCGGGCGGGCGGCGCGGACGCTCGTGGGCACCGCCCGCACGCTCGACACCCTCACCGCCGCCGGCGTGGCGCTCGACGCGCTCGTGGCGAGCGCCAACGACGCCGGCGAGGCCTACGCCGCCGGCCAGGTCGACCCGGAGCCGGCGCTGGTGGTGCGGACCGCGGGCGCGGAGGGAGGGAGTTGGGAGCGGCGCGACGGCGAGCGCGGCGAGTGGGCGGCGACACCGCTGCCCGGCGCGGTCGCCGACGCCTACGGCTGCGGCGACTCGTTCGCCGCCGGGCTCACGCACGCGCTCGGCGAAGGCGAGGAGCCCGGCGATGCCGTGGTGCTCGGCGCACGCTGCGGCGCCGCCTGTCTCACCGGCCGCGGTCCCTACTCCGCGCAGCTGCGGGCCTGAGCGGCCGGGGCAGGCGGGCCCGGCCGGGACAAGGGCCGCCGGGCGATCGCTCCGCGCGGCGGTCAGTGGTCGGCGACCGTGGCGTCCTCGGGCACGATCGGCAGGCCGGCGGCGACCCAGGCGACGAGTCCGCCGGTGAGGTTGAACGCCTGGAAGCCGCTGGCGCGGAACGCCTGGGTGGCCATCGCCGAGCGGTGGCCGGAGCGGCAGTAGAAGACGATCGGCCGCTCCGGGTCCAGCTCGGCCGCGGCGGCGGTCAGCGCCGGGATCTCGACGTGGCGGGCGCCGTCGATGCGGCCGGCGTCGTGCTCGTAGGGCTCCCGGACGTCGATCAGCTCCACCGTCCCCTCGGCGTGGAGGCCACGGACCTCCTCCGGCGAGAGATCCTCCTGCAGGTGGTCGAGTGCGGCCATCGCCGACAGCCTAGAGGTAGCCTGCCCGGCCATGTCCGCACAGTGGGAGCTTCCAGGGAGAACCGTCCTGATCACCGGCGCGGCGCGGGGGATCGGGGCCGAGAGCGCGCGCCGGCTCGCGGCCAAGGGGATGAACGTCGCGCTCGTCGGCCTCGAGCCCGCGGAGCTGGCGCAGGTCGCCGCCGAGTGCGGTCCACGCGCCGCCGCCTTCGCCGCCGACGTGACCGATCGCGACGCACTCCAGGCCGCCGTCGACGCGACAGTCGAACGCTTCGGCGGCATCGACGCCGTGATCGCCAACGCCGGCATCGCGATCGGCGCGCCGACCCGTCTCGCCGACCCCGAGGCCTTCGAGCGGGTGATCGAGATCAACCTGCTCGGCGTCTACCGCACCGTCCACGCCTGCCTGCCCCAGATCGTGCAGCGGCGCGGCTACGTGCTGATCGTCGCCTCGATGGCCGCCTTCTTCCACGCGCCCGGCATGGCCGCCTACGCCGCCAGCAAGGCCGGGGCCGAGGCGTTCGGCAACAGCCTCCGTGCCGAGTTGGCCCACCACGGCGCCCGCGTCGGCGTCGGCTACTTCACCTGGATCGACACCGAGATGGTCCGCGGCGCCGACCGCCATCCGGCGTTCGGCCAGATGCGCGCCAAGCTGCCTGGCCCGGTCCGCAAGACCTATCCGCTGTCGGCCGTCGGCGACGCCGTGGTCGCCGGCTTCGAGAGCCGTGCGCGCTGGATCGGTGTTCCATCTCAGCTCGTTCGCGCCGCGATGGCGCTGCGTGGACTGCTCCCGCTGCTCACCGAGCGCGGCGCCTCGGGCTACCCGGAGACGGAGGCCCGCTTCGAGCGCGACATCGCCGCGCGGGGGGTGGAGGCGGCATCGGCGCCGAGCGGGGCCGGTGGCGAGGCGGCGCTGCCGCGCTAGCGCCGCCGCCCGCGCCGCTCAGACGTTCTTGATCTCGGCCAGGACGTCGGAGACGGACTTCTTGGCGTCTCCGAACAGCAGCGAGGTGTTGTCGTTGTAGAAGAGGGGGTTGTCGATGCCGGCGAAGCCGGGGCTCATCGACCGCTTGAGGACGATGACCTGGCCCGACTTGTCGACGTCGAGGATCGGCATGCCGTAGATCGGGGAGCTCTGGTCCTCGCGCGCGGCGGGGTTGGTGACGTCGTTGGCGCCGATGACCAGCGTGACGTCGACCTGGGCGAACTCGGGGTTGATCTCGTCCATCTCCTTGAGGGCGTCGTAGGGGACGTCGGCCTCGGCGAGCAGGACGTTCATGTGGCCCGGCATCCGTCCGGCGACCGGGTGGATCGCGTAGAGGACCTCGACGCCGCGCTTCTCGAGCTCGTCGGCGAGCTCGCGGACGGTGTGCTGGGCCTGGGCGACCGCGAGGCCGTAGCCGGGGGCGACGACGACGCGGTCGGCGTAGGCGAGCTGGATCGCGACATCCGCGGCGTCGGTCGAGGTGACGGTCAGGCCCTCGGTGTTGGCGCCGCCACCGCCGCCGCTGGCGGCTCCACCGCCGCCGAAGCCGCCGGCGATGATGCTCGGGATCGAGCGGTTCATCGCGTCGGCCATCAGGTTGGTGAGGATCGTGCCCGACGCGCCGACGATGGTGCCGCCGACGATCAGCGCCGTGTTGTCGAGCGCGATGCCCATCGCGGCGGCAGAGAGGCCGGTCAGCGCGTTGAGCAGCGAGATCACCACCGGCATGTCGGCGCCGCCGATCGGCAGCACGACCATGTTGCCGAGCACCGCGGCGGCGACCAGGACCAGGATGAACAGCCCCTCGCTCTCCGAGCCCGTCGCGATCGCGATCGACGCGGCGACCGCCGCGAGCAGCAGCAGCCCGTTGATGATCTGCTGGCCCGGCACGGCGATCGGCTTGCCGGGGATGAGCTCCTGCAGCTTGGCGAACGCGATGTTCGAGCCCCAGAAGGAGATCGAGCCGACGATCGCGGCGAAGAGGATCGGGATCAGCTTGTCCAGCTCGGGGTTGGCGCCGATGTCGTAGATCTCGTGGCGGTACTCAGCCCAGGAGATCAGCGCGACCGCGCCGCCGCCGACGCCGTTGAACAGCGCCACCATCTGCGGCATCGCGGTCATCTTGACCTGGCGCGCCGCGGGGACCCCGACGATCGTGCCGATCGCGATGCCGAGCAGGATCAGGCCGTAGTCGCCGACCGACGGGATCAGCAGGGTCGCGACGACCGCGATCGCCATGCCGACGGCCGCGACGAGGTTGCCGTTGCGGGCGGTAGACGGCTTGGTCAGCATCCGCATGCCGACGATGAACAGCGTGAACGCGACGATGTAGAGGACCCGGATGAAGTCCGTGTCCGTCAGGAAGCTGGCTACCGGAAGGCTCACTTCGCGCCCTCCGCCTTCTTCGGCTCGGGCCGCTTCTTGAACATCTCCAGCATCCGGTCGGTGACCAGGAAGCCACCGACGACGTTGATCGTGCCGAAGGCGATCGCGATCACGAGGATCGCCTTGTTGAAGAAGCCCTCGGCGGAGCCGATGACCAGGATCCCGCCGAGCAGCACGATGCCGTGGATCGCATTGGTCGCCGACATCAGTGGCGTATGCAGCGTGTTCGGCACCTTCGAGATGACCTCGAAGCCGACGAACGCCGCTAGCACCAGGATCGTCAGCTCAGTGATGAGGTCCATGAGATCTCCTTTACGCGCCCGCGGCGGCCTTCGCGCCCTCGTGGACGATCTCGCCGTCGCGCGTGATGCAGGCGCCGGCGATGATGTCGTCCTCGAAGTCGAGCTTGAAGGCGCCCTCGTCGTCGACCATCAGGCCGAGCAGCGCCTGGACGTTCTTGGCGTAGAGCTGGGAGGCGTGGTCGGGCATCGACGCCGCCAGGTTGACCGGGCCGACGATCTTGACCGCGTGGCGGACGACCGTCTCGCCGGCTTGGGTCAGCTCGCAGTTGCCGCCCGTCTCGGCCGCCAGGTCGACGATCACCGAGCCGTCGGGCATCCGCTGCACGGCGTCCTCGATGATCAGCAGCGGCGCGGCACGGCCCGGCACGGCCGCAGTCGAGATGACCACGTCCTGCTGGGCGATCACGTCGGCGAGCGCCTCGCGCTGGCGCTGCTGCTCCTCGTCGGTCAGCGCGCGCGCGTACCCGCCCGAGCCCTCGGCGTCGTCGAGGCCGATGTCGAGCTCGACGAACCGTGCGCCCAGCGACTCGATCTGCTCCTTGACCGCGGCCCGGACGTCGAAGGCCGAGACGACGGCGCCGAGGCGCTTGGCCGTCGCGATCGCCTGCAGGCCGGCGACGCCAGCGCCGAGCACCAGTACCTTCGCCGGGCGGATCGTGCCCGCGGCCGTGGTCAGCATCGGGAAGAAGCGGCCCAGCTCCTGCGCGCCGATCAGCGCCGCCCGGTAGCCGGCGACCGTCGCCTGCGACGACAGCGCATCCATCGACTGGGCGCGCGTCGTGCGCGGCACGGCCTCCATCGCGAACGACGTCACACCGGCGCTCGCGAGCGCCTTGGCGACCTCGCCGTTGGTCAGCGGCTGGAGGAACGCGATCAACGCAGACCCGCGCGGCAGCCTGGCGATCTCCTCGGCGGACGGCGGCGCGACCTTCGCGACGACGTCGCCCGAGAACCCGGCGCCCGGCTCGATCTTCGCGCCCGCCTCGGCGAGGGCCTCGTCTGAGATGTGAGCGGCCAGGCCGGCGCCCGGCTCGACCACCACCTCGACTCCGCCAGCCGTCAGTTTCTTGGCCACCTCGGGGACGATCGCGACACGCGTCTCCCCGGCGGCCGACTCATTTGGGATGGAAACCTTCATTGGGGCCGCGGAAGCGTAACGCGCCGCACAATCTCGTGACGTCCGGTCGCGAAATGCCCGGAAACCGTTGTATTCAAGGACTTTCCGAGCGGTTCAGCGGGCCGCGCGCGACGCCATCCGCTCGTCGGACGGGCGTTGGACGTCCCACGCCAGGCCGGTCTTCTCGAGCCCGCGGATCACCAGCGCCGAGACGTCGACCTGCCAGAACCGCAGGCCGTGAGAGGCGGAGGTGGGGAAGGCGTGGTGGTTGTTGTGCCAGGACTCGCCGAGCGAGAACGGGGCCAGCCAGAGCAGGTTGCGCGACTGGTCGTCGGTCTCGAAGTCGCGCCGGCCGAAGAAGTGGCAGAGCGAGTTGATGCTGTAGGTGACGTGGTGGAGCACCAGCATCCGCACCAGGCCTCCCCACAGCAGCCCGGTCAGTCCGGCGAGCAGCGTGCCGCCGATCGCCCAGCCGAGCAGGAAGGGCGCGAGCAGGCCGAGGAACACCCACAGCAGGAAGGTCCGGTCGACGTAGCGGATCACCGGGTCGCGCATCAGGTCGGGCGCGTAGCGCTCCTTGTTCGCCCGCTGGGTGTGGATGAACAGCCAGCCGACATGCGCGTGGAAGAGCCCCTTGAGCGCTCCGCTGAGGCCGTGGCCGTGGTCGACGTGGGGGCTGTGCGGATCGCCCTCGCGGTCGGAGAAGGCGTGGTGCTTGCGGTGGTCGGCCACCCAGGAGATGACCGGGCCCTCGATCGCCGCCGAGCCGAGCGCGGCGAAGGTGAAGCGCAGCCAGGGCTTGGTCTGGAAGGAGCGGTGGGTGAGCAGCCGGTGGAAGCCGATCGTGATGCCGAGACCGGTCAGCGCGTAGACGATGGCGAAGACGATGATGTCGCTCCAGCTGAGCGCGTTGTCCCACAGCTGCCAGCCGACCAGGAACAGCCCGATGAACGGAAGCACCGTGATCGTGCCCGTCAGGAACCGGTCGAGGTTCTCGTTCTGGACCGGCTGGATGTCCTCTGGGCCAGGGGCGGGCATCTCCGGTCGCTTCTGCATGGTTGCGCCGCCGCTCACCAGAGCAGCGTACAAGCCACGGCGGCCGGGCGCGGATCAGCTCCGCCCCCGGCAGGTGGAGACCCGCCACCCCGCGCGCTAGCCTGGTTCGATCGTGATCCGGCGCGCCGTCGCAGCATCGCTCCTGGCAGTCGCCGCGTGCCTGCTCGGGGGGTGTGTGATCATCCAGTCCACGGCCTGGGAGCAGCAGGAGATCGTCGGCGACATGCGCGTGACGGTGACCGTCTGCGCGTCGGGGAACTCCGCAGTTCACCCAGGCTGTCCGATCACGGGCAACAGTGGACAGTTCGCGGGCAGCGGCTCTGTGCAGCTTCTGTTGGCTGTCCGTCTCCCGAGCGGCGTCGAGGGTCTGCCTGGGACGCTCGCCGCCGTTCCGGCGCCGGCGCCCCCTGCGACCGGTGAGGTGGTCCTTCGCCCAAGCCCGACCTACGAGGCTGCGCTTCAAGCGGCGGTCCCGGCGCCGGTTGGCAGCCGCTGGGTCGGCTACATGTCGGATCCGTATACCTATGCCGCTGGAGCCAGCGGCACAGCGGCGCAGGCCGCCGCGCTGTCGTTCGATCTGCGCCTGCCGCGGACCGCCGACGGGAGCCCGTTCTTCGGACCGCTGCCGATCCAGCCCGTCGTCGGCGTGCGGTTCGCGGGCTCTGGCGATCAGCCGCAGCGACCGGTCGAGTGCGGAGAGTCGCCGTACAGCTTCGATAGCGGCACCGTCTGCATCGACTCTCCCGCTCAGATCGTGATCGACAGCCCGATCCAGATCCCCACACGCGACTTCGGGATCGTCGCCGGGTCCGCGACGGCGAGTCCCGGGCAGACGGTGCAGATCCCGTTCGGGGTGCGGGGGGCGGGGGCGCTGCCGGACGGGCTGACGGCCAGCTTGGCGGCGGCGACCACGGTGCCCGCAGCGACCGCGGCGCCCAGCCAAGGGTCGGCGCCGCTCGCCAACGGGTCGGACACCCGCATCACGGTCGCGGTCGCGATCCCGCGCGACGCCGGGCCCGGCGTCCACGACGTGACGCTCACCGGGTGGCTCGACAACGGCCAGGCCCGGGTCGGCACCGCGCGGCTGACCGTCCGCGACCGCCAGCCGCCGAAGCTGACCGCGCTGCGCGTCAAGCCGCGCCAGCTGCGGCCGGCCACCCGCCGCAAGCCGCGCCGCGGCGCCAACGTCTCCTTCCAGCTCAGCGAGCCCGCCCAGGTCGCCGGGACCGTCCAGCGCTGCGCGCGCTTCGCCAAGGTCAGGCGTGGCGGCAGGACGCGCCGCACCAACCGCTGCGTCCGTTACCGCACGCTGCGCGGACGGATCGCCCACACCGGCGTCCTGGGCGCCAACCGCCTCCGGTTCAACGGTCGCCTCCGTGGCCGCGCCCTGAAGCGCGGCAGCTACCGACTCACGCTGTTGGCCACCGACGCCGCCGGCAACCGCGGCGGCCCGGTCCGCACGACCTTCAAGGTTCGTCGCTAGCTCAGCGGCCGGCGCGCGTGACGATCACCGTCTCGCAGTCGCGCAGGATGTCGAACGGATCGGCGTAGACGGTGTCGGCGCCCGGGCCGCAGAACGCGCGGTCGCGGACGCCGTCGCGGAGATCGAGCACGTCGTCGCCGCCGCCGCTGGCGATCCCGTCCGCGTCCGGCCCGCCGGAGATCCGGTCGGCGCCGTCGCCGGTGCGGATGCGGTCGCGGCCGGGGCCGCCGCGCACGGTGTAGTCGCCGTCGACCGCGACGATCAGATCGCCGCCCGACCGGCCGACCAGCGTTCCCGAGCCGCCCGCCGCCCAGATCCGGTCGCGACCCGAGCCGCCGTCGACGAACACCGCGCCGCCCGCCACCCGGATCGAGTCGCCGCCCGAGCCGCCGAACACCCGGTCGTCGCCGCCCTGGGTCCAGATCGAATCGGCGCCCGGGCCGCCGAGCGACTCGTCTGCCCCAGGGCCCGCATAGATCGCGTCGTCGCCAGCCGCGCCGTCGATCCGGTCGTCGCCGGTGCCGCCCAGCAGCAGATCTGGGCCGGCGCCGCCCAGCAGCGCGTCGTTGCCCGGCCCGCCCTCCAGATAGCCGCCGCCCGCCGCGCCCGTCAGCGTGTCGTCGCCGGCCTCGCCGAAGAGGTCCTCTCCAGGAGCGGCCGTCAGCGCGTCGTCGCCCGGGGTGCCGACCAGCGACCCCGCCGCCGCCACGGCGGCGCCCGCGGCCAGCAGGACGGCAGCCGTCAACAGGATCGTCAGCGAACGGGACATGGAACCCAACAACGCACAGCGGGCGCCGTGGTTGCGGTCAGACGTCCTCGTAGCCGGGCTCGCCCGGCAGCAGCACATGCGCCACACCGCCCTCGACCAGCACCCGCGGCTCCACCGCCAACACCCGCCGCGACCGCGCCGCCGCCAACAGCTCCGCCACCGAGGCGAACTCCGCGAGCTGCTCCAGGTGCTTGATCGTCGGGAACATCAGCGCCAGCTCCTCGCGGCGGCCCAGCCGCAGCGCCTCCGCCGGCGCCAGCCAGCGCCAGTCCACGCACTCGCCGCCGTCGACCACCGGCCGCACGTCCGCCGGCGCCCGCGCCACGAAGAAATGGGTGTCGAAACGCACCGTCACCTGAGCCGGGGTGATCCAGCGCGAGAACCGCACCAGCTCGTGGCCGTCGGCGAGCACCACCCCGGCCTCCTCCTCCAGCTCGCGGACCGCGGTCGCGCGCTCGTCGCGATCGGAGGTCGCGGTCGCTCCGCCCGGGAACACCCAGGCGCCGCCCATGAACCGCTGCTCGGGGTTGCGGCGAACCAGCAGCACCTCCGGTCCGGCGTCACCGTCGCGCACGAGGATCAGCGATGCCGACGCTCGCGGCACGGTCACCTCGCCCTCGTTGAGCTCCTCCCCCGGAGGCGGACGGTCGATCCGCATCCGCGCAGCGTAAACGAACAGGCGCCGTTAGATTTCGACTGGATGAGTGACACCGCGACTCTCCAGCAATGGATCTGCATCTCCTGCGGATTCATCTACGACCCGGCCGAGGGCGACCCCGACGGCGGCATCCCGCCGGGCACCGCGTTCGAGCAGATCCCGGATGACTGGTTCTGCCCGGTGTGTGGCGCTCGCAAGAAGGACTTCGAGCCTTACGAGCCCTGAGCCGGCCGCGCGGTAGCTAGGGTGCGGGCGATGCCGCCGCTGCCGCTGCTCGTCTTCGTCGTCGGCATGGGGTCGTTGGGTGCCGAGATCGCGGCAGTGAGGCTGCTGGCGCCGTACTTCGGCGCATCGACGATCGTCTGGGCGAACACGATCGGCATCGTGCTCGTCGCGCTGTCGATCGGCTACTGGCTCGGCGGCCGGCTCGCCGACCGCCGGCCCGAGTTGCGCTCGCTCTGCATCGTCGCGCTGATCGCCTCCGGCCTGCTCGCCGCCGTCCCGTTCGTCGCCGGCCCGCTGCTCGACGCGGGCGTCGAGGCGCTCGACTCCGTCTCGGCCGGCGCGTTCGTCGGCTCGCTGCTCGCGGTGCTCGTCCTGCTCGCGATCCCCGTCCTGATGCTCGGCACCGTCGCCCCCTACGCGATCCGCCTCGCCGTCACCTCGCTCGAGGAGGCTGGGCGGGTATCCGGTCGCCTCTACGCGATCTCGACCGCCGGCAGCCTCGTCGGGACCCTCTCCTCGTCGCTGCTGCTGATCCCGCTACTCGGCACCCGCCGCACCTTCCTCCTCTACGCGCTGTCGATCGCCGTCGTCGCGCTCGCCGGCGTCTGGCCGCGCGCCCGCTACGCCGCCGCGGTCCCGCTCGCGATCGTCGCCCTGATGGTCACCCCAGTCGGCACGCTGAAGGCCGAGACCGACAACGGCCGCGTGATCGACGAGGCCGACACCGAGTACCAGTACGCCCGCGTGATCGAGCGCGAAGACGGCAGCCGGGTGCTCGAGCTCAACGAGGGCCACGCGCTGCACTCGCTCTACCGGCCCGACAGCGTGCTCACCGGCGGCTACTGGGACGGGATGCTCGTCGCCCCGTTCGCCGGCGGCGACGGTCGTCCGCCCGAGCGGGTCGCGATCCTCGGCAACGCCGCCGGCACCAGCGCCCGCGCCTACCGCGAGCTGTTCCCGACCACCCACGTCGACGGCATCGAGATCGACGCCGAGCTGTCCGAGCTGGGCGAACGGTGGTTCGACCTCCAGGACGTGCCCAACCTCGAGCTCCACCACCAGGACGCGCGCCCCTACCTGCGCAAGACCGACCGGCGCTACGACGTCATCGCCATCGACGCCTACCGCCAGCCCTACATCCCCTTCTACCTCTCCACCCGCGAGTTCTTCGAGCTGACCCGCGACCGGCTCGCGCCCGGCGGAGTGATCGTCATCAACATCGGCCACCCCGAAGGCCAAGACCAGCTCGAGCAGGTGCTCAGCGCCACCATCGGCGCCGTCTTCCCCAACGTCATGCGCTACCCCTACGACGAGACCAACACCCTCGTCGTCGCCGGCGACGGGCCGGTGTCGGCCGACAAGCTCCGCGCCGCGGTCGGCGATCTGCCCGGGCCACTGCGTCCGCTCGCCGCCGAGGCCGCCGACCGCGCCGAGCCGCCACTACCAGGCGGCGAGATCTACACCGACGACGACGCGCCGGTGGAGTGGCTCATCGACAAGTCCATCGTCGACTACGCCGGCGGGTCCTGACCGGCGGGCCGTGGACGTCCTGGCCGGCGTCCTCGATCGCTCGCGGGCTGGCGCCCGCCACGCTCACTGCGTCCTTGGCCAGAACGCCCACGGCCTCGCCGGACCGCTCGGTGCGTCCTTGGCCAGGACGCTCAGGACCTCGCCGGGAGCGTCTGCTCGTCGAGTTGGCGGACTAGGCGGGCGGAGTGGGTGGGGGCCTCGAGTTGGGGGGTGTGGCCGATGCCGGGGATGACGACGACACGGGCGCCGGGGATGTCTCGGAAGCGGTCGGCGTCGGCTGGGTCGACGATCCGGTCCTCTGAGCCGAAGATCACCGTCACCGGCAGGCCGGTGGCGGCGATCCGGTCGTCCAGCGGGCGCTCGTCGCCGTAGGTATTGCCGGCCTTCGCCGACTCCGCGAACGACGTGAACGTCATCCCCTGGACGTCGTCGACGAACTCGTCGGGCACCTCGTACCCCTCGGCGAACGCCTTCGACAGCTCGTCGCGGACGACGCCGTCGGGAGCGACCCTCGAGAGCGCCGGGCCGATCACCGGCGCGCGGGCGAGACGGGCGGTCAGCGGTAGCGAGACCGAGTCGCGGTCGGCCGCGGAGTCCATCACCACCAGGCCGCGGACACGCTCGGGGTGGCGCTCGGCGAGCGCCGTGACGACCGGTCCGCCGAGCGACTGGCCGACCGCAAGCGCCGGCGGCGCGTCGAGCCGCTCGAGCGCCTCTGCGATCGCGTCGGCCTGGTGCTCCATCGAGTAGGCGTCCGCGTCGGCCGGCTTGGCGGAGTCGCCGTGGCCGAGCAGGTCCATCGAGATCACCCGGCGGTCGCGCGCGAGCAGTGGCTCCAGCTCCGACCAGTAGCGCAGCGAGCAGGTGTAGCAGTGGACCAGCACGATCGCCGGGGCGCCGCGCGGGCCGACGTCGCGGACGTTGAGGTCGCCCGCGGAAAGCTCCACCACCTGCCCGCCCGCTGCCGCCTGCGCCGGCCTGCTCTCGCCGCCGGCGATCAGCGCGTTGACGACCAACACCGCCGCCAGCACGGCGAGGACGGCGAGGGCGACGATCAGCACACGGCGCATTGGATCTCCCGGGACGAGCGCCGGCCGCGGACCCCTGCCCGTACCGTGCGCCCGCCGAATCTACCGCGTTGGGCCGTCGCCGCCGACGTTTCCCGCCCGCTGCGCGGGCAACCGTGGACGTGCCGGGGGACGGCCCGCGCAACGGCGGGTCAGAGCCAGTCGTGCAACGGCAGCGTGGCCCCGGCCGCGGCGAGGTCGGCGGGGGTGGTCGGCGCCAGACCGTGGACCGGAACGGCGGCCAGCCGCTGCACGGTAGCCCGGTTCGAGAGCGCGATCGGCGACGGGTCGGCCGGCCATGGAGTCATGACGACCGCGGCGACGTCGAGGCCGGCGGCGCGCGCCGCTTCGACGGTGAGCAGCGTGTGGCCGATCGTGCCGAGGCCGGGGCGCGCGGCGACCACCAGCGCCAGGCCGAGGTCGCGCGCGAGGTCGCGGACGAGGTAGTCCGCCGACAGCGGCACCAGCAGCCCGCCGACGCCCTCGCAGATCAGCGCGCCCGGAGCGGGGTCGGCAGCGGGCGCGCGGTCGGCGCCGGCACGCCACGCGGCGGCGGTCGCGGCGGCGCGGAGCCGTTCGGGCTCGACCTCGACGCCGGCCAGCTCGGCCGCGAAGTGGGGGGAGAGGGGAGGGCCGAAGCGGTAGGGGGCGATGTCGTCAGCGGTCTGGCCGCAGCTCGCGGCGACGGCCAGCAGCTCGTGGTCGGGCGGCCACCCGGCGGGCGGCTCGTCGACGCCGGTCACGACCGGCTTGAATGCCGCCACCCGCTCGCCGCGCGCCGCCAGCGCCGCGCACAGCGCCGCCGCCACGACGGTCTTGCCGACCTCGGTGTCGGTGCCGGTGACGAACAGCCCGCGCATCGGCGGCTCAGCGCCCCGGCGCGCCGGCGGTGGCGAACCGACCCACACGCCCCCGCTCAGGCGGCGTCGGCGAGCCCGTCGAAGACGCCGCCCTTGGCGGGAGCGGACGCCTCGGCGAGGCGGCGGGCGGCGGCCCGCCGGGCGGTCTCCGGCACCGCCTTGGCGACGATCCGCGCGGCCTCGCGCAACTCGGTCTTGGTGTGGGAGGCCATCACCGTCAGGCGCATCCGCGACGAGCCCTCCGGAACGGTCGGCGGCCGGATCGCCTGGGCGAAGACGCCGCGCTCCAGCGCCCGCTCGCTCGCGGCGACCGCGGTGGCCGCCTCGCCGAGCACGACCGGGACGATCGGCGTCTCCCCGGCGGCTGTCGGCAGCTCGTTCTCGGCCAGCGCCTCGCGCAGGACGCGGCTGTTGCGCTGCAGCCGCTCGACGCGGCGCGGCTCCTCGCGCAGCAGCTCCAGCGCGGCCATCGCCGCGGCCACCTGGGGCGGACCGAGCGCGGTCGAGAAGATCAGCGTCCGCGCGGTGTTGACGAGGTACTTGGCCATCGGCCGGTCGCAGCAGACGAACGCGCCGTAGGAGCCGAGCGCCTTGCCGAGCGTGCCGACCAGCACGTCGACCTCGTCCTCGAGCCCGGCGGCGGCGACCGAGCCGCGGCCGGCGGGCCCGACGGTCCCGGTGGCGTGGGCGTCGTCGACCATCACCCGCGTGTCGTAGCGGCGCGCCAGCTCGACGATCTCGGTGAGCGGCGCGATGTCGCCGTCCATCGAGAAGACGCCGTCGGTGACGATCAGGCTGCCGCGGCCCTCGGCCTGGCGGAGGCCCCAGGCGAGGTGGTCCATGTCGGCGTGGTCGTAGACGAAGGTCTCGGCGCCGGCTAGCCGGCAGCCGTCGACGATGCTCGCGTGGTTGAGCGCATCGGAGAAGACGACCTCGCCAGACTTGGCCAGTGCCTGCACGACGCCGGTGTTGGCGAGGTAGCCGGAGCCGAACAGCAGCGCGCTCTCCGACCCCTTGAACTCGGCCAGGCGCTCCTCGAGCCGGCGGTGGATGCGCATGTTGCCCGACACCAGCCGCGACGCCCCGGCGCCCGCGCCGTAGCGCATCGCCGCGTCGGCGGCGGCCTCGCGGACGCGCGGGTGGTCGGCCAGTCCGAGGTAGTTGTTCGAGCACAGAAGCAGCACGGGCCGCCCGTCGAGGAGGACGCGCGGCCCCTGGGGCCCGGCAATCATCCGCATCCGGCGGTACAGCCCCCGATCGCGGATCTCCTCGAGGGCTGTCTCGATGTCGGTCAACTCGCTCCCTCCACGTGGACGACCTCGAGGCCCCGGTTGGGCGCCCCGTCCGGCCTTGGCGGAACCCGGTCCTTCTTGACGCGGCGCAGCTGGATCTCGGGGTTCCAGAACGGGGCGTCCCGGCGGCTGTCGACGAGATCGTCGATCGGGGTGCGCGGGGTCTCGCCGTCGAGCCAGCCGCTGCGGTTGTCAGGGCGCGGGTTGGCGCCGTTGTCGGGCTGGCGGGCGACGTTGAGCCCCAGCTCCTCGAACATCGCGCGGTCGTCGGACGGCTCGGAGCCCAGGGTGGTGAGGAAGTTGCCCATCATCACGCCGTTGATGCCCGCCTTGACCGCCAGCGCGTGCAGCTCGCCGAGGTTCTCGACCCGTCCGCCGCAGAGCCGGAAGAGGGCGTCGGGGAGGATCAGCCGGAAGATCGCCACCCACTTGACGGCCTCCCACGGGTCCATGTACTCGCGGTCGCCGAACTTCGTCCCGGGACGAGGGTTGAGCATGTTGATCGGCACGCTCGTCGGGTTGATCTTCGCCAGCTCGAAGGCCATCTCGACCCGCTGCTCGCGCGACTCGCCGAGGTTGAGGATCCCGCCGACGCAGGTCTCCAGGCCCGCCTCCTCGACCGCCTGGATCGTGCGCAGCCGGCCCTCGTAGCGGACCGTGGTGGAGACCTCCGGGTAGTAGCTCTCGGAGGTCTCGACGTTGTGGTGGACCCGCTGGATGCCGGCGTCCTTGAGCTGGAGCGCGCGCTTGGTCGACATGTGGCCGATCGAGGCGCAGCGCTTGAGGTTGGTGTGCTCGGCTACCAGCCGCGCCCCTTCGAGGATGTTGTCGAAGTCGCGCTTGGACAGGCCCTGGCCCTGGGTGACCATGCAGAAGCGGTGGGCGCCCGCCGCCTCGGCGGCCTTCGCGTGGTCGAGGATCTGGTCGGGGGTCATCATCGCGTGCATCGGCGTCTCGGCCTCGGCGAAGCGGGACTGGGCGCAGAAGCCGCAGTCCTCGGCGCAGCCGCCCGACTTGGCGTTGACCAGCGAGCACATGTCGGTCGCGTCGCCGAAGTTCTCGACGCGGGCCTTCCAGGCGCGCTCGATCAGCACCTCGATCTCGGCGCGGTCTTCGAGCTCTCCCAGGCGGAGGGCCTCTTCTCTGCTGATCAACGGGGGCATCGGGTCTCCCCTCGGGGGGATGGGTGGACTGGACGCTAGGAGGGTGGTCGGACGGACCGCGCCGCACTGTATCGGGGCGCGGGGCGCCGCCGGATGGGCCCTTTGTAGACCTCACCCGGCCGGGGGTGTGGAGCCCGGTCAGGCGGGGACGGCCTCGGGGCGGACGCAGTAGGAGCCCGCCGCGAAGTCCTGCGAGCCGATGCCGAACGCCCAGTTGAAGCGGGCGCGATAGTTCTCCAGCGCGATCTCGTGGACCAGCTCGACCAGCTGTGCCTCGTCGAGGTGGTCGCGCAGCGCGGCGAACAGCTCGTCGGAGACGGCGACCGGCGTGCGTGTCATGCCGACCGTGAGATCGAGCGCGAGCCGCTCGAGTTCGGTGAACTCGGGGCTGTCGCGGTAGGCGGGCAGCGCGCGCAGCTTCGCCTCGCCGACCCCGGCCGCGCCGGCCAGGCCGGAGGCGATGTCGATGCAGAACTCGCAGCCGGCGAGCGCAGCGGCCTTGGCGGCGACCAGCTTCTTGAGGTTCGGCTCGACCCGGTCGGCCCGGCCGGTCGCGGTCTCCAACGCGCCGTAGCCGAGCATCAGCGTGGTGTGGTGGGCGTAGACGCGGATCGGGTCCATCACCTTGCCGACCTCGCGCTTGGACTGGCGGAAGGCGGCGCGGGCCGGCAGTCCCGCGCCGCCGTCGGACACGACGGGGATCCGGATGCCGTCCTGGCCCGCGGGCGCGGTTGCCGCGGCGGGCGGAGCGTGGCGCGGGGAGCGCGCCAGCCACAGCAGCAGCGCCCCGCCGAGCACCACCCAGCCGTTGGTCACCACGTTGCCGACGGTGTCGGCGGTCCCGTAGGCCTCGAGGTTGAAGAGGTGCCAGAGGAGGTGGGGGACGGCGAAGATCAGCCACGCGATCGCGGCCGCGATCACCGTTCCGCGGCGCAGGCTGGCGGCGGCGAAGCACATCAGGAAGCCGAGCGCGAGAAACAGCGCGCCGACGTCGGTGACGAGGTGGGCGTCGAACGGGCCGAGCACGGCGACCCAGCCGTCGGTCCCGGCCGGGAAGTCGTCGTAGAACGAGCGCGGTGCAAGCAGCGCCCAGAGGCCGATCAGCCCCTGGGGGATGCCGAGCGCGAGCGCCAGGAAGCGGATCGCTCCGCGGTTGCGTGTGATGTGCTCTCCGTACTTCATTCCGATGCCTCCCGGTTCGGGGTGTCAGCGACGAGCAGGCCGTCGGCCTCCAGCAGCTTCAGCGTCGAGTCGGTCCAGATGGCGAGGAACCGCTCGTCCGACAGGCCGCCGGCGGCCTGGCCGAACAGCGTCGCGAGCACGCAGTGGTTGATGATCGAGCCGAGGACGAGGGTGGCGAGCGCTTCGAGGTCGATGGCGTCTGGGTCGACGTCGGCCCGCTCGGCCGCGTGGCGCAGCCAGGCCAGCGTCGAGGAGTGGCCGGTCTGGACGATCCGTTCGTAGAAGTCGTCGCGCAGCTCGGGGAAGTTGTCGCCCTCGCGCATCACGATCCGCATGACGGCCTGGTCGGCCCCGACGATCCGCAGCGCCGCCCTGCCGAGCGCTGCGGTCTCGGTCCGCACGTCGCCGGTGAGCGCTCCGTCGACAAGCGACCGCGCCCCCTCGGCCGCCTCGACCCGCCGCGCGACCGCCGCCTCGAGCGCCGCCCGCTTGCTGGGGAAGTGCCTGTAGAAGCCGCCCGCCCGCGGCGACAGTCCCGCCGCCCGCTCGATCTCTCCGACCGATGTCGCGCTGTAGCCCTGGCGGCCGAACAGCTCCACCGCCGCCGCCAGGATCCGCTCCCGCGTCGGAGCGCCATCTCCATCGACGCCAGCCTGGGTAATCATCCGATTACCCAGAGTAATCCATCGATTACCGCCGCGCAAGCCGGTCCCGCCGCGAGGGGGACTTAGCCGACGACTGGCGTCGGCTAAGTCCTCTTCGCGGGTGCTCGCGCGCCCGGAGCTGGATCTGGGCGCCGTCCGGCCAGCAGTCGGCGCAGCTCGGCGGCGACCTGGTCGGGCGAGCGAGTGACCTCTCGCGCGGCGAAGCGCGCCGTCGCGTATCCCGCGTCGAGGAGCCGGCGGTCCCGGATCCGGTCGTGCTCGAACGCGCGCAGCCGCGCGTGGAAGGTTCGGCCGTCGAGCTCGGCGATCAGACCGCGGTCACGCCAGAGGAAGTCGGGGCGGTAGCCGCCACCCGAGGGCAGGGCCAGCCACACGTTGACCTCCGGCTCGGGGAGCTTCGCCCGGGCGATCAGGGCCTTGAAGTTCCGCTCGGCGTCGTTGGCCGGCACGCCGCGGACGTCCAGCTCCTCGAGCGCCCTGCGCAGGGCCGCCGTGCCGCGCTTGCCTCGCATCCGCGCGAGCTGTCGATCGATGGCACCCAGGTCGAACACCCGCAACTCGTCGGCCCGATGGATCGCGCGCGTCAGCTTCGCCTGGTCGAGCAGCGCGGCCACGTCGACGAGCGTGCGCGCGACGGTCGTGCACCGGATGCCGTGATGGATCGCCGTGTCGCTCTCCGCCAGGCTGGCTCGGTGGGCGATCACTCCCGCCGGCCCGCGCCAGCGGCTCCCTGGGGACGTCACGTGGATCGGGCCGGGCGCGGTCGGGAGGAGGCCCCACAGCTCGGCGGCCGAGCGGTGCGAGAGGACGGCCTGCTCGCGCCGGCAGCCTAGGAGAGCCGCCAGCCACCGCCCGCGGTCGCCGGGCTGGCCGACCGCGTAGACCCCGCGTGAGGCGCGCACGAGACGCCCGTTCGCGGCGCGGTGCTGGGCCCCCCGCTCCCCGAGACCGATCTCGGCCAGCTGGGCGAGTGTCACCACGCCGTGTTGGGGCTCCGCGACCGCTCCGATCCGCAACTCGCTCGCACGAGGGGGACTTCTCCGCCGTATGTCGTCGGCGATGTCCCCTTCGCGTGGGGGAGCGGGGGTTGGGGCTGTCGGCGGGGCCATCCGCCCGAGGGTGGCGGGCGGGGTGTGGCGTGGGGGTTACGTGGGTTACGGGACGGCGCCGATGCGCGGCTCAGCGCCCGCGCCAGGCGGGTGGGCGCTTGGCGGCGAAGGCGCGGACACCCTCGCGGAAGTCCTCGCTGCGAAAGCACGACTCGCGCAGGTCGACCAGCTCGCGGGCGACGTCCTCGGGCAGGGCGGCGGCGTGGTGGCGCAGCTCGCGCACGACGCGCTTGTTGCCCCTCAGCGACAGCGGCGCGTTGGCGGCGATCTCGCCCGCCATCCCGACGGTCAGCTCCTCCAGCTCGTCGGCGTCGACGACGTGGTTGAGCAGGCCCATCGCCAGCCCGTGTTCGGCGTCGACGTTGCGCCCCACGTAGAACAGCTCGGCGGTGTTCGCGGGGCCGCAGACGTCGAGGAACTTGCGCAGGCCGGTGTGCGAGTAGATCAGGCCCAGCTTCGCGGGCGGCATCCCGACCCGGACGCCGACGGCCGCGAGGCGGATGTCGCAGGTCAGCGCCAGCTCGAGCCCGCCGCCGATCGCGTGGCCGTTGATCTGGCCGATCACCGGGAACGGGAACTCCTCGAGCGCCTCCAGCGCCGCGTGGAACGGGTGGGCGACCAGCCGCTCGGCGCTTTCCTCGAACTCGCGGCCGTCGAGGTTGCCGAGGTCGTAGCCGGCGGAGAAGACCGGGCCCGTGCCGGTCAGCACCAGGCAGCGCGCATCGAGGTCGGAGACCGTCTCGGCGAGCGCGTCGAGGATCTCGTGGTCGAGCGCGCCGCGGCGGTCGGGATTGGCGATCCGCAGACGGACGACTCCGTCGGCGGGCTCGTCGCGGACGAGCTTGCCGGAGGCCAGGTCCACGGCGCTAGCCGAGCACTACGAGGACGTCGCCCTCGCTGACGGAGTCGCCCTCCGCGCAGCGGATCTCGACGACCTTGCCGTCGTCCTCGGCCTCGACGGGCATCTCCATCTTCATCGACTCGAGGATCACGACGGTGTCGCCCTCCTCGACCTGCTGGCCGACCGTGCACTCGACCTTCCAGATCGTTCCGGTGATGTGAGCCTCGACGTTGGGCACTCCGCCTCCTGCTAGGTCGCTGTGGTCGCGCCGCGGCGCAACATACAGCGGCGGGGCGACCGATGCGCGCGCTGGAGCGCGGGATGGTCCCGACCCGCGCGCGGAAGGCGCCGCGCCGGGACGCACGGCGCCCCGGCGCGGCCGACCGTCGCGCGACCTCAGTCGACGAAGTTGCGCACCTGGTTGTAGACCGTCAGGTCGCCGTAGAGCGCACTGTGGCCCATGCAGGCGGTCTGGGTGTTCGTGGCCCCCGTCAACGGCACGCTGCTGTCGGGGTTGATCACCTCGTCGCAGGGCGACCACCACGTCCCGTAGTTGACAGCACCCGGCGTCTCGTCGCCGGAGTTGAGCGCGTTGAGGAACGATGACCCGGGCTGCATCTCGAAGCACGACGTGTTCCAGAAGCAAAGGTAGGCCGTAGCGGTCCCGTGGTTGGGCCCGCCGAGCGACACCCACTCGTCGACCTTGGCGGTGCCGCCGAGGTTCTTGAGGTAGTAGCGGCTCGACAGTCCACCCATCGAATGGGTGACGATGTCGACCTTGCTGGCGCCGGTCGCGGACAGGATCTGGTCGACTTTGGTACTCAGCTGACCCGCGGTCGTCACGTTCGACTGAGCGGTGTTGTAGCTCCAGTTGTTGGTCTGAGCCGGAGTCCAGCCATCAGCCTGGAAGCGTCCGATCATCGTGTTCCAGACCGTCCCGCTGCTGTTCCAGCCGTGGACGAACAGGATCGGCTCGGCGGCAGCCGCGCTGACGGCCGGCGCTGTTGCGGCCACCGCGGTCAGTGCGACGGCCAGGAAAAACTTGCGCATGTTCCCTCCCTCATGTGCAGTTCGACTTTGAGTACACAACCGTAACGCCGCTGTCAATTTGGGTGAATTCGGTCAGACCGCTGTCACAGCTCTCGCCGAGCTCGCCGCCGCCATACGATGCGCTCGTGATCCTCGCGCTCGACCAGGGCACGACCGGCTCGACAGCACTCGTCTTCGACGGCGAGGGCCAGATTGCCGGACGGGCCTACAGCGAGTTCCCCCAGCACTTCCCGCGGCCCGGCTGGGTCGAGCACGACCCCGGTGACATCTGGGAGGTCACCCGCCGCGTCGGCCACGAGGCGCTCGCCGCCGCGGGGATCGACGGCCGCGGCCTGCGCGCGATCGGCATAACCAACCAGCGCGAGACCGTCGTCGCCTGGGACCGTCTCAGCGGCGAGCCGCTCCACCGGGCGCTGGTCTGGCAGGACCGCCGCACCGCCGCGCGCTGCGACGAGCTGCGCGCCGCCGGCCACGAGCCGCTGGTCCGCGAGCGCACCGGCCTGGTGCTCGATCCCTACTTCTCCGCGACCAAGATCGAGTGGCTGATCCGCCACGGCGGCGTCGACCCCGCTCGTGCGGCGTTCGGAACGGTCGACTCCTGGCTGGTCCACAAGCTCACCGGCGAGCACGCCACCGACTACTCCAACGCGTCGCGGACGATGCTCTTCGACATCACCCGGCTCGACTGGGACCGCGAGCTGTGCGAGCTGCTCGGGGTGCCGGTCGACGCGCTGCCGCGGCCCTGCCCAAGCGCCCATGTCCACGGCCACACCACCGAGTTCGGCGGCTCGGTCCCGGTCGCCGGCATCGCCGGCGACCAGCAGGCCGCGCTCTACGGCCAGGCCTGCCACCGGCCCGGCCAGGGCAAGAACACCTACGGCACCGGCAGCTTCGTGCTGCTCAACGCCGGTCCGACCCCGCCGCCGCCGGAGGAGGGCCTGCTGACCACCGTCGCCTGGGGCGTCGGCGGCCGCGTCGACTACGCGCTGGAGGCGGCGATCTTCGTCACCGGCGCCGCGGTCCAGTGGCTGCGCGACGGACTCGGCGTGATCGCCAACGCCGCCGAGACCGAGGAGCTCGCGCGGTCGCTCCACGGCAACGACGGCGTCTACTTCGTGCCCGCGCTGACCGGCCTCGGCTCGCCCCACTGGGATCCCTACGCGCGCGGGACGATCGTCGGCCTGACGCGCGGGACCGGCCGCGCCCACCTCGCCCGCGCGACGCTCGAGGCGATCGCCTACCAGACCGCCGACGCGGTGGCCGCGATGGAGGCCGCGTCGGGGATCGAGTTCGCCGAGCTGAAGGCCGACGGCGGCGCCGTGCACAACTCCTGGCTGATGCGCTTCCAGGCCGACGTGCTCGGCGTGCCGGTGGTGGTGCCCGAGATCTCCGAGACGACCGCGCTCGGCGCCGCCTACCTGGCCGGGGTGGCGGTCGGCGAGTGGACCGAGGCCGACGTCGCCGCGATGTGGCGCGAGACCGCCCACTACGAGCCGCGGATGCCGGCGGCGCGACGCGAGGAGCTGCTGGCCGGCTGGCGGCGGGCGCTCGACCGCGCCCGAGGCTGGGAGCAGGCGTGACCAACCGACGACAGAGGGGTACCTGACCGCGCATGGCCGACGCCCAGATCAAGCCGCAGGTCTACAAGGATCCGCGCCCCAAGGAGCACTTCGACAGCTTTCACCGCAGGGTGCGCGAGCACCGTCCGACCTGGGACTACGAGGCGGTGCGGGTGATCCTCACCCCGTACCTGCTCGGCTTCTTCCGCGCCCGCGCGGTCGACACCGACAACGTCCCAGCCGACGGCCCCTGCATCCTCGCGCCGAACCACTTCTCCTTCCTCGACCACTTCTTCCTGGCGCTCTACCTGCGGCGCAAGGTCCACTTCATGGCCAAGTCGCAGCTGTTCAAGCTGCCGCTGTGGCCGATCTTCAACTTCGGCGGTGTCTTCCCGGTCCGCCGCGGCCACGCCGACCAGGAGGCCTTCGACACCGCCCACGCGATCCTCGCGCGCGGCGACATGGTCGTGATGTACGTCGAGGGCGGCCGCTCGCGCAGCGGCGGGCTCGGGACGCCGCGACCGGGCGTCGGCCGGCTCGCGTTGGAGACCGGGGTGCCGGTCGTGCCGGTCGCGCTGGTCGGGACCGACAAGACGCGCAACTGGCGCCGCGGGCAGTTCCCGAAGGTGACCGCCCACTTCGGCGCCCCGGTCCGCTTCGACAAGCTCGACTCCGAGCCGACCCGCGACCAGGCGCAGTACGCCTCTGAGCGAATCTTCGAGCGGATCGAGACGATGTGGGAAGCCGGCCGCGGCGCCCGCTGAGCGCCGGCTCAGGCGACCGGCTCAGGCCGGCAGCTTGGCGACCGCGGCGGCCAGCTTGGCCGGCTCGCGCAGCGGCGGTCCGTGGCCGAAGCAGACCAGCGCCGGCTCGAGCGCGACGATCCGCCGCGCCGACTCGCGGTTGCGCCCGGCGTCGGGGCTGAAGGCGCCCCACGGCTCGCGGATCGGGCCGCGCAGCATGAACGGGTTCCACCCCCACATCACGTCGCCGCAGAGCAGCACGCGGTCGGACTCGCGCCAGTAGGAGAGATGGCCGGGGGAGTGGCCCGGCGTGTCGAGCACCTGGAAGCCGCCGACCTCGTCGCCCTCGCCCAGCGCGCGGGCGACCGGGTGGCCCTTGGCGGCCGGCATCCGCATCCCGCCGCGGCCGACCATCCTGCCGCTCTCGGCGGCCTCGACGTCGGCGGCGCCGCACCAGAGCGGCAGCCCGAGCCGCTCGCAGATCGCGTGGCTGGCGCCGAAGTGGTCGGGGTGGGCGTGGGTCAGCGCGTGCGCCGAGACCGCGTGGCCCTGCAGCTCGCCCAAGATCCGCTTGCGGTCGAGCGCCGTGCCGGCGTCGATCAGCACGTCGCCGATCAAGTAGACGTTGATCGCGTCGCGTGGACGTCCGTCGAGCTGCCACACCCCGTCTGCCAGCTGCCGCATGGTCGCGAGCCTATCCCGCTAGCCGTAGACGGCGTCGAGGCGGCTGAAGGCGGAGATGTCGTGGCCCGGGACCACCAGGGCGCCGGGCCGCTGCTCGATGTAGAGCTGGATCTCGCGCAGCGAACGGCGGAAGCGGTGCTCGTCGGCCATCCGGTGGGGGAGGGCGGTCTCGGCGATCGTCCGCTCGGTGTAGGCGGCGTCACCGCAGATCAGGGCCTCGCGGTCGGCCAGGCGCAGGATCACCGAGCAGTGGCCGGCGGTGTGGCCGGGGGTGAAGACCATCCGCACGCTGCCGTCGCCGAAGATGTCGAGGCTGCGCGCGAAGCTCGTGTAGGAGTCCGCGGCGTCGCTCTCGAAGTCGAGCAGCCGGTAGTCGAAGGCGTGGTCGAACTGGCGGTGGATGTAGCCGTCGGTCTGGCCGCCGGAGGCCGCCGCCTCCCACTCGGCCGAGCTGAGCAGGAAGGTCGCGCCGGGGAACTGGGCGATGCCGCTGGCGTGGTCGGCGTGCAGGTGGGTGAGCAGGACGGCGCCGACGGCGTCGGGGTCGAGCCCGCGCTCGCGCAGCTGGGCCGGGACCGCCTGGGCGGCGTCCATCTGCAGATCCTTGAAGACCAGTCCCCCGAGCCGGCCCATGCCCTGACCGGGCTCGACCGCGACCGCGGCGTGGAAGCCGGTGTCGACGAGCAGCAGGCCTGCGCTCGGATGCTCGACCGCGAACGCGACGACCGGGAGCTCCGGCCACTGGTCCCGCGCGACGCCGACACCGAGCGCGCGCAGCGATGCCAGCCGGCCCCCGGTGGCATACAGCAGGCCGGGCGGGCAGACCATCCGCGCGCACAGCAGCGGGTGGAGGCGGACCGTGGCCCCCTCCGTCCCGCCGGGCAGCGGCAGCTGCGCCGGCCTCGGCTCCGCCGCCGTAGCCATTGCCAGACCCTAGAGCCTGGCCCGGCCGCCCGGGTGGCGCTAGGCTGGCCCGCCGATGGGAGCGGGGCATCCGAGCGAGGTCTTCCGGCCAGGTCTGCTCGACGGGCAGGTCGCCGTCGTCAGCGGCGGCGGCTCCGGGCTGGGCCGGCGCAGCGCGGTCGAGCTGGCGGCGCTGGGCGCCGAGGTCGTGGTCTGTGGCCGGCGCGCCGAGCCGCTCGAGCAGACGGTCGCGCTCTGCCCCGAGGGCCGCTGCACGGCGCGCGTCTGCGACATCCGCGAGGAGGACGAGGTCGACGCGCTGGTCACCTGGACGCTCGACCGCCACGGCCGGATCGACCTGCTCGTCAACAACGCCGGCGGCCAGTACCTGACCCCGGCCGAGGACATCACCCCGAAGGGGTTTCGGACCGTGATCCGGCTCAACGTCGAGGGCACCTGGCTGATGACCCACGCGGTCGCGACCAGGGCGATGATCCCCAGCGGCGCCGGCGGCAAGATCGTCAACGTCACGATCTCGCCGCACAACGGCCTGCCTGGGATGGCGCACTCCTCGGCCGCCCGGGCGGCGGTGGAGAACCTGACCCGCGTCCTCTCGATCGAGTGGTCGCGGTTCGGGATCAAGCTCAACGCGATCGCCGCCGGCCAGTTCGCCACCGAGACCCTGCTGACCAAGTACCCCCAGCCGATCGTCGAGAACCTCGCCCAGACGATCCCGGCCGGCCGGCTCGGCAGCGAGGAGGAGTTCGCCTGGGCGGTCGCCTACCTCGCCTCCCCGGCCGGCGACTTCTACTCCGGCGCGATCCTCACGATGGACGGCGCCCGCGACAACTGGTTCGGCCCCTGGCCGCCGGGGCCCCTCGCCGACGCCGGCGGCAGGCCGCTCGCCGAGGAGCGACGGCCTCCTCCCTGATCCGCGAGCGCCGGGCGCAGCATCAGGAAGTCATGCCGGTGAACTGGCCGCCGGTGACGTTGAGCACCTGGCCGTGGACGTAGTTCGACCACGGCGAGCAGAGGAAGAAGACGCCGCCGGCGGCCTCCTCGGGGGTGCCCGGGCGCCCGAGCGGGATCAGCATCGTCGCCATCTGGCGCAGCTGCTCGGGGATGCCGAGCTGGATCTCCCTGCCGGCGGCCTCGATCGTCTCGGAGTTCTCCTTGGCGGCCGTCAGGCGGGTCTCGATGAAGCCGAAGGCGACCGCGTTGACGTTGATCTTGAACTGGCCCCACTCCTTGGCGAGCGTCTTGGTGAGGCCGACGACGCCCGACTTGCCCGACGAGTAGTTGACCTGGCCGGCGTTGCCCATCGTGCCCGACACCGACGAGACGTTGACGACCTTGCGGAAGACCTCGCGGCCCTCCTCGCGCTCGCGCTTGGCCGGCTCGCGCATGTGCGGGGCGGCGGCGCGCAGGACGCGGAAGGGCACCACGTTGTGGATGTCGAGCATCGCCTGGAACTGCTCGTCGCTCATCTTGTGGATCGGGCCGTCCCAGGTGTAGCCGGCGTTGTTGACGACGATGTCGAGCCCGCCGAAGGCCTCGACGGCGGCCTCGACCAGCTTGTCGGGCACCCCGTCCTTGGTGAGGTCGCCGGCGAAGGCGACGGTCTCGCCCTGGATCTCGCCCGACGCCTGCTCGGCGACGTCGCCGTCGAGATCGTTGATGACGACCCGCGCGCCCTGCGCGGCCAGCAGCTCCGCCGTCGCGCGGCCGATGCCGCGGGCGGAGCCGGTCACGATCGCCACTTTGTCGTCGAGAACTCCCATGGCGGCTGACGATAGTCGGAACTCCGACTAAAGGCCGTACGAGCGTCCGATCACGTCGAGCATGATCTCGTCGGTGCCGGCGCCGATCCGGTTCAGCCGCAGGTCGCGCCACGCCCGCTCGATCTTGTACTCGCGCATGTAGCCCGCGCCGCCGAAGATCTGCAGGCACTCGTCGGCGACCTCGCAGCACATCTGCGACGCGTGCAGCTTGGCCATCGAGATCTCGCGCACCGGGTACTCGCCGTTGGCGAAGCGCCAGGCGGTCGCGTAGACGAGCGAGCGCGAGGCCTCGATCTTGGTCGCCATCGCCGCGAACTTGTGGCGGATGACCTGGAAGTGCCCGATCTCGCGGCCGAACGCCTTGCGCTCCAGCGC
>Ga0307505_10000402_pt1 | contig 49097 bp, 47 predicted proteins | sample 23_S_MG_FD_202183 | JGI IMG/M metagenome (GOLD analysis project Ga0307505, IMG submission 202183) | Soil microbial communities from Populus trichocarpa stands in riparian zone in the Pacific Northwest, United States - 23_S | ecosystem: Environmental > Terrestrial > Soil > Riparian zone > Trees...
CCTCTGCCGTCTCGGCTAGGACGCTGCACGCGGCTTTCGACACCGGTGTCCCGAGAGCCCGCACGGCTTCGGCGCACTCATCGCGAGCGCCCGGAGGGCTAAAGCCCACCGCTCCACAGGATGTCATCGACGTTTCAGCCTGCGGGCGTAGCCCGCGCTGTGCCTCTGTGGTGAGCGTGCGGGTTGTGCTACGTTACGCGTCCCTCGGAGGAAGCATGTCAGACTCGACCGGACCGCTGAAAACGACCCCCCTCAACGAAATCGAGAAAGAGCTCGGCGGGAAGATGGTCGACTTCGGGGGCTGGGAGCTGCCGGTCCAGTTCAGCGGCATCCTCGACGAGCACGAGGCCGTGCGAACCAGAGTCGGCGTGTTCGATGTCTCCCACATGGGGGAGCTGACCGTGAAGGGTCCGCAGGCTCTCGAGCTTCTGCAGCGCTCGACCTGCAACGACGTCGCGAAACTGGGCCACGGGCGCATCCACTACAACGGCCTGCTCTACCCGACCGGCGGCTTCGTCGATGACATCCTCATCTACGAGAACACCCCCGACGACTACTTCCTCGTCGTGAACGCCTCGAACTCGGACAAGGACTACGAGTGGCTCGCGCAGCAGGCCAAGGGTCTCGATGTCGACGTCCGGAACGTGAGTGCCGAGTATGCGCAGCTCGCCATCCAGGGTCCCGACTCCGAGCGCGTGTTGCAGCCCATGACCGACGTCCCGCTCGCGGACATGAAGTACTACCGCTTCGGACACGGGACCGTCGACGGCGCGCCGGCCATCGTCTCCCGCACCGGCTACACCGGCGAGGACGGGTTCGAGGTCTACGTCGCTCCCGAGCACGCCACGCGCATCCTGCGCAAGCTCGTGGACGGCGGCGTCAAGCCGTGCGGCCTCGGCGCCCGCGACACCTTGCGTCTCGAGGCCAAGATGGCTCTCTACGGCAACGACATCGACGACACCACGACGCCCGTCGAGGCCGATCTCAACTGGATCGTCAAGCTCGACAAAGGCGAATTCGCGGGCAGCGACATCCTCCGCCGGCAGAAGGAAGAAGGCCCGTCCCGCAAGCTCGTCGGGTTCGAAATGATCGACCGCGGCATCGGCCGGCACGGCTATCCCGTCGTCGACGGCGGCCGCGAGATCGGGGTCGTTACCAGCGGTACCCATTCGCCGACGTTGAAAAAAGCGATCGGACTCGCTTATCTTCCCCTCGACAAGTCGGCCCAGGGGAGCGAATTCACGATCCTGATCCGCGGCAAGGAAGCCCGGGCCCGCGTCATCCCAACCCCTTTCTACAAAAGAGCCAAATAGCCGGAGGCAAGCAATGGCCACTCCTGAAGACAACCACTACGCAAAGAGTCACGAGTACGTTCACCTCGAGGGTGACATCGCCACGATCGGCATCACCGACTACGCCCAGAAAGAGCTCGGCGACGTCGTCTTCGTCGAACTGCCGGCAGTCGGTTCCGTGCTCGAAGCGGCCGACGAGCTGGGGAGCATCGAGTCGGTGAAGGCCGTCTCCGAGCTCTTCTCGCCAGTGACCGGCGAAGTCGTCGAGATCAACGAAGCTCTGGCCGAAAATCCCGCACTCATCAACACCGACCCTTACGGCGACGGGTGGATGATCCGTCTGCGCGTCAGCGACCCCACCGAGGTGGACGAGCTGATGACCGCGGAAGAGTACGACGAGTACATCGAAAAAGAGTCCGGTCACTGACGCGGACCGACCTATGACGCTTCCCGATCCCACTTCTCCTGCTTCGTCACACCGCTACATCCCCAACGCCGGGGAAGACATCCGGGAGATGCTCGACGTCATCGGCGTCGACAGCATCGACCGTCTCTTCGAGACCATTCCGGACGCGGTCAAGCTCCGCGAGTTGCTGGACATCCCCGGTCCCTGGTCGGAGGTCGAGTCGCGGCGTTGGTTCCGTGGCTTGGCCGCGCGCAACAAGACCGGCGCCGACCACGTGTCCTTCCTCGGCGCTGGCGCCTACGCCCACTACCAGCCCGCCTGCATCGACCAACTCCTGCTGCGCTCCGAGTTCCTCACGGCCTACACGCCGTACCAGCCCGAGGTCTCGCAGGGCACGCTGCAGTCCATCTTCGAGTACCAGACGCACCAGTGTCTGCTCACCGGTCTCGACGTGGCCAATGCGTCCTTGTACGACGGCTCGACGGCTCTTTGTGAGGCCGTGCTCCTGGCCGAGCGTCTGGTCAAGGGCAAGCACAAGATCGTCCTGGCCCAGTCCATCCACCCTCACTATCGTGAGACCGTCCGCACCTACCTCCAGAACCTCGGCATCGAGATCGTGGAAGTGGGCTGGGGCGAGGACGGACGCATCGACCAGGGCGCGCTCCGCGCCGCCACCGACGGAGCCTTCGGCGTGGCTGTGCAGTCTCCGAACTTCCTCGGTGTCGTCGAAGACTACGAGGCGATCGTGCAGGCGACGGAGGGCATCACGCGCATCGCCGTCATCGCCGAGGCCACCTCGCTGGGCATCCTCACGCCGCCCGGACAGCACGGCTTCGACATCTGCGTCGGCGAAGGTCAGGCCTGGGGAATCCCACCGCAGTTTGGCGGCCCGTACGTCGGGTTCATGGTTGTGCGCGAGGCCTTGAAGCGGCACATGCCCGGCCGCCTCGTCGGCGAGACCGTCGATGTCGACGGCAAGCGTGCGTACGTGTTGACGCTGGCCACGCGCGAACAGCACATCCGTCGTGGCAAGGCGACCTCGAACATCTGCACCAACGAAGCCCTCATCGCCCTGGCCGCGAACATCTACCTCTCGCTGATGGGCAAAGAAGGCCTGCGCGATGTAGCCACGCAATGCCTGCGCAAGACCGCCTATCTGCGCGGCAAGCTCCGCGAGATCGGCGGAGTGGAGTTGCCGCTCGCCGGCCCCGTCTACAACGAGCTCCTCGTGCGCACGCCGTTCCCTGCCGGGACCATTCTGGCCGCTCTCGAAGAACAGAAGATCCTCGGCGGCATCCCGCTCAGTATGTTCTTCGACGGCCACCCCAACGACTTCCTTGTGGCCGTCACTGAGCTTCACACCAAAGAGAATCTCGACCAATACGCCGCGGTGCTGTCCGCGGCCGTGTCGCGTTCCTAGGAAACCAATGACCGAACACACGAAAACGACAGCGCTGGAGCCCCTCATCTTCGAGCGTTCCAAGCCCGGGCGCCGCGGCTATCAGCTCCCCGACCTCGAAGTGCCGGAGCAGGATCTCGACGAGATCCTGCCCGCGGCTTTGAGGCGCTCCGAGATCGCGGACGAAGTGGAAGTGTCCGAGGTCGACGTCATCCGGCATTTCACCCGCCTGTCCAAGCTCAACGTCTCCATCGACGCCGGCCTTTATCCCTTGGGCTCGTGCACGATGAAGCACAACCCGCGCATCAACGAAGAGATCGCGCGCACTCCGGGATTCGCACAGTCCCATCCTTTGCAGGCCGAGCATCAAGTGCAGGGCAACCTCGAGCTGCTCTGGACTCTCGAGCAGACCCTCAAAGAGATCTTCGGCCTGCCGCGCGTGACCTTACAGCCCGTGGCCGGAGCGCACGGCGAGCTGACCGGCATCCTCATGGTGCACAAGGCGCTCTCCAAGAGCGGCAACGCGCGCAAGTACATCCTCATCCCCGACTCCGCGCACGGCACCAATCCCGCGTCCGCCGCCTTTGCCGGCTACGAGATCAAAGAGCTCAAGTCCAATAGTCGCGGCACCGTGGACCTCTCGACCTTGGAGGCCGCCGTCACTGAAGACGTCGCCGCGTTGATGATCACCGTGCCGAACACGCTGGGCGTTTTCGAGTCCGAGATCAAAGCCATGGCCGACATCCTGCACGCGAAGGGTGCGTACCTGTACTGCGACGGAGCCAATCTCAACTCCTTCGTCGGCATCGCCCGCCCGGGCGACATGGGCATCGACGTCATCCACTCCAACCTGCACAAGACCTTCTCCACGCCGCACGGCGGCGGAGGTCCGGGCGCGGGTCCCGTGGGAGTGAGCGAGAGCCTCATCCCGTACCTGCCCACGCCCACGGTCGAGCGCCGCGAAGACGGCACCTTCTACCTCGACGACTCGCACCCGGACTCCATCGGCCGCATGAGAGCGTTCAACGGCAACTTCAACGTGCTCGTGCGCGCTCTCACCTACATGCGCTCCATGGGACCAACCGGCTTGCGGCGCATCGCCCAACTGGCCGTGCTCAACGCCAACTACATCCGCGCGCGCCTCAAGAAGCACTACCACCTTCCCTACGACGCCCCGTCGCTGCACGAAGTCGTCTTCAGCGACAAACTGCAGACCCCGCACGACGTCCACACCCTGGACATCGCCAAGCGTCTCATGGACTTCGGCTTCCACCCGCCGACGATCTACTTCCCCCTGATCGTTTCCGGTGCGCTCATGATCGAGCCGACGGAGAGCGAGCCCAAGGAAGAGCTGGACGCCTTCTGCGACGCCATGATCGCCATCGCGCATGAATCGCAGGAACGCCCCGAGCTCGTCCGCAGCGCACCCCACACGACCCCCGTCCGCCGTTTGGACGAGGCCCGCGCGGCAAGGCAGCCCGTCCTGCGCTGGAAGCCGTAGTTTCTGCTGTCCCACGCCACAACTTCTGACCGATCGTGTCGTTCCGTAAGCAGGGGTGAGCGGATGGAGCTCGCTCCGTCGTATTCTCCCCTCCGCAAGAGAGTGTGTGCAGAAATTCAAGACTTTCCTCAGCCTGTCATCCTGAGCGGGTGGTGGGTGGGTGCGAAGGATCCCCTGCGGGAAACGCAATCCGCGCAGGTTGGAGAAGGCCGCGGTTCTCGTACCCGCACGCTCATTAGCGCTTCTTCGCGGGTCGTGCGGCGATGGTGCGGACCGTGACTTCCAGGCGACGGGCACGCGTCTCTGGGCGCTTGGCGTTCTCCAGTGCGCCTCCGCGAGATCGCGTCCGAGCTCGCCGGCTGATGCGCGTGGACTCGGGGATCGGCGCATTCAATCGACGTGATGAGCCGCTTGTTTCGTCTCCTGCACACGAAGTCCTTCGCTTCGTCACCGCGAGGCCGCTCACCACTCGTGTTGCCGCGATAGCATCCCGCCTTCCCCAACAGACAGCGATGCGCGTGGAGGCGAGCTCAATGAGTGTTGATCCTGGAATCCGAATCCTGCGGGTGGGAGTGGCGATTCTGTTGCTCATTCACGGGATCTATCGACTGGCCGCGGGAGGCGTCGTTCCGTTCGGCGGCTTCCTCACGTCGAAAGGCATCCCGTTCGGCACGGGAGTGGCCTGGCTGCTGACGGTCGTCGAGATCGTCGGATGCGTACTGCTGCTTTTCGGCATCCTCACGCGACCACTCGTCCTGTGGTTCGCGGCAGAGCTCGTCGCCGGCATCGTGCTCGTTCACGCACGCGAGGGCTGGTTCGTCGTAGGCGGCGGCCGCAACGGCGTCGAATACAGCGTGCTGCTGATCATCGCATTGGCCGCCATCGCGGTGTCCCCACGAGCCCCCGCAGGCACCGCGCGAACGTAGGCCGTGCCGGCAGCGGAGCGCCGGCATCCCGCCGGCTGGCCAGGGGGCGTCCTCGCCCCGGGAGGGGGAGCGTGCCTTTCGCGAAGGACGCTCGTCGCGCGATGGTGCGTTGCCGGTTTCGAATGCCACCGCCCGCGGCGGGACGCCGCAGGGCCAGCCAGCGGGGACGCCGGCGCTCCTCGGGCGTAGTCGTTCGCTACGCGAGGCCAGCACCGTCGGGGTCATCGTTGCAGTAGACTCCCGAATCCGTGGCTGAAGAGGACGATACCGACAAGTTCGACCGCACGCTGTCCATGCGCAGACTGCCACCGCGCACGCAGCCCGAGGCGGTTGTCGACAAGCGTGGGCAGGAGCGGCGGCAGGGCAACGCGCGCATTCTCATCGGGACGATCATCGTCATCGCCGTGCTGCATCTCGCGCGGCCCGTGATCGTGCCCGTGGCATTGGCGGTGCTGTTCGCGTTTCTGCTCACGCCCATCGTGGTCCGGCTCGAGCGCACGTTCCTGCGGCGCACCGGCGCCATCGTGCTCTCCCTTGGATTGACCACCGCCCTCCTCGGCCTCGGCGGCTGGTGGATCTACCAGCAGTTCAATGCCGTCGCCAAAGAGCTCTCCACGGCCGCCACCAGCGAGAACGTCGAGAAGAAACTCAGCGCCATCCGCGACAGCGGGGGCACGTGGATCGGCGTCATCGAGAACGCCCTGCAACGCGTGGCCGAGGGCGGCGTGCAGCAGGAGCGTGCCGAGCTGAAGGTGCGCGTCATCCCCGAGCGCAAGGCCCTCAGCGAGCGCTACGAGGAAGTGGCGCCCACGGTGGAGGCGGTTGCGGCCACGTTCCTCGTCGTGGTGGTCGTGTTCTTCCTCCTGCGCGACCGCGAACAACTCCGCGACAAACTGCTGCGCATCGCCGGGCGTGCGCATCTCACCGTCACCACGCAGGCCATTGGCGAGACCTCGCAGCGCATCAGCCGCTACCTCCTGACCATCGCCCTCTTGAACATAGGCTTCGGTATCCTCATCGGCGTCGGTCTGTGGCTCTTGCAAGTGCCGCACGCGGCGCTGTGGGGCGTGCTGGCGGGACTGCTGCGCTTCGTCCCCTACATCGGCGCCGTGCTCAGCGCGGCCGCGCCCACGTTCCTGGCGTTCGCCGTCTCGCCGAACTGGTTCTCCGCGCTGGCCGTCCTGGGCCTGTTCATCTTCTGCGACCAACTCATCGGCGGCTTCATCGAGCCGATCGTGGTCGGTCACCGCGTCGGAGTCTCGCCCATCGCGTTGCTGCTGGCGGCCATCTTCTGGGGCTGGCTGTGGGGTCCGGTCGGTCTCTTGCTGGCGACGCCCATCATCGTGTGCCTGACCGTGGGCGGCGAGTTCATCCCGGCGTTGCGAATCTTCTCGATCATGTTCGGCAGCGAGGACCCGCTGGAGGGCTACCTCAGCTACTACAACCGCCTGCTCCTGCGCGACCGCACCGGCGCGATCGCCATCGCCGACCGCTACGCCGAGACGGCCACGATGGAGGAGATGTTCACGGACCTCTTCATCCCCACGCTGACCTTCGCGCAGGAAGAGCTGGACCGCAAGCGCATCACCGTCGCGCACGATCACTTCATCAAAGACGTCGTCCGCGAGCTGATCATCCGCTTCGGCGACCGCAACGCCGGCACCCCCGATCCCACGAAGCACATCGTGGCGGTCTCCGTGGCCGGCGAGCGTCTCTCCCTGGGCACGCTCATGCTGACCCAGCTCCTGCGCAGCGAAGGCCACACAGCCGACTACTTCACCGACTTGCCCGAACAGGAACTGGTGGCCTTCATCAACGAGGTCAAGCCGGAAGCCGTCTTCGTCTCCTGCACCCACTCCGACCACCTGCAACAGGGCCACGCCCTGCTGCAGCTCCTCTCCGCCAACTTCCCGGACCTGGCCATCGTCGCCGGCGGCTCCGCCTTCAACCGCGACCGCACCAAGACCCTCAAAGCCGGCGCGACCTACGTCCCGGTCACGCTGAAGGAAGCCAAGGAAGACTTCATCGCCCAACGCCGAGGCGCCCGCAAGAAGAGCGGCCGCATGACCTTCTCCGGAACCCGCTTCCGCGTCCCCCCACCGGCGTGAAGAGGGTTGAGGATTGAGGATTCTGCGCCCCCGCCACGCGGCTCAGAGAGCGTGAAGAAATCCGCGGTGCTTCCCATCGTCATCCTGAGAGGTTGTGCAGATCCGCGCGCTCCCTTCCCGTCATCCTTGCGTGTGTGCAGAAATCGGCGCGCTTTTCCAACCTGTCATCCTGAGCGGGTGGCGGGTGGGCGCGAAGGATCTCCTGCGGTAAACGACGCCCGCGCAGATTGGACGAGACCGCGGTTCTCGTCGTCGATGCCGCTGAACATGTCGAGCGCGATTCTCCCGCCACGGCGAGCCAACTCGTTCGGGACGCCTCGAGGCAGCAGCGTCCCTCTCCACATCTTCTCCCTTGCAATCAGCTTCAACCGTCCGGACGACGACGATCGTGAGGACGCCGTGCAGCGGCGTGGCCCGCTGTTTTCCATGTGCTCCAAGCGGGTAGCATCGCGTGTCGGGGGTCACGCCGCTGACGCGTGATACGTTAGCCGCCTTAGGCCACGCACATCGCCGAGGGCCAGTGGAGTAGAATACCTGCCGCATGGCTCACGACTACGTCATCCACTCTGATCCAGACATCTTGGGCGGAACGCCGGTCTTCGTGGGAACTCGAGTTCCGCTGAAGAACTTGGTCGACTACCTCGAAGGCGGACATTCGCTCGGAGAGTTCTTGGACGATTTCCCGACGGTGTCCCACGAGCAGGCAGTGGCGGCACTCGAAGAGGCCAAGGAGTTGTTGGTAGCGAATGCGCATTCTTCTCGATGAGTGTGTTCCCAAGGCCCTGAAGCGCTCTTTCCGTCCCGATCATCAAGTCCTCACGGTCGCCGAAGCGGGTTGGGCCGGTCTCAAGAACGGTGCGTTGCTCAAGCGGGCCTCCGAGCAATTCGACGCCTTCGTAACAGTCGACGGAAGCATCCGGCACCAGCAGCCGCTCCACAATCACCAACTCATCTTTGTTCTGCTCGAGGCCGTGAGGAACGACATCCTCTTACTCGAACCGCTCGTCCCTCGTGTCTTGGAAGCCTTGGTAACAGCAAGACCAGGTCAGATCGTCGTCATCGGCGGCTAGCACATAGGACTCTTAGTCGAGACGATTGAAGCCTCGAAGAATCTCCGACTCTGCGTTCGCTCGCCGAGCAGCTTCAGTTGGAGCGGTCCACTCTCTCTCGCAACCTCTCCGTCCTCCGCCGCCGTGGCCTGCTGGAGATCGGAGCGCCGTCCGGATCGAAACCCGGACTCATCGCCCTGACCACCACCGGCCGCAATGCGCTCCGGCAAGCGCACGAGCTCTGGAAGCACGCGCACGAGACGCTCATCGCCGCGCTCGATCAGGAAGCCTTGTCGTCGGGAGTAGCTGCTTCGCCACACAGCCCGAACGGCAGAATCACCATCCCTCACGCTGTAGGATTTCGCGATGAGCGAATTCACGGTCGAGGTGGAACGAGAGGACGATGGTCGGTGGATCGGAGAGGTCACGGATCTCTCGGGCGTGTTGGTGTACGGATCGACACACGACGAAGCTGTCGCGAAAGCGAAGGCTTTGGCGTTCCGCGTTCTTGCCGATCGGATCGAGCACGGTGAAGAGATCCCCGAGATTTTGGACGGAAAGGGCTATCGTGTAACTGGCCGGGCCACGACTGGCGCTGAGAAGCGGCGGTACGCGGGCTGGAAGAAGCCATGAAGCTGCCGAAGACAGACTCGATTCGCGAGTTGGCCGAGTTCTGGGACAACCACGACGTTGCGGACTTTACCGACGAGTTGGTCGAGGTCAGCGAACGGGTGTTCGCGCGCCGGCCGGGCACTGCCGTCACGGTTCCTCTGACCGCGAGTGAACGGAGCGCGCTTCGCGATCTAGCCCGCATTTCTCACAGCCCTTCGTCGCGAGACAGCCGAGAGTGGCCTGGATGCGAGTCGAACGGCGATTTCGCGACGAAGGCATAGTTGACACTATGTTGAGGAGCGAAATCGTCGTTCGGCGAAGCAGGCAGGCCGCTATCGGCTGTCGTAGCAGAAGGGCTGTGAGATATGCGGGCTAGCAGCGTCTCACGGTGTCGATGAAGCTGCCCTCATTCGGACCTGGGTTCAACAGAAGCTTCACCACTAAACGCCGTCCATTGCAATAGGACCCCTATGCCGCGTCGCCTCACGAGGGGATCGAGCGTACCGCGCGCCGGTGAATCGAGGCTGTTGGAAGACGGAATAGCCACAACCCGCACCAGGATTCCAAGAATCGCGATGACGAAGGTCGAATCAGTCGAACGCGAGGTTGAGAAGCTCACAGCCGAGGAGCTTGCGGCGTTTCGCGCCTGGTTTGCGGAACACGACTGGCAGGCGTGGGACCGGCAACTCGAAGCCGATGTCGCCGCAGGCCGGCTGGATCAACTCGGGGCGGAGGCTCTCGCAGAGTTTGAGCGCGGAGAGACGAGAGAGCTTTGAGTCACTCACCCCGGGGGCCAGCCGAGGTTGCGTCCTCCCAGGATGTGGACGTGGATGTGGAACACCGTTTGGCCGGCGGCGGGGCCGGTGTTGATGACGAGGCGGTAGCCGTCGTCGTCGAGGTTGAGGTCGCGGGCGATGGTGGCGGCGCGGAGCATGGTCGTGCCGATGACGGATTGGTCGGCGTCGGTGAGGTCGTTCAAGGATGGGATGTGCTTGCGCGGGATCACCAGGACGTGCGTGGGGGCTTGGGGGTTGACGTCGTGGAAGGCGACGACGTCGGAGTCCTCGTAGGCTTTCTTCGCGGGGATCTCACCGGAGGCGATGCGGCAGAAGAGGCACGGATCGGGGCTCGGCATCTGCCGATAATACGACGACGCGCGGGATGCCGGCGAGATCGGGCAGGAAGGCGTCGAGGTGGTAGCGCTTGGCGGCGACGAGGGTGCGGATCGCTTCTTCCTGTCCGTAGCCGACTTCGAGCAGGATGGTGCCGCCGGGCGCGAGCCGCGCGTGGGCTTCGTCGAGCAGGCGCTCGATGATCTCGGTGCCGCGCGGTCCGGGGGTCAGCGCCATGATCGGCTCGTGGATGCGCACTTCGACGGTGAGCTGTTCGTATTCGCCGAGGGGGACGTAGGGCGGGTTGGAGACGATGACGTCGAAGGTGTCGCGGATCGAGGAGAGCAGGTCGGACGCGGCCAGACGAACGTGCGATGCGAGTCGCGTGCGATTGGTGGACGCAACCGCGAGCGCGGCCACGGAGCGATCGACGGCGAAGACGTGGAGGTCGGAGCGCTCACGCTCGATGGAGATGCCGATGCACCCGCTGCCGGTGCCGATGTCGATGACCCGTCCGCCTGGCGGGGCGCGCTGCAATGCCGCTTCCACGAGGAGCTCGGTCTCCGGTCGGGGGATGAGCACGCGGGGATCGACGAGGAACTCACGCGAGTAGAACTCTGTGTGGCCGCGGATGTACTGCAGCGGCTCGCCCGCGTATCGGCGCGCCAGCAGGGCGTCGAGCTTGAAGGAGTCCACCATGAGGTCGCCATGCGCGTACAGATAGCCGACCGACTGGCCGAGGAGGTCGGAGAGCAACAGGTCCACGTCGCGCGGATTCATGCCGCGCTGGAGGGCGTGCTCGCGACGACTGCTCCGGAGGTGGTCAAGGCGCTGCGTGGTCATCGATGGGTGCGACTGGTTGCGGGTTGCGGGTTGCGAGTTGCGAGTGGCGAGTGGCGTGAGGTTAGCGTGTGAGTATTGGGTTCCGAGTTCCATGTTCCAAACCCGCAACCCGCAACGCAACTTTGCGTACGTTACTCCTGATAGGTCAGGGCTAGAAAGGCGTCTTCCAGGGCCGCGTCCTTTTTCAGCTCCGCGGTCGTTCCGCTGGCGACGATCTTTCCCCGGTTGATGATGGCGATGCGGTCGCAGACGGCTTCGGCGACAGAGAGGGTGTGGGTGGTCAGAAACACGGTCTTGCCTTCGTTGGCCAGGCGGCGGAAGAGGAGCTTGACCTGGCGTTGTGCCAGGGCGTCGAGGCCGACCATGGGCTCGTCGATCACCAGCACCGAGGGGTCGTGGACGAGTGCGGAGACGAGGACGAGCTTCTGCTTCATGCCGTGGGAGAGGTTCTCGATGCGGGCGTCGATCCAGTCGCCGAGGTCGAAGTAGCGGAGCAGGTCGACCGCGCGGGGCTCGCACTCGGTCCAGTCGCGGCGGTAGAGGTCGGCGACGAAGTGGAGCAGCTCGCGGCCGGTGAGCTTCTCGTAAAGGTAGGGGCGATCGGGCACGTATCCCATGAGGGACTTCGCGCGCACCGGGTTCGTGACGACGTCGATTCCGCCGACCTGCACGGAGCCACTGGTGGGCAGCGAAAGGCCGGCCACGATGCGGATGGTGGTCGTCTTTCCGGCACCGTTCGGACCGAGGAAGCCGAAGATCTCGCCGGCATCCGCCTGAAGGCTGAGACCGGCCACTGCCGTGAAATCACCGTATCTCTTTGTGAGATCGCGGATTTCGATCATCACGAGAGAGGGTATCATCTGCTCGCTGGCCTGTTCGCTGGGTACAGCTTCCCGTAGATGAGTGTCCGCTCGACTCTTTGTTGTCAGTTATCGGTTTTCAGTTTGGGGTGATCGTGACGCGACAGGGTGCAGACAACCGATCACCGACAACGGACAACGCAACTCACGGACACTCTCCTCCGGGCGCTGCGGCAACAGCCAACAGCTAACGCAACAAGGCAACCTTCGGGAACTCGAACCGTAAAAACGAATGGCAGAACGCGTGCAGCTCGACGACCGCACCCTGGTGGAGCGGATCCTCGGGGGCGAGAGGGATTTGTTCACCACGCTGGTGTCGCGCTACGAGAAGCGCCTCATCAACTATGTGTATCGGATCACGCATCGCTACGAAGAGGCCCACGATCTGGCGCAGGAAATTTTCGTGAAGGTCTATCTCGCACTCGACCGCTACGATCCGAAGTATCAGTTCTCGACCTGGCTCTTCCGGATTGCCCAGAACAGCGCCATCGATGCGCTGCGAAAGAAGTCGATCGCCGAGGTTCCGCTGGCCAGGCCTACGGAAGACGAGCCGTCCGGGAAGGAGCGGGAGTTCGCGGATGACGGGATCTCGCCGTACCGCGCGCTCAAGAACAAGCAACTCAGTGCGGCCATCGACACGGCGGTAGGTCAGCTTCCCGGTGACTATCGCGAGCTCATTCAGCTCCGCCATTTCGCGGAGCTCTCGTACGAGGAGATCGCTTCGATGAAGAAGCTGCCCCTCGGCACGGTGAAGAACAAACTGTTTCGTGCGCGAAATCTGCTCAAGGACGCGCTCGGCTCATTCGTGGAACCCTTATGACCTGTGAGGACTACCTGGAGGATCCGGAGACGAACGCGAGCCATCTCGCGTCCTGCTCGATCTGCGCCACGCTCGAGGAAGAGATCGAGATCCGCCATCGGCCGGTGGCGGTCGATGCGCTACCTCTTGCACCATGGGAAGGTGCGAAATACCGCACATGGCCTCTGGTCGGTGCCGGGCTGCTGGCCGTCTTCGCCCTGGCCATCGTGCTCTCGGCGGCGGCCGAGGTGTCGCCTCTGACGGCGGTGACTTCCTCCATGCCCTCGGTGCAGGCATTGCTGACGTTCTTCCAGCTCACGGGGCGGGCGATGGGCGCGCCGGTGGTGGCGGTGCTCTTCGTGGTGATCAACGCGGTGCTGATCCTGCTCCTCCGCCGGCCGCCGAAAGGGGCCGATGTATAAGCGGGTCATCGTTCCGATGACGGCTCTCGCAGCGTTGCTGACGCTGTTCGCGGTCGTCTCACCGACGGGCGCCAAGGGGCAGTCCCGCGGCGAGGATGTGATCTTCGCGAACAAGAACGTCACCATCAATACGCCGGTGGTGGGAACGGTGCAGATGTACGGCGGCACGCTGCACGTGAACGAGGTGATCCACGGCGATCTGATGGTGATCAGCGGCACGGTGATCTTCGCGGGCAGAGGCCGGGTGCTGGGCAACATCATTCACGCGGGGGCCGTGCTGCAGGGCGCGGAGGGACGTACCGAGGGACGGATCTACCCACTCGCGTCGCTCGAAGGCGCGGCCAGCGCGCTCACCAAGACTGCCATCGTGGCTTCGCTGCTGCTGGTGTGGATGATCACCGCGGTCGTGGTGACGCTGATGAGCGGCCGCGAGATTCGCGTTTCGTCGCAGGAAGTGCGCAGCAGCGCTCTGCACTGCTTCGTGCTCGGCCTGGTGGCCATGACCAGCTTCGTTCTCACGGCGATCGCGTTCAGCTATCTGGTCCCGTACGTGGTGGGGATTCCCCTGCTGGCGGCACTCGCGGTCTTCGGCGTGCTGACCAAGGTCTTCGGGATGATCGCGCTGTTCCATGCGGTGGGAACTCTGGTGGCAGGCTCGCGCTCGCGCGAACAACTGTCGCGCCGCAAGTGGCTCCGCGGCGATCTGGCCATGGTGGTGATCGGCGTGCTGCTCCTCGGCGCGATCCGCTTCATCCCGGTCATCGGTCCGATGGTCTGGTCTCTGGCCAGCATCTTCGGCATCGGCGTCGCGTTGGCCACGAAGTTCGGCCGCCGCGAGCCCTGGTTCCTCGCCTTCCGCGCCGCCAACGCGTAGCCGGCACGGCCGACGCAACGTTTGCCTGTCATCCCGAGCCGGCCCACGCCGCCCACCCAGGTCCCTCCCTCGACGCTCGGGATGACATCGCATCCGGGCACGGCATTCGTAACGGACGACCGCACGTAAGAGACGCGCGAGATGGAGCGCTGGCGGCTCGCGATGCTCGTTTGGGCCACGAATGCCCCGCCTGCGGCGGGACGCCGCAGGGCCAGCCGGCGGGGACGCCGGCGCTCCTCGGGACCTCAGCTCACGCGCGTACTCAATCAGAGGTTCTCGACGATGTACCGGGCGAACTCGCTGGACTTGACCTTGGTGGCGCCTTGCATCTGGCGTTCGAGGTCGTAGGTGACTTTCTTCTGCTGGATGGTGCGGGCCACGCCGCGCTCGATGCCGTCGGCGGCTTCGACCCACTGCATGTGGCGGAGCATCATCGCGGCGGAGAGGATCAGGGAGCCGGGGTTGATGACGTCCTGGTTGGCGTACTTGGGGGCGGTGCCGTGGGTGGCCTCGAAGATCGCCACTTCGTCGGATTCGTTCGAGCCGGGCGCGATGCCCAGACCACCGACCTGCGCGGCCAGGGCGTCGGAGATGTAGTCGCCATTGAGATTCGTGGTGGCCAGAACGGAGTATTCGGCGGGACGGAGCAGGACCTGCTGGAACATCGAGTCGGCGATGCGATCTTTGATGACGATCTTGCCCTGCGGCGCCGGTCCGGCCAACTCGGACTCGGGGATGGTCACGTCGCCGAACTCCTCGCGCGCCACTTCGTAGCCCCAATCCTTGAACGCTCCCTCGGTGAACTTCATGATGTTGCCCTTGTGGACGAGCGTCACCGACTCGCGCTTCGCGGCGATGGCGTACTCGATGGCCTTGCGCACCAGACGCTTGGAGCCGAACTCCGAGATGGGCTTGATGCCGATCGCCGAGCGCTCGCGGATCTTGCCTTTGCTCCCCTCGAGCGAGTTGAGGAACTCGATGACCTGGTTCGCACGATCGGAGCCGGCCGGCCACTCGATCCCCGCGTACACGTCCTCGGTATTCTCGCGGAAGATGACCATGTCCACTTTCTGCGGCTCGCGCACCGGGGAAGGCACGCCGTCGAAGTAGCGGACGGGACGCACACACGCGTAGAGGTCGAGGACCTGGCGCAGGGTCACGTTCAGCGAGCGGATGCCTCCGCCCACGGGCGTGGAAAGAGGACCCTTGATCGAGACGCGGTAGTGCGCGAGATGATCCAGCGTCTCCTGGGGCAGGTACTCGCCGAGCTTCTCGAGGGCCTTGTCGCCTGCGAAGACTTCGTGCCAGTGGATCTTCCGCTTGCCGCCGTAGACTTTCTCGACCGCTCCGTCGACGGCGTACTTCGTGGCGCGCCAGATGTCGGGTCCGGTGCCGTCGCCCTCGATGTAGGGAACGATCGGATCGTCGGGGACGACGATCTTGTTGTTCTCGTAGCCGATGCGGGTGCCGGACGTAGGTGCTGCGATGCGGTCTGCCATGCGAGGCGGACTCTAACAAGAGAGTCCCCAGTCTCAAAGCCCTTCCATTAGCTGTTAGCTGGTAGGTCTTAGCTGTTAGGAGGCACCCGTGGGTTGGGTTGTCAGTTGTCGGTTCTCAGTTCGCGGTGATCCATCGCGACTGGGTGCAGACAACCGATCACCGACAACGACAACCGCTAACAGCTAGCCGGCACGGCCGGCGGCGCTGGTTGGCAATAGCCTTGGGCACGTGCGGCAGCTCCGAGGCCAACGCGCTTTCTGCCGCGCAGGCTCCTAGCAACCGTCACTGCAGCCGGAAATTGACCGTGACTGTGTAGTAGACGTCGATGGGTTCGCCGCGATAGGTGGCGGGACGAAAGCGCCAGCGGCTGACGGCGCGACGAGCCTCTTCGCCGAGGCCGTATTCGAGGTCGCGAATGATCTCGACGTTGTCGATTGTGCCGTCGCGGCGGACGATCCCGCGGACGACGACGGCTCCGCCGACACCGGCGCGACGTGCCGAAGAGGGATAGCGTGGCATCACGCGATTGAGCTCCTCGGGTTGCGTTCCGCCGGGAGGCACGGCGCTGTAGACGCCCGTCGAACGCTCCACGGGCGCAGGCTCGACCACGGGCTCCGGGATCGCGATCGGAGGAGGCTCGGCCGCGGCAGTGTCGGCCACGGGCGGCGCGGTGGCGGTCTCCGCGGTGGTGGTGGCCGGGACGCTCGCGGTCTGCACGTCGAGCTGCGGAGAGCCGGACGCGCTGACGTCGATGGCATCGACGCTGGCGTAGGCGATCTGATCGCCGTGCTCGATGGCGTAGAAGTCATGGTCGCGGGTGTAGACGACCACCCGCGTTCCGTCGGCGATCTCGCCGGTCAGTGGATAGAAGATGCCCGGCCCGGAGTAAAGCTGCGCGCGAACGGAGGCCACACCTTGCAGCGGCGGCAGTTTTCGGATGGTCTCGTAGCGCTTGAGGCGGCGCTCCTGCTCGGCGGTGCGCTCGAGATTGGCGCGCTCGGCCCAGCCGGCCAGTCCGTCCGCGGTCTGCACGCGAACCCAGCCTCCGCCGTCTTCGAGCAAGGTCAGACGGTCGCCGGTTGTTGCCGTGGCCACGACCGGGGCACGCGCGTTCGGCTCCGTGCGGATGCGGATGCGCACCGGCAAGACGGTCAGCGTCTCCAGCTTCGGATCGGCTTCGGGAGATCCGCCGCCCGTGCGCAGGATGATCATCGCCAGCAGCGCAAAGAAGAGCACGGCCAGTCCGATGACGACGAGCAGGCCGCGGCCGTGGCGAGTTTGGGAGTCAGTCATGGTCGAGGTTGAATCGGACTACTTTCTCCGCGCTACTTTTTCATCAGGGTGTGCAGGATGGCCTTCTGCACGTGCAGGCGATTCTCGGCTTCGTCATAGATCACCGAGCGAGGGCCGTCGATCACGGCCGCGCTGACTTCCTCGCCGCGGTGTGCCGGGAGGCAATGCATGAAGATGGCCTCTTTTTTCGCCAGGGACATCAACCGCTCGTCGACCATCCAGCCAGCGAAGTCGCGGTTGCGTTTCTCGGCCTCTGCCTCCTGTCCCATGGAGGCCCACACGTCGGTCTCGACGACGTCCGCGTCGCGCACGGCTTCCTCGAGGGAGGTGGTGATGAGGACCTGGGTCCCGGCCGCCGCCGCGGCCTCGCGGGCCTGCGCGACGACTTCGGGGCTCGGTGCGTACTCCGCGGGCGCGGCCACGGCCACGTCCATCCCCACCTTCGGCGCGGCCACGAGCAGCGAGTGGGCCATGTTGTTGCCGTCGCCCACATAGGCGAGCTTGCGGCCGCGGAGGTCGCCGCCGAACAACTCCCACGCGGTGTAGTAGTCGGTCATCGACTGGCACGGGTGAGACAGGTCCGTGAGGCCGTTGATCACGGGCACGCTGGCGTGCTCGGCGAGATCGGTGACGGTCTTGTGCGCGAAGGTGCGGGCCATGATCCCGTCCACGAAGCGTGAGAGCACTCTGGCCGTGTCGGAGATGGGCTCGCCGCGTCCGATCTGGATGTCGCGCGAGGAGAGGAACAGCGCGTGGCCGCCAAGCTGGTACATGCCCACTTCGAAGGAGACGCGCGTGCGCGTCGAGGACTTCTCGAAGATCATCGCCAGGGTCTGTCCCGCGAGAGCGCTCGCGTACTTGCCGCGGTTCTTCTTCATGTCACTCGCGAGCCGGAAGATCTCCAGGATCTCGTCCGCGGTGTAGTCATGCACTTCGATGAAGTCCTTGTGTCTCATGCCCGCGCATTCTAGCTCTAGCCGGTACGACCGGCGACGCTGGTCGTGTCGGCGATCCCATCCCTGTCATTCCGAATCGGCGGAACCGCGGGGGCGGGAGGTTGTGTGCGAGCGGTGGAGCGCGCCGTGCTTCACCCCTACTGGGGTTTCGCCGACTCGGAATGACAGGTCTGCGTTACGTTGCGCTCACGATGTCGGCAGGCACGCGTCCTTCCTCGGCGAGCTTGATGAGATGCGCCTTTAGTTGGATCTCGGCGGCTGGATGGAGGCGAGGGTCGAGGTCGGGGTAGATGCGGGCGCGCATCTCCACGATGCGTGTGGCACCGGCGGTGACGGCCTCGAGGACCTGCCGTTCGCGCTCGAGGCGATGCGCGATGTACTGATCGATGAGCGCCACCGCGTCCTCGCGCACCGGGCCGTGCGCGGGGAAGATGCGTTTGGGGTGGAATTCGCGGAGAGTGCGCAGGGAGCGGAGGTAGTCGCCCATGTGACCGTCCGGCGGGAAGATCGCGGTCGTGCCGGCGCCGAGGATCGTGTCGCCGGTGAAGAGGTCGCCTTCGGTGGTGAGGTAGCAGACGTGCTCGTTGGTGTGGCCGGGCGTCGCGATGACGTCGACGCTGGTGTCCTCGAGGGTGAACCGCTCACCGCCTGCGACGCGGCGGTCGACCACAGGGTCATCGAGCACGTGGCGCGGTGCAACGATGCGCGCGCCCGTGGCCTGCTTCAGCGGCACCGCCGCCGGAGCGTGATCGCCATGGCGATGCGTGATGAGAATCGTGTCCAGTCGCGGCATCGCCGCAAGGATCGCGTCGATGTGAGACGCGATCGAAGGTCCGGGATCGAGCACGGCCGTCTCGCCCAGGAGGTAGGTTCGCGTCCCATCGAGAGTGAAGGGGCCAGGGTTGGGAGCGGTGATGGAGAGGATCTTCATGACTGGCTCGGGCGAGTGGGAATGGGACGAATGGGACGAATGGGACTTATGGGACGAATGGGACTTATGGGACGAATGGGAACCGGAGAGGGCCCTCGGCGAAGTCCCATTCGTCCCATTCGTCCCATTCGTCCCATATGTCCCATATGTCCCATAAGTCCCATAAGTCCCATTCCCATTCAGCGTGACAATGTCAGCTTCCCGTTCACGAGTACCGGCAGCACCGCCTCGATCGTGGCACCGCGACGCGACGCCAGCAGGTCCTCGGCGTGCTCGAACCCGGCCAGGGACTCGAGGCTGCGCAGTGTGGGAAACACCATCGGCATCTCCCTCGCGGCGTGCCGTGCCAGCGCTTCCGCGGGGAGAATCCACTTCACTTCCACCGCTTCGCGCTGTTCCGCGGTGGCCACGACATCGCGTGCGACGCTGGCCAGGAAGAAGTATGTGTCGAAGCGCTTCGGGATCCCCACCGGTGTGATCCAGCGCGATGTGTAGACGAGCGTGCTCAGGTCGAGCGGACTCTCTGCCAGGAGCTCGCGCATGGTCAGCTCCCCGGCCAGGAGCGCGGCTCTCTTACGCGTCGCGTCTTCGAGGGCGGAACCGAGCCACACGCCCGTCTCCTCGAACGTCTCCCGCGCCGCGGTGATCTTCATCGCCTCGAGCGTAGTGTCCGCGAGCTCGCGGTCGAGGGCCTCGTGCATTCCGCCTGGAAAGACCCACGCGTTGGGGACGAACGAGGCAGACTCCGGGCGGCGGAGCATCAACACTTCCAGCGGGTCGTTGCGAAGAATGATCGCGCTCGCCGCAGGAAGGGCCATCACTTCGTTCAACATTGACCCTGCCATCCCACCCACTCCTCGCCGTCGGGCCCGCGTTCCTTCTTCCAGATCGGGACCTTTTCCTTGATGCGGTCAATGACCATGCGACACGCCTCGAAGGCCTCGGCGCGGTGCGGGGACGCGGCGACGATGGCGATCGACGAGTCGCCGACCACGAGGTGCCCGAGGCGGTGGACCACCGCCACTGCGACCTCGGGACGTTGCGCGGCGACCTCGCGCACGATCGTCTCCATCTCCTTCTCGGCCATCGGGCGGTACGCGTCGTAGAAGATCGACTCCACCGCGCGCCCTTCGTGGTGATTGCGGACCACTCCTTCGAAGAGCACGTATGCACCGTCGGAGGGACGCATGACGCGCCGTATCAGAGCGGCGGCATCGATGGGAGCGTCGGTGAGATAGGTCATCGCGGAGATACTCCTAGCCACCCGCCACGGGAGGGATGAACGCCAGCTCGTCGCCGTCGTGCAGTGCGGTCTCCGGTGAGGCATAGGACTCGTTGACGGCAATCAGCGGCGGCTGTGCATATCCGGCGAGCTGCGCGTATTGCTGGCGCAAAGAGTCCCAGACCTGCGCCGCGGTGGTTCCGGCCGGAAGGTCCAGATCGCGCTCGCCGGCGCCGGCGATGTCGCGGAGCACGGCGAAGAAGAGCAGTCTCACCTTCATCGGCGGCATTCTATCGGTAGAATGGCAGACTCCATGTTCACCCCGGCCACCCTCGTCGCGGAGGCACTCCAGAAGCATCCCAAGGCGCGTTGGGTCTTCGCGGCGTATCACCTCGGCGGCTGCACTGGTTGTGGCCGGTCCGATGAAGAGACGCTGGGGCAGGTCGCCGAGGGCTACCGCATCCCGCTCGACGCCTTCCTCCGCGACCTGAACTCCCTCAACGCCCCCGACTAGGCCGAGCCGGCATTCGCCCCGGCTCAGGATGACAGGCTGGGAAAGCCGCGGATTCTGCACACACTCTCGGGATGACAGCACGCGTTACGCGACTCTGGGCTCACGGTATCGGTCCGTGTGCGGGCAGAATTTGCATCGATTGGGAGCGCGCGCGGGAAAAGTTTCCGCTGGGCGGGATCGCGCAGCAATGTGAGTTTCGCCTGACAGGAAGTGACGTATGTCGCTTGCTCTCGGCAACTTCCACACATGTGGCTGGCTGGCGGTGCAGGTGATCTCGGGCAGGTGCAGGATCTCGCGCAATGTTGGCGCGCCATTCGCACTGGAGAACGGCACGATGAAAATGGTTTCGAAATGGACGTCGAAACCACGCTTGCGCGGGTCCCTTCCGACTCGCCCGCGCCAAGTGGCTGCTGCGGGCTCCCTCCTTGACTATTGGACCGATTTTGGACGATTACTCACCTGGCTTTTTTGAACCCACCAACTGGTCGCAGCAGTCCAGCCTGAAGTACCACGACGGACCCGAAAGGGTCCGTTAGTGCTTTCAGCGGCTTTGTGGTTCTGAACGAGCACCCGGGTTGTCAGTTGTCGGTCTTCAGTTCGGGGTGATCCATCGGTGGCGGGACTGGGCGCAGACAACCGATCACCGACAACTGACAACCCGACCACCGGCGGGCTGTACTCAGCACCCAGCACCCAGCACCCAGCACTCCTATAATCCGCCCCTCATGCCGGCCAAGAAGCGTCCTCCGACCCTGTTCATCATCGATGGCTCCAACAACGTCTACCGTTCCTACTACGCCATCCGGAACTTGACGAACTCGGCGGGCTTTGCGACGAATGCGGTGTACGGGTTCGTGCAGATGCTGAGGAAGCTGCTCAAGGATCACGAGCCGGACTGCATCGCCGTGGCGTTCGATGCAGGGAAGGAGACGGCGCGCACGAGCCAGTTCGCCGACTACAAGAAAGACCGCAAGCCGATGCCGGACGATCTGGCGGTGCAGATCCCGCTCGTGTACGAGGTTCTCGAAGACGGCTTTCGCATTCCGGTCATTCGCTCGACTGAGTGGGAAGCGGACGACTTCATCGGCTCGCTCGCTTACGCCGCGCGGGACCGTGGCTACGAAGTCGTGATCGCCACCAGTGACAAGGACTTCTTCCAACTCGTGGGAGGTGGCGTCCGGCTCTACCACACCGGGCGCGAGATGATGTACGACGCCAAGGCCGTGACCGAGGTGTTCGGGCTCGCGCCGGAGAAGGTCGTCGACGTCATGGCCATCTGGGGCGACGCCATCGACAACATCCCGGGCGTCCCGGGCATCGGTGAGAAGGGTGCGAAGACGCTCATCGAGCAGTTCGGGACGCTGGAAGGCGTCTACGAGAATCTCGACCAGATCAAGAAGGCCGCGCAACGGAAGGCCCTCGAGGACAACAAGGACAAAGCCTTCCTCTCGCGCGAGCTGGCGCGGATCAAGACCGACCTGGAAGTCACGGTCGACTTCGACGCGCTCCGCCGGACCGAGCCGGACCGCGCCCGACTCCACGACGTCTTCTCGCGACTCGAGTTCGCCTCGCTGATGCAGGAGTTCCTGCCGGAGGCGCCCGCGGTTCCGAAGGACTACCGCATCGTCACGGATGTGGACGAGCTCCGAACGTTCACCGCCGGCGACGTTCCCCTCGCGGTGTGGTTGGAGCCGCACACTCCGGAGGGCTTCGACACACCCATCGCCGCAGCGTTCTCGACGATCACCTCGGAATCGCTGCTCGTGCCGATCTCCTCGGAGCTCGGCGGAAGCGAGGCTCTCGCCGCTGCGTTGCGTGAGATCTTCACCGCGGACCGCCTCTTCGTGACCTACGACGCGAAGGCGCACATGCGCCGCCTGCGCGCGGCGCAGTGGCCCGTTCCCGCGCGCTGGGAAGACGTGATGCTGATGTCGTACGTCATCAATCCCGGCCTTCCCAGCCACGCCTTCGGCAACATCGCGCGCGACCGTCTGAAGACGGACATCGCCGTGCGCAAGGACATCCAGAAGGTCGCTCCTCTCTTCGCGCTCGATCATGAGATCGGGTCCTCGCCTCTGGGCGCATACCAGCAGTATCTGGGCGAGAAGTCCGATGTCGTGCTGGCCCTGCGCGACGTGCTCGCGCCCGAGCTCCGTCCCGAGGCTGCGGAAAGCGCGGCGCTGCCGGACATCTACGCGCGCATCGAGATGCCGCTCTTTCCCGTGCTGGCCAAGATGGAAGAGCGCGGCATCCGCATCGATACCGGCCTGCTGCGCAGCATGGCCAACACGATGGGTGGTCAGATCGCGGAGCTCGAGACGCGCATCTTCGCCGAGGCGGGCACGGAGTTCAACATCAACTCGCCGCTGCAGCTCGGGCACATCCTGTTCGAGAAGTTGAACTATCCGGTCATCAAGAAGACCAAGACCACCAAGAGCTTCTCCACCAGCGTGGAAGTGCTCGAGGAACTGGCCACGCATGGCTTCGTGGTGCCTCAACTGATTCTGCAGCATCGCGAGCTGCACAAGCTGAAAGGCACGTACGTCGACGCATTGCCGCTCCTGGTCGGCAGCGACGGTCGCGTCCACACCACGTTCAACCAGGCCGTGGCTGCGACAGGGCGGCTGTCGTCGTCCGATCCGAATCTGCAGAACATCCCCATCCGCACGCAGACGGGACGGGAGATCCGCAAGGCCTTCATCGCCGATCCGGGCTGCGTGCTCCTCTCCGCGGACTACTCGCAGGTGGAGCTGCGCATCCTCGCGCACATCTCGCAGGACACGTCGCTCATCGAGACCTTCCAACGCGGCGCGGACATCCACCGCGCCACGGCGTCGAAGATGTTCAACATTCCGGAGGACGAGCTGACGGCCGAGCAGCGCCGCGCGGCCAAGACCATCAACTTCGGCGTCCTGTACGGCATGTCCGCGTTCCGCCTGTCGAACGAGCTGGGGATCTCCGGTCAGCAGGCCAAGGACTGGATCGAGGCGTATTTCTCGCGCTACCCGAAGATTCAGGAGTACCTCGACCGAACTCTGCACGACGCGCGGTCCACGGGCAAGGTGACCACGCTCTTCGGTCGCGTGCGGTACATCCCTGAGATCCACAACCGCTCCTTCACGGTGCGCGGCAACGCGGAGCGGATGGCCACGAACGCTCCCATCCAGGGCACGGCCGCGGACATCTTGAAGATGGCCATGATCGCGTTGGAGGAGAACCTGACCCGTCACGGCGCGGGGGCCCGCATGCTGCTGACGGTGCACGATGAGATCGTGATCGAAGCCCCGGAGACGGTCGCCGAGGACGTGGCGGGGATCGTGAAAGACACGATGGAGAACATCTTCCCGCTGGCCGTGCCGCTCGCCGTGGACGCGCACTGGGGGAAGAGTTGGTATGACGCGAAGGAGTAGTTTTTCCGGTTGTGCGCGGTGCGAATTGGCCAGTCCGATGTTGAGCTGTGTCTGGATCGGCTGTTGAATCGTGGACGTGCCGTCGTGCGACAGGTCGCAGACCATGACAACCGACAACACGTGTGGGTGCGAATGACTTCGACGAGCCGATGACTAGACGCTTCGTACTCTTCGCGCTCGCGATCTGTGTGGCGTGCAAGCCCTCCCCTCCGCCCGCAAAGCCGGCCGGCGCGGGTCCGCAGGTCCGCGCGACCGTGGTGACGATCCGGACCACGGTTCGGCCGGAGAACAAAGTCTGGGTCCGCAACCTCGTCATCGCGGGCGATCGAGCGCGCGACACCGGGGAGCTCGACACGTGGCGGCTGTACGACACGAAGGCAGAGACGGTGACCTTCGTCGATGACGTGGCCCGCACGAGCCGCACCGAAGCTCTGGCAAGACTCGTGGCGCAACGCGAAGAGTTGCTACAGAAGCCGCTCCCCGCGCACTACTCCCGTGCGACGTTCAAGCGCACGAAAGAGCGCCGTGCTCTTCAGGGAGTGACGGCGGAGCAGGCACTCATCGAAGCCGGTACCTACCGGCGTGAGCTCTGGCTGGCCGAGCATCCGTCCATCCCGCGCGGGCTGTTCGGAATGATGCAGGCCAGCGAACCATCGTCCACGCCTCTCGTCCCCATGATGCGCACCGTGGACGAGGCCCTCATGTCCGCACGGGGCTTTCCGCTTGCCGACCGTGCCACGATACCCCTCGGCGACCAGACCATCATCATCGAGCGCGACGTCCTGCGGATCGTCTTGCAACCTGTGTCCGCAAGCCTCCTCGCCGTGCCCGCCGGCTATCGCGATCTGACCCCGAAGCCAAAGCCCGCGAAGTGATTGGAGCGAGGTCCCACGTCGCGGTACGGGGGTGCCGCGTTAGCGGTACAAGGCCGCCGGAGGCGGCGCGGAGGGTAGCCGGTGGTGCGAGTGCAGCGAGCGACCACCGGTGTGCGGAAGACCAAGCGATCGACCCCGGTAGGGGTCGCGGAGGATTCTCGATGCCAATGCACGGTGTCGAGTACGACGAGCGCATCCTTTTGCAGTTCCTCCGCGACCCCTGCCGGGGTCGACCTCAACTCCGTACCGAAGACGGTGGTCGCTCGCTATCGCTCGCACCACCGGCTACCCTCCGCGCCGCCTCCGGCGGCCAGGTACCCACGGCGTACAGCATCGCGAACGCGGGCTCGTTGCGAACGCATCACGAGACCCGTCAGAGGATCCGTCGTGAGTCGCCGATTCGCTTGGTGGCGCCGTCCTTGTCGAAGAACTCCAGCAGGGGGATGGCCACTTTGCGGGAGATGCCGAAGAAGTCCTTGAACTGGGCGACGTCGATGGTCTCGCCCTTGCGCGTGGCGAGCTTCGCGCGTGAGTCGTCGATCACATCGCAATGCAGATAGATGCCTTCCGCCAGGCGGATGAGCGTTCCCTGCTTGACCAGGTAGGCGATGATCCCTTCGATCACTTTCGGGCGTTGGGCGATGGTCTTGATGAGCTCCGAGGTGGGAGGCGTCTGCAGGCCCGCATCGCGGAAGCGTCCTTCGATGATGCGGGCCAGCTCCCCTTCCGTGCCTCCCAGCGTCTTCGAGCGGCCGGGGATGTCGAGCGCGTCGCCCTGCACGATGGCGATCTTCTCCTTCGCGAGCTCATTGAGGAGGAAGTTCACCGGTGCACCCGCGGGGATGAGCTTTTGCACGAACTCGCCCTTGGGGACACTCACGGCCATCCTGTTGTCTTGGAAGTACTGCTCCAGGAACTCCATGGAACGCCGATGGAAATCCGCGAGTGAGTCGTCGTGCAGGAACGTGTTGCCGGTCTTGGACACGTTCGGCACGTTCTTCAACTCTTTGGCCAACGCCTCCACACGGATTCCGGTGCGGGCTTGGAGCTCTTCCATCGTCACGCCGCGCAGTCCCTGCAAGCGCGCCATCAGCTCGACGCGTTGGTGCAGTGTGCCGGAGGCGAGCGTGGCGAGAAGCTCCGCGCGCGTGCGGCGACTGAGCTTCGGCAAATGCGCGTCGAGAACCGTTCCTCCTCCGATGGTGAACGCGGGTGAATAGCGGCGGATCACGAAGCGGTCGCCCGCGGTGGCGATGACGGGCGACTCCAGGCGGATCTGCGCGAACGCACTGGAGCCAGGGCGCAGCTCGCCTTCCGTGTCGTCGATGAAGCGCAGCGTGCCCAGGAGCTCCGCGGAGAGGTGATGGAACCGGATGCGAGTCTGTTCCTTCAGAGGCTTCGCGTCGGGCAGAAGATCGAGTCGCACGGTGATGACCTGCGACGTGCGGAGTGTGTTGGGATGCAGGACCTGCTGGCCGCGCCGGAGCTCCTCGAGCGGAATGTCGGCGAGGTTCATCGACGTACGCTCGCCCGCGGACGCTTCGTCGCGAGGCTGACCATGGACCTGCACGGCCCGGGCGCGACTGTGGCGTCCTCCGGGCAGCACTTCGACCTCGTCCTCCACGCGCACACGACCGGAGTACGTCGTGCCGGTGATCACCGAGCCGAAGCCTTTCATCGTGAAGACGCGGTCGATGGGCAGGCGAAACACACGTGTGCTGGCGTCGCGATCGCCGGCGGCGGATACGGAGCCGAGGATGGCGTAGCGGAGCGCGTCGAGACCGTCACCGGTGGTGCTGCTGACCGGCACGACCGGCTTTCCCTCGAGGAAGCTCCCGGCCACGAGCTCTTCGACCTCCATGCGCACGAGGTCGAGGATGTCGCGCTCGACCAGATCGCTCTTGGTGAGCGCCACCACTCCGGTGGAGATACCCAGCAGCCGGCAGATGGCGAAGTGCTCGCGCGTCTGCGGCTTGATCGACTCGTCGGCCGCCACCACGAGCAGCACGCTGTCGATCCCACCGATGCCGGCGAGCATGTTCTTCACGAAGCGCTCGTGGCCGGGCACGTCGACGAACCCGATCTGAAAGTCGTCGGTGAACCAGCTCGCGAACCCGAGGTCGATGGTGATGCCGCGCCGCTTCTCCTCCGGCAATCGATCGGTATCAATTCCGGTGAGCGCACGCACCAGCGAGGTCTTGCCGTGGTCGATGTGCCCGGCCGTGCCGACCACGCGTTTCTTGCGGGACATTCGGAGCATCGTACCGGAACACTGTTGGTGGTTGTCGCAAGGGCGGCGTGAATGGGAATGGGACGAATGGGCCGAATGAGACGAATGGGACGAATGAGACGAATGAGACGAATGGGACGAATGAGACGAATGAGACGAATGAGACGAATGAGACGAATGGGACTGAACCTTGCGCTAGCGCTAGCGTTACCCAGCACCCAGCACCCAGCACCCAGCACCCAGCGCCGATTCAGAACCTTTCCGGATACGCCTCCTTCAACTGTGGAGGGATCGCAGGGTTCTGGCCGAGTGCCTCCTTGAGGTCTCCGGCGTTGAGGATGGCCTGGCCGCGGAAGTGATTGTTGGTGATCACGTACGTGTCCTTGCTGGCGGCCATCGTGTTGGCGCGCTCGACCCAGGGCTCGAGCTCGTGCCCGGAGTAGAGATAGTTGTAGCGCTCCCAGGACTCGGCGTGCGCGAACCACTTCTCGTAGTTGCGGCCGTGGAGACGGGCGTAGCCGACCGGGCCGGTCACCGTGCCGGCGGGCTTCACGGAGTCGCTGAACAGCGGCTGGTCGACGTTGACCCAGGAGACGTCGTGCCCGGCGAGGAACGCGTAGATGTCCGGGTGTTGAAACGTGGCGTGGCGCACCTCGAGTGCTTTGGGGTAGTCCGCGAAGGCGTCGAAGAGGCGCACGAGTCTCTCGCGATTCTCGGCGGTGTTGCGGAAGCTCCAGGGGAACTGCAGCAGAGTGGCGCCGAGGAGTCCGGCCTCCATCAGGGGGTCGAGGTAGTGGCGGAAGGCGGCGACGCCGGCGGCGGCGAGAGGTGCGTCTTCGTGGGTGAAGCCGCGAAAGACCTTCGTGGTGAAGCGGAAGTTCGGGTTGGCCGCGACGCGGCGGATCCAGCTTCGCGCGTGCGTGGGCGGTGGGATTCGATAGAAGGGCGAGTTGATCTCGATCGTGTCGAAGAAGGCTGCCAGATAGGCGAGGGGATCGAACTTCGCGCCGTGCGGTGGATAGACGGTGCCTTCCCAATCCTTGTAGCTCCAACCGGCGGGACCGACGCGGATCATGTGAGTTTCAGGCAATGGTCAACACCTTGACTTTTATTTGGAGTTCCGTCCTTGCGCGTTGCCTTCCCCGAGAAAACTATGCTAAAACTGTTGGAATCGGGATCAATATGATCATCTCCAAATCGGACAGCGGCGTTCGTTGGGGGGATCGTGTTGTTCCCGCGGATCGGAAGGGGGTCGATTCGCAACGTACTTCGTAGTATCTACCCATCTCGCGGGGGAAGGGTCGCGGCCCCTCGCACGTGTCACACGCTGCGGCAAACGTCATCACCATGGCAACAACGTTTAGGAGATCAAGGCTTCATGGACACTTTCAACGATAAGTCCCTCAACTGCGCCGACTGCGGACAGGAGTTCATCTTCAGCCGGAATGAACAGGCGTTCTACGCCGAGCGTGGTTTCACGAACGAGCCGAAGCGCTGCAAGAACTGCCGCGACAAGAGAAAGACCTCTCGCGACGGAAACGGTGGTGGCGACGGCCGCTCGCGTCAGATGGTGAGTGTGACCTGCGATAGCTGCGGAATCCCGACGGAAGTTCCGTTCACTCCGGTGAGCGGGAAGCCCGTGTATTGCCGCGATTGCTACAACCAGCGCCGCTCGAACAGCCGCCCTTCGAGCTGGGCGTAACCCTCTTCCCCTCGAACAGAATCGACCCCACCAGGCCGGCGCTCCAGCGCCGGCTTTTTCAGCTAACAGCTAAGAGCTAACAGCTGAGATAAGATCCGCGCGCTTGAACCGTCCCAATCCGCGCCCTGTCCAATCCATCCTCGAGCTCATCGGCAACACGCCGATGCTGCGGTTGCACCGGATCCCCGAAGCCGGGGATGCCGAGATCTACTGCAAGCTCGAGTTGCTCAATCCCGGCTTCTCGGTCAAAGACCGGATCGGCATCGGGATGATCGAGCGCGCCGAGCGCGCCGGCCTGCTCAGGCCCGGCGGCACGATCATCGAGCCGACCGCCGGCAACACCGGCGTGGGTCTGGCTCTGGCCGGTGTGCAGAAGGGCTATCGCGTGATTCTGTGCGTGCCCGAGAACTTCTCGATCGAGAAGCGCGAAGTGATGAAGGCCTTGGGCGGCGAGGTGATCCTCACTCCGAAGGACGGAGGGATGAAGGCGGCCATCGCCAAAGCGGAGGAGCTCGCAGGCACGATCGAGGGCTCGTACGTGCCGCAGCAATTCGCGAATCCGTTCAACACGGAGGCGCACTACGAGACCACCGGCGCAGAAATCTTCGAGCAGATGGAAGGGCGCATCGACGCCTGGGTGGCGGGTGCGGGCACTGGAGGCACCTTCTCCGGCGTGGCGAAGTATCTGCGCGAGCGGCTGCCGGACGTCGGCTGCTATGTCGTCGAACCGCAAGGCTCGATCCTCAGGGGAGGTGAGGCCGGGCCCCACGAGGTGGAGGGCATCGGCGCATCGTCGTTCATCCCGCCGGTGCTGGACATGACACTGGCCACGGACGTGATCCGCGTGGATGACGACCCGGCATTCGACATGGTGGCCCGGCTCGCAAAGGAGGAGGGTGTGCTGGGTGCATCCTCCGCCGGCGCCAATGTGGCCGCGGCACTCGAAGTCGCGCGCCGCCTCGGTCCCGGCAAGCGGGTGGTCACGCTCATCCCCGATGCTTCGGAGCGCTACATGTCGAAGGGGATCTACTCGCGTTGGCGCCACGAATCGTGATGTTTCGTCATATTGGATGGTCATGACCGGCAAGGTGAAAGGTGGCGCATTGCAGTCGCGGCTCGAGTTCGTTCGCGACCATCGAGGCGAGGAAGGCGTCGAGCGCGTTCTCGGCCGCCTCTCCGAATCGGACCAGCAGATCTGCCGTCACATCCTGACTGGTGGGTGGTATGCCTTCGAGCTCGGCGAGCGCGTGGACTCCGCCATCGCCGCGGAAATGGGCATGGGGCAGAACATTTTTCTGCTGATGGGCGAGAAGTCCGCGACGCACAATCTCGGCAAGTCCCACAAGGCCTTCGTGACGGACAAGGATCCGCACGGGATGCTCAAGCGGGCCGCGCAGATCTATCAGGCCTACTACGACACGGGCCGCCGCACGTACGAGCGCGTGAGCGACACGAAGGCCATCCTGCGCACGTATGAGAGCGAGACCTACTCCGCCGCCGACTGCCTCACGGTAGTGGGCTGGCATCGCAAGGCCATCGAGCTGTGTGGCGGCAACTCTCCCCGCGTCGTCGAGACGAAGTGCCGCGCCCGCGGCGCGGATCTCTGCGAGTATATTTGCGAGTGGGAGTGAGCATGCGCGACGTCTCCGACAGTCTTCCGGGGTCCGACCTCATTCGTGAAGGCCTGCGCGATCTGGCAAACGGCGTTGAGTCCATTTCGGCGCTATTGGTGTTGGTGGGCTCGCCGCGGCTGCGAGACCTCGGCCTGGACGTGCCTGACCCGTTCTCGAGCGCGGTTCACCCGGAACATCGTCTCTACGATCTGCTGGCGGAGGAAGATGCTGATGGCGCGCACTCGCGCTATAACGCTCTGATTCGCCGTCTGGTCAGTTTCGAACGTGCCGCCGAATGCGTGAACGACTGAACGAGTCGCGTCTACGTGCCTTCATGCGTGGTCTCGCGCGGGAGGCGAGCGTCGAAGGACGTGTCTATATCACCGGCGGCGCCACCGCCGTGTTGCTGGGCTGGAGAGAGAGCACGCTCGATGTCGACATCAAGATCATCCCCGAGCACGATCGCCTTCTCCGCTCGATTCCGGAACTCAAAGAGTCGTTGCAGATCAACGTGGAGCTTGCATCGCCGGATGACTTCATTCCGCCGCTTCCGGGCTGGGAAGCACGAAGTGCGTTCATTACCCGCGAAGGGAAGGTCTCGTACCATCACTACGACTTCTACGCTCAGGCGCTCGCGAAGATCGAACGCGATCACAGGATCGACCGGCTTGATGTGCGCCAGATGATTGAGTTGGGGTTGGTCAAGCGCGAAGAGTTGCTGGCGCTCTTCGAGAGCATCCGTCCGGACCTCTACCGGTATCCGGCAATCAGCGCCGAGCGGTTCGAGGAGCGGGTGCGCAAACTACAATAGCCGCGATGCTGCTCCCCATCCTTCTGGTTCTGTCCGCGTATCTGCTCGGCTCCATTCCGTTCAGCTTTCTGGTGGCGAAGTCGATCGCCGGGAAGGACGTACGGGTGCATGGGAGCGGGAACGTGGGTGCGACGAACGTCGCGCGGACGGCCGGACGTGGCGCGGGAGTGCTGGCGCTACTGCTCGATCTGGCCAAGGGGTATGGCGCGGTGATGCTGGCGCGCTGGCTGGTGCGGCGTCCGGAGTGGCCGTTCCCGCCGGGCCTGCAGCTTTGGGAGTCGCGCGAGATGTGGATCGCGCTGGCCGGGCTGATCGCCGTGCTCGCACACATGTTTCCGGTGTGGCTGCGGCTGCACGGCGGCAAGGGAGTGGCCACGGCCGCGGGGGTCGTGCTGGCACTCGATCCGCGCGTGTTCGCCGCGTCGGTCCTGGTCTTCGTGATCGTGCTGCTGATCTCTCGTACTGTTTCGCTGGGCTCCATCCTGGCCGCGGCGTCCATCCCGCTGATGTTTCGCTACGCGGCGGTGCATTCGCCGTACTGGCGCACGGTGCTCAGTATTGCCATCGCCGTGGCCATCATTCTGAAGCATCACGAGAACATCGCGCGCCTGGTACGCGGCACCGAGCGCAAGCTCGGTCAGAAGAAGGAGTAGTCGATGAAGATCTCCGTGATCGGCGCCGGCGCATTCGGAACGGCGATGGCCATCACCGCGGGACGCGCGGGCAATGAGGTCGTGTTATGGGCGCACGATCCGGACGTCGCGCGCACCATCGCGGAAAGCGGCTCCAATCCCGATTACCTGCGCGGCGCGCCCCTCGGCGAAAGCGTGCGGGCCACGAGCGATCTCGAGGAAGCGGCCGCGTTCTCCGACACTCTGTTCATGGTCGTGCCGAGCCATCACTACCGCGAGGTGCTCACGAATCTGCGGCCGCATCTGCGCGGTCGCACGCGGGTGATCTCAGGAACGAAAGGGATCGAGAACGACTCACTCGACCGGATGTCCGAGATTTCGGCGGATGTGCTCGGCGAGCAACTCGCTGCATTTGCCGTGCTGTCCGGTCCGACCTTCGCCATCGAGACCGCTCGCGGCACACCCACGGCGGCGGTCATCGCCTCGACGGACGTGATCTTCGCGCAGGAACTGCAGCAGATCCTGTCGTCGCCGGCTTTTCGGCTCTATCACTCGGAGGACGTCATCGGGGTTGAGCTGGCGGGCTCTCTCAAGAATGTCATCGCCATCGCGGCCGGGGTGCTGGAAGGTCTCGGCCTTGGCGCCAACACCAATGCGGCGCTCATCACGCGCGGTCTTCGCGAGATGACCCGACTGGGGATGACGCTGGGCGGCCGCCTGGAGACGTTCGCGGGCCTGGCCGGCATGGGCGATCTCGTGCTCACCTGCACCGGCGCGCTGTCGCGCAATCGCACGGTGGGCGTGCAACTCGGCAAGGGTCAGACCCTCGACGAGATCCTCCGTGACGCAAAGTTCGTCGCGGAAGGGATCAAGACCGCGAAGTCGGCCCAACAACTCGGCCAGCGCCATTCCATCGAGATGCCGATCACCACGGAGATGCACCGCGTGCTCTACGAAGGCGAGTCCCCTCGCGAAGGCATTCAGCGCCTGATGACGCGTTCGCTCAAGGCCGAAGTCGCGTAGCGTTCGGGTGGACGTGGACGTGTCCACTCAGTCCACAGCGCGGGCTGTGCCTGCCAAACCAACCATTGGCTCGGGATGACAGCCACTTCATCTGGAAATCTGCGCTGCACGCGAAGAACGCGAGGTAGTTAGTGCAACGGCCACCAAGTCCACAAGCCGTCACTCCGCGGGCGAGGTCGTGTACAGCCGCAGCCACACTCCGCTGGCGAAGAGTGCGAGGAGAGAGGTCACCAGGCCGGGGATCAGCCCGGGAGGGCTGTGATTCTCGGGCAGAGGTTGCGGGATCGCGTTCGGCACCTCGTATACGCCGACGGCGGGTGGCGGAGGTCCTGCGACCCGCTCCGCGCCAGCGACGTCGCCTCGACTGAGGACCCAGCGCACGCCGAGGCCGGCCAGGTTCTGCACTTCGTGCGGAGCGAGGATGGGATTGAACGTGTGCAGGTGCGGATCGTAACCGGCAGGTAGCAGTCGCTCGACGCGGTGACGAGTATTCAGAGCGTCGTAAGAGATCGCATCGCGTACTTCGTACAGCGTGGCCAGGTTGGCGGGGAAGACCTCGAAGTGCTCCGCCAGCAGGAAGCGGCGTTCCGGATCGCGCAGCCGGATCTCACGGATGACGTCCGGCTCCGGAGGGACGCTGGTCATCGACACGGCGGGATTGAATCCGACGCCGAAGACGAACAACTCGCCTGCCGCGGCCAGCGTGAAGATCACGGAGCGGCGGCGCATCGGAAACGCGAGAGCAATCCCGGCGAGCAGCCAGCATGCTCCCGGGAGTGCCAGTCGCCGGAACGTCGTCGATCCCGCGGCGGACATGTAGTAGCCGAGGCGTTGCTCATAGACCTCAGCGGATTGGCGTAGATGTCCGCGGGTGCGGAGCTCCTCGATGCCGCTCCGCGCGAAGCGAGTCAGCGCGGCTGGAGCGATGAGAGGGAACAGGCCTGCCAGGAATGCGAGCAGCCCGACCACCGCCAGCGCGGTGCCGAACCTCTTTCGACGGCGCATGGCCACGAAGGCCAGTGCGGGACCGGCAGCCATGGAGCCGAAGAGCACGAACAGCGCGACGCCATACTCGAGGGTGAGCACGCGCAGGACCGGCACATGCCGGAGCATGGCCCACAGTCCCGGCGGATACCACGAGAGGAGTAGAGCGACCCCTCCGATGATCAGTCCGCGCCTAAGCGTTGGGGAGAGCTCGCGCCACGCGAAGAGGATCGAGACCAGGACGATCGCACCGATGAAGCCTCCCGCGCGCAGGTTGAAGTTCTCCGCCAGGGGCACGGCCGTGAGATCGAGCTCACCGCGCAGCGGACTGCCCAGGATCCCCGGGAGAATCTGGGAGACGGCTCCCCATGCGCGGAACGGATGGTCGAGCTGCGGCCGCAACACCTCCGCGTAAGTTCCGCCGAGAATCGCCAGGAACGGGGCGAGTTGCACGGCCATGAGCAGAAAGCCAAGTGCCGCGCCAACCGTCGACGGCACGATGGCGGCGAGTCCGAATTCGCGACGCTTCTCCGCCTCCCAGGCTAGAAAGATCCAGATGCCCAGCACTCCGAGGAAGAGAGTCTCAGGATGGCCGCCCGCGGTGCAGAGGGCCGCGAAAAGGATCACCAGTGCGGCATTGCGCAGCGACGGCACTTTCATCAGCCGCAGTGCCGCCGCTCCCAGTCCCGCCACCAACGTGAACACGTTGGTGATGGGATAGAGCAGCCAGACGATCGTGTAGCCCGCCGTCGCATAGACGAGGCCGGACACGAGGGCCTGCCGATGCGGCACGTCGAGCTCGCGTGCGAACCAGTAGCCGCAGAGTGCGGCGGCCACAATCTTGAAGATGCCCATGAGCGCCCACCCGTCGAGTCCGAAGAGCAAGCGCGGCCAAGTGAAGGGAGAGAACAGCGCGGTCTGCGGATTGGCGAACAGCGGCCCGCCATCACCGGCCCAACGGTTCACCCAAGGCCACTCGCCGAGGGAGGCCAGTCGCAGAATCTCACGGTCCCAGGGGATGAACTGCACGACTACGTCGGCCAGCAACGTGTTCGAAACGCGCACGCGCCGGGCGGGATCGTGCTTCCACGCATCGAAGTCGAGAGGCACGTCGAGCGGAGCGAAGGTGCGTCCCGGAAGCAGGCCCAGCCCGCCGTAAAGCAAGGCGATCGCAACGAACAAGAGAAGTGAGCGACGCATGGCGGTGGGATTGCCCGGGCACAAGTGATCTTACCGCAGCGAGTTCCTTGTGTTGCGGGTTGCGGGTGGCGAGTGGCGAGTGGCGAGTTGCGAGTTTTGGAACCCGAGTCCCCGTTTTAGCCTGAGTACTGCAGACCTGCATCAGACTACCGATCTCGAGAAAGGCGGCAACCGCAACTCGCAACCCGCAACTCTCCGCCTGGTCGAGTCGCGCGAAGGAGCGCATCGGGAGAGGTGAGCTCACTCCTCGCGAGGGAGTGCGCAACACGTGAGGCGCGGTGCGTTACGATTGCAGATGTGGACCGCCCATTCCGCCTCCGAAAGAAGGCCTCGACTCGCGAAAGCCCGTGCGAGCGTGTTTCCGAGCCGAGGTCGGGCGATTGCGGGAGGGATCGATTAGAGCGGCGGCGGGGCCGTTCCTACGAACTCATCCGCGTCGTCCCTGGCGCCGTCATAGCCGTCCTCGGCGGCCGCGGCCGCCTCCGCCCTCTTGAGCTGCGCCTCTTCCGCGGCCTTCGTCTTGGCAGCGGTCTCTGCAGCGAGTTGCTTGCGGCGGGCATCCTCGGCGGCGGCAGCTTCCATCTCCGGCGTTGGCCGGAGCGGCGGGGCGATCTTGGGCATGTTCAGCGTGCCCTGGTTCGTGGTTGTCGTCACGTGACCCCCGGAGCCGGAGTACCGCAGCGACTCGTTCGTGATCACGTTCGTGGGCTTCTTGCCCTTGCGGTTGGCTCGCTTCGACAGCGCCACGAGGGGCGAGTCGGCCTGAGCGACCGCCTTGGCCTCGGGCGTCGCGACCGCAGCGGGCTGCTGTTCCGCGGTCGCCGCCGGCTTTTCAGCGGGGGCGGATTCCTGGGCGGCGAGGGGCAGGGCGAGAGCCATCACGACGAAAAGTGCGCGTCTCATACAGTGTCTAATGTGGCTCCGAACCGCTACAATTTCCAGATCACCCTGAATCTTGCATCGAGCGAGACTTGAATGTCGGCCGAATCGCTCCTGCAGGACTTTGGATATCTGGCGGTCTTCCTCGGCTGCTTCCTGGAGGGTGAGGCCATTCTCGTGGCCGCGGGATTCTTCGCCTCGCGCGGCTATCTCGATCCTTATGCCGTCACGGGCGTGGGATTCGCGGGCGCCTACATGGGGCACATCTTCTGGTTCTGGCTGGGCCGCGTGCATGGCGTCCGTCTGTTGGATCGCTTTCCGCGCATGAAGCGCCACTTTGGCAAGGGCGTGCGCGTCTTCGAGCGCTATGGCGCCGCGGCCATCATCATCACGCAGTGGCTCTACGGGTTGCGCATCACTTGCGCGGTGATCATCGGCATGTCGAAGATCTCGCTCGTGAAGTTCTTCGTCTATCAGGCCCTGAGCTGCGCGGTGTGGGTCGTGGTCATCTCCGCCGCGGGCTTCTACTTCGGCCGGGCCATCGAGCGCGTGCTGGGCCGCGTGGAGCACATCGAGAAGTACGGGCTGGTCGTGATCGTGGCCGTGGCCCTCGGCTTCTGGCTCTGGCATCGCTGGAAAGAACGCCGCGAGGAGAGCATCGAGGGGTGAGGGGCGGCTGCCTCCGTCACACTCCCTCGATGCGCATCCCCGTCAGAATCGGGCCGCGGTGACCACGAAAGCCTGCTGGGACTCGTATCGGCTCACACCGTAGTGGGACATCAGGACGACACGCGTCATCACCTTGCGATTGCGAGTCGGACCGGCCACCTTCACTTCGAAGCCGGACGGAAACCCGGGGCTGGCAGGGATGGGCTGTGCAAAAACGCGCACGGGGGTGGGGATCGGATGCGTGCCGAAGGCGATGGAGTAGTTCATCCGCCCGCTGATGCGACCGCCCATCAGTCCGCGCAGGAGCGTCTGGTTCGAGACCGTGGGAATGGTCGGGTTGCGCAGGGACGGGTCGAACGTGCCGTCCGTCGCTCCGGCGAGAGTGTAGAAGGAGTTGTCGACGGGTTGCCCGGGATTCCAGGCGTGGGTCAGACCGGCCGCGATCAGTTTCAGCACGATCCGTCTCGTGGCGAAGCTCCCCATCGATGAGATCTGAAAATAGTCCACGTACTCACCCGACGTGCAGGTCATGAGGTCGAGCGTCATGCCGCTGCCGGAGAAGGAAACCGTGCTGCCGCGGGCGAGATAGAAGTAGTCGAAGCGATAGCGATCCGCCAGAAACTCGATCTCCGGCGTGCCGCTGTTGTTGTCGTGGTCGTAGGTGATGGCCAGCGGTGCGAGCTGGCGGGCGAGCAGCATGGAGTTGCCCGTGTATCGCTGCGTAGTCGGATCGGGCTCGATCTCGCCCGTGGCATCGAAGATGGGAAGCAGGGAGTTCGTCCAGACCGTGATGCCGGTGGGCATGACCAGGGCCGAGCGGTAGGCGCGTCCCACGGTGTTCTCCTCGAAAGCGACTTTCGTCTGGAGTATCCCCGTCTGCATCGTGTTCACGGCGCTCTGGCTCATGATGGCCAGGTCGTTGTGGCTCTCCGTGAACATGGACATCTGCATCGTCTCTTCGATGAGTGAGTAGACGATGATCATCAGGCCGGACACGATGGCCAGAACCACCGTGACCTCCATCAGGGAGAAACCTCGCTGGGATGAGCGGCGCATGGTCACGACCTCTTGATGAAGGCGCGGTACTGGTGGAAAGAGTAGTGGAGCGGGACTTCGTCCCGATAGGCCTCGATGCGCAGCACGTAGTTGCCTTTCGGGAACGCCGCCCGAGGAACAGGCAGCACGTACGACCTGGACGTTTGCAGATATGCCGCCGCGGGGCGCACGCCCGGAGTGGCCGGCGAGTCGTCGCGCATGTGCAACCAGGTTCGGCCGTTATCGCGGCTATAGAGCAGCGCGTAGCGGAGCGTGGTCGTCTCCGTGAAGTTGGCCGGGTAGTTCGGCGTGTACGCCAGCCCGTCCCATCGTCTCCAGGCTGAGTCCCAGGCGATGTCCAGCGTGGTGGGGTCGACGATGTCCACCTCGTCGTTGGGGGTGGTGATCGCGATGCGTGGGAGCTCGCGAACACGCGAGGGATGGAGCACGCCGGAGGTGCTGAACCGTCCGGACTCGAGGAAGCTCTGGATGAGGCTGAGGAAGGACCAGCGGGAGATGAACGCGACTCCGGATTGACCGGTCGGCGACAGCCCGTTCACCACCACGAAGGCGGTGTCGTTCTGATCGCGCATGGCGAGGAGGGCGCTCCCGGGGATGTTCCACGAGTGGCGATAGAACTCCGCGAGCGGGGTCAGCGTGGTGGGCGTGCCGTACGCGTTCTGGAGGAAGTGATCGGGATTCATGCCGGTGTCGTTCACGTCGGTATCGAACGGTCTCTCATTGGAGATCGTGGCCGGCATGGGAAGCTTGTAGGTGTTGGAGACGAACACGCCGTCGGTGCCCAGGCTGCCGGTCGTGCCGTCCGCGTAGCGATGGTGGAACGTCGAGGACGCGCTGCCGCTCCAGAAGAAGGCCGTGCTTCCTTCTTCCTGGGGCCGGCGAACGGCGTCGAGGAAGGTGGTTCCTGCGGGGAGACGGGTGTTGATCGAAGAACGCATGACCCGCGCGAACGTCCCCGCTCCCGTGCCGGTCGGCAGGTTGCCGGTGGTGCGCCAGGTGTTCCAGGCCGAATCGGGGTAGAGCTCGCCGAGCCAGCTCATGGACCACCAATAGTCGGCTCCCGCGGAGTTCTCACGGATGTACTTCACCCCGCCGGCGGATGCGTCGGTGATCGACTCCTCGTTCCGGGTGCCGTTCGTACCGGTGAATGGACGGGCAGAGACGGGGACACTGTTCGGGAAGCCGTTCGTGGCGTCGTAGCCGATCTCGTTACCGATGCCGACGTAGTAGTACGAGAAACCGGTCATGGTCGTGTAGACCGCGTTGGTGCGCACGATGGCGGTGCGCAGGATCTGGTAGATGCGGGGAACGTCGAGCTCGAGGTAGCCGTTGCGGGTATTCCACCCGTCGTTGTTGTTGGTGTTGTCGGCGGCGTTGTTCTTGATGCCGAACCAGTTTCCGCTCGAGGCCGGACCTTCGTAAGACCACCCCGGCCACCGTGACGCGGCATTGGTGGATGCAGAGTGGAAGTCGTCGAAGTAACGGTTGTAGCCCATGCCGAGCAGATCGCGTCGCACGCGTCCGGAGGCGTTGTGGGGAAGCTTCAGGTCGGCGTAGGGAAGATGCCGGGGGTCGCCGAGAAGCTGGAACCGCTCGGTCATGGGGAGGTTGGGGTTGTTCGTCGCATCGCCGAACAGCCACAGGTCGGTGCCGCGCCAGACGTAGGTCCGCGAGACGTTGGGAGACTCGCTGACGATGTCGTCGCCGAGGCGCGTCTCAAAGGTGTAGCGGCGGTCGGGAGGCATGACCGACGGCGGGACATTGATCACCCAGCGGGCCGTGTTCTTCGCTCCCGGGCCATTTGTGTCCAGATCGACCGTGAAAGGAGCGGGCGACGTCGAAACAGGCAGATCCTCGAGTGGGGCGGGGATGTACTCGAGTCCGTAGAGTCGCGCGGCGGGGTCGAGACCGCCCGAATTACAAGGATTCGTAGCGGTCGCGCATGGGGTCTTGAGCGGCGAGTTGTAGAGCCGGATGATCGTGTCTGTGCCGGACACCGTGGCGGACCACCACATGCCCGACGCACTCGGGGTCTGGGACGCGCTGACCCATGTGTAGGGATCGGGCGAGCCGTTGCCGTTCGCGTCGACACCGCCCGGGTAGGCCTCGATGTCGCCCGGGGATGGACTCCAGGCAATGCCGCGGAGGATGACGGTGATCGGATCGGTCAGCCAGTTCGCCACGGCGCCCGGGTTGGCGACGTTGGTGTGGTACGAGTAGACGCGCAGCGACACGGTGTCGCCGTTGCCCGAGTGCAGCCGCTCGGGATGCGTGACCGCCCGGACGTAGGGATAGGCATCGGGCTTCTTCGCGGGATCGGAGTAGTTGCGCACGGGAGGGAACGGGAAGAGCTCTCCGTGCAGATTGATGATGATGGCGTTGCGGTAGAGGTTCGGCCGCAGGATCATGTCGTCGAGCAGGAGGCGCAGCGTGGGCGTGTCCGCGCTCTCCTGTCCGGACGCGACGCGCGCGTTGAAGAGAGCCTGTTCTTCGGGATGGCGCATGCCATTGTTGTACTGGTCGGCGAGCGAGTAAGGCAGGGGATTGGTCAGCGGATCGAGACCGTTCGTGACGGTACCGTCGATGGAGACCTGGCCGTTGAAGAAGTCGGGGGGATAGTAGTTCTCCACCGCCGAACCGGCCGGCAGCAGCCCTGGATAGAAGTACACGGACGGAATCGGGCTGGTGGACGCGAGGGCCTTGTTCACGTACGGCATGTAGAGCGGATCTCGTCCGTAGGAGAGCTTGCGGATCCAGTGCTTGCGGAACTCCAGGCCCGGGTGTCTGGCCTGCAGGTCGGCCATCGCTCCTTCGACGAAGGGCACGATGTTCTGCATGTACAGCCACCAGCCGGGCACGTTCTCGACGGCGATGAGGTAGACGTCGTAGACCTGGGTGGGCGGCATATTCTGGGGGATGGTGCTGAGCACGCCCGCCACCTCGGCGAGCACGCGGACGCCACCGACGTCGTTGACGAACACCTTCACGTTCACGAGGCGGACGTCGCTGGTTCCCTTCAGTCGCTGTACGGTGACGCGGCGCTGAAAGAGCCACTGTCCTCCGGTGCGGGAGTTGCCGCTGGCCGGGTGCGCCGGATCGGTGATGCTCTTCCGCGTGGTGAGCATCAACTGGTTCGTGGTGCCGTCGTCGTAGTCGTCGAGCAGGACCGTGGTCGCGCCGCTCTCCGTCTGCACGAGGGCGCGGAGCTCTTCCAGCATGGAGATCGCCTTCTCGGTGGCGAACTGCTTGTTGAGGTTGTCCTGCGTCCGGCGCAGCGTGGCCGTGATCATCGTGCTGGAGAAGTAGACGATGATTCCCACGATCGCCAGCGCGACCAGGACCTCGGCGAGGGACATTCCGCGTTCGTTCTTTCTCATTGCACCACCCACGGGCTGCGGCTGTAGAGGTAATTGCCCATCGACTGCCGGATTTGATCGAGGATGGGAGCGTCGTAGTTGATCTCCGCGACGTCCGAGCCGCCGTTGACCTGAACGTTGCCGTTCGTGACCACCGAGCCGTTGATGATGCCCGGCGGGGAGATCACGAAATTGCCGCCGATCCAGATCACCCCACTGAAGTACGCGTTCGATTGCGGGTTGAGGATCAGATTGCCGAGAACGATGAGGATGCCGCTCCCCTGCAACTGGCGCTGGCTGTTGAACGTCGCATTTCCGCGAATGACGATCAGGGCCATGTCCGGGAGCGGATTGGGGAGCTGCGACTCGTCATCCACGACGATGTCCGCCATGGCCACGAGCTCGTTGAGGGTGACACCGAAGATCTGGTCGATGGCGAATGAACCGCTCGTGAAACTCTGGGCTGGGTTGCCGGTGATCGATCCATTGCCGCCCGGTGTTCCTGTCGAAGCCGGGTAAGACGCGCCGATTCCGGAGGAGCCTCCCTGGATGCGAGACGGGCGAATGACGTTGATGTTGTTTCCGCGGACGGAAGACAGCGCAGCGTTGGCGGTGGGGAGTTGCAGGCCGAGGCGCTGGATGTCCACACGCATCGTCCGCCGCGCCAGCACCAGGTTCGGTGCGACATTGGGCGGCTGCGCCGGATCGTTGCGCACGTAGACGAACCCTTCGGACTCGATCTGCCAGATGGTGCCCGCCTGTGGCTTTCCTCGCCGTTGACTGACGTCCAGCACCGACGAGCGTCGCACCTCGTAGCGTCCCCAGACCTTACCCGGAGCACTGATCTCGAAAGAGCGCACGATGCCGAGGGCCGGGTCTTCCGAGTCGTAGATGGGCGGGATGTGAGGAGGGATGTGCGAGCAGACGCCGTTGACGTCGACGAGAGGATTGAACGCGGTGACGGGCTGCTCCCGCTGCCGCACGAACCACGACAAGCCTTCGGTGAGACCCGCGGAAGCCGTGCTCACCGCCTGTCCCTGCGACGACAGTTGTCGCGCCAGGGCCATGCCGGATGTTCGTGTAATGATCAAAGTCGTCGAGAGCAGCAACAGGATCAGTGTTGCTGCAAAAATGACGATGACCAGCGCCGCTCCGCGCTGGTGCTCTTTTTGTGACATGAAGACACACCCTTCCCGAGGCCCGCTTTGGGCTTTTTTCGAATCCGGGAGTTCGCTGGAAAAACGAAAAGGGGCGCTACGCCCCTTTGTTGGTACTAGGTACCGGCAGTCCTGTGTTCCGGGTCACAAAGTATCGCCGCGGCGTCTGACGAACGACGGTCCTACCGTCATCAAGTCGTAAAAATTTGAGGATGGAAACGGTTGTAAATGGAATCGGAAGACCAATTGTCCCCACCTGCTCTCAGGACAACTTCCCCCAACGGGGTTGAATCTGTCAGTTGCCGCTGATCGGTTGTTGACGACTCTTTACGTCCGAGCGTGAATCCAGGAAGAGTCAGCCTTCGAAGGCCTTCTGTTCCAGTTCGGCCTGTGCCGCGGCGAGCCGGGCTACGGGGACGCGGTAGGGGGAGCAGGAGACGTAGTTCAACCCGCAGGAGCGGAAGAAGCGGATCGAATCAGGATCGCCCCCGTGCTCGCCGCAGACGCCGACTTTGAGATTCGGATTCGCGGAGCGGCCCCGATCGGTGCCCACGCGGACGAGCTGTCCGACGCCTTCCTGGTCGATCGACTCGAACGGATCTTTCGGAAGAATCTTCTTGTCGACGTATTCAGGAAGAAACGTCCCCGCGTCGTCGCGCGAGTAGCCGAAGGTCATCTGCGTGAGGTCGTTCGTCCCGAACGAGAAGAACTGCGCGGTCTCGGCGAGCTTGTCCGCGATGAGCGCGGCCCGCGGGATCTCCACCATGGTGCCCACGAGGTAGTCGACCTCGATGCCGGTCTCGTTCATCACTTCTTTGGCCGTGCGATGGACGAGATCGGTGGTCAGTTGCAGTTCTTTGGTCGTTCCCACGAGAGGGATCATCACCTCGGGATAGACGTCGATGCCGTCCTTCTTCACCGCGGTCGCGGCCTGGAAGATGGCCCGCACCTGCATCTCGTAGATCTCGGGATAGGTGATGCCCAGGCGGCAGCCGCGGTGGCCGAGCATGGGGTTGGTCTCGTGGAGCTGGCTGACTTTGCTGCGCAGCTCGACGAAGCCCCAGTTCATGTCTCGGGCGAGCGATGAGATCTGCGCCTCGGTCTGCGGGAGGAACTCATGCAGGGGCGGGTCGAGCAGGCGCACGGTGACGGGCATGCCGGCCAGCTCGCGAAAGATGCCCTCGAAATCGCTGGCCTGGAACGGGAGCAGCTCATCGAGTGCCTTGCGTCGTCCCTTCTCGTTGCGCGCGAGGATCATCTCGCGCACTTTGAGGACGCGCTCCTCGGCGAAGAACATGTGCTCGGTGCGACAGAGGCCGATGCCGTGCGCGCCGAACAGCCGGGCCACACGCGCGTCGTTGGGAGTGTCTGCATTGGTGCGGATGCCGAGGGTGCGGATGCCGTCCGCCCACTGGAGCAGGCGGTCGAAGTTGCGGAAGGTCTCGGACTCCTCCGGCTTCATCGACCCCTCGAGGAGGACCTGCACGACTTCCGAGGGACGGGTGGCCAGTTTGCCGCCGATGATCTCGCCGGTGCTGCCGTCGATGGAGACCCAGTCTCCCTCTTCGAGCGGCTCGTGACCTTCACTGCGCACTTCCCCCTTCTGATAGTCGACGCGCAGCGAGCCCGCGCCGACGATGCAGGGGCGACCCATGCCGCGCGCCACGACGGCCGCGTGCGAGGTCAGTCCGCCGCGCGTGGTGAGGATGCCCGCCGCGCTGTGCATCCCGGAGATGTCCTCGGGAGAAGTCTCGATGCGTACGAGAATGACCGGCCCGTCCTTGGCCATGCGCACGGCGTTGTCCGCATTGAACGCGATCTGTCCGGTGGCGGCGCCGGGTCCGGCCGGGAGTCCGCGGCCCAGGAGCCGGCCGCCACTCAGCGCCTTCTGCTTTTCCTTTGCATCGAACACGGGAGCCAGAAGCTGCGTGATCTGGCCCGCTTCGACGCGCTCCACGGCCTCGGTGTGCGTGATGAGGCTTTCGTCGACCATGTCGCACGCGATCTTGACCGCCGCGAAGCCGGTGCGTTTGCCGGTGCGCGTCTGCAGGAGATAGAGCTTTCGCGACTGGATCGTGAACTCGATGTCCTGCATGTCGCGGTAGTGCGCCTCGAGCTTCTTGTAGACGTCGACGAGCTGCGCGTAAGCGTCCGGCATCGATTCCTCGAGCGACTGTTCGCCGCTCGCGGTCCCGCCTGCGGGCACCTGCACTTTGGAAATCGGCAGCGGCGTGCGGATGCCCGCCACGACGTCTTCGCCCTGTGCGTTCGGAAGGTACTCGCCGAAGAACTTGCGCTCTCCAGTCGAAGGGTTGCGGGTGAAGGCCACTCCGGTCGCGCAGTCGTCGCCCATGTTGCCGAAGACCATCGACTGCACGTTGACAGCGGTGCCCCAGTCGTCGGGAATGCTGTTGAGCTTGCGGTACGTGATCGCGCGCTGGTTGTTCCAGGAGTTGAAGACCGCGCCGACCGCGCCCCAGAGCTGGTCTTGCACGTTCTGCGGGAAGTCGTGGCCGGCGCGCGCGCGAACGATGCTCTTGTACGTGGCCACGAGCTCGCGAAGACCCACCGCGGGGATCTCCGCGTCGGTCTTCACACCGGTGCGTTCGCGCAGCGCGACGAGCTCGTGCTCGAAGTGCTCGCGATCGACCTCGAGCACGACGTCGGAGTACATCTGGATGAAGCGGCGGTAGGAGTCGAGCGCGAAACGCTCGTCGCCGGAGGAGGTCGCCAGTCCGAGGACCGTCTCGTCGGTGAGGCCGAGGTTGAGGATCGTGTCCATCATGCCCGGCATGGAGGCGCGCGCGCCGGAGCGCACGGAGACGAGCAGAGGCTTCGCGGGATCGCCGAACTTGCGGCCCACGGACTCTTCGACGCGGGCCAGGTTCTCGGCCACGGCCTGCTTCAGCTCCGGTGGGTAGGTCTTGTCGTGCTCGTAGAAGTACGTGCAGACGGCGGTGGAGATCGTGAAGCCGGGCGGGACGGGAACGCCGATGTTGGTCATCTCGGCCAGGCCCGCGCCTTTGCCGCCGAGGACATCCTTCATTTTGGCGTTTCCCTCGGCCTGCCCATCGCCGAAGTAGTAGACGTACTTGCTCATACGCCCGCGATTATCTACCAACCTTCTCGATGTCGATGCGGCAGGCCAGCAGAAGCTGGGCGGGAGAGGTGATCGGAGGACCGATCCACTGGTTTCCGGCGGCGATGAGCTCGAGGCGCGAGGTATCGATTCCCCGGGCTCGCAAGGCATTGCGCAAGGCCGTCAATCGCGCGCCTGTGCGTCGTGCGTTCAAGGCCGCTGTTTCGAGGCGAAACTCGCGCGAGGTGATGCGAAAGCGCTGCTGCGGAGCATCGCGCAAGAGCTTCGCGACTGCGTCGAGCGCGGACGCGCTCAACTCCTCGTCGAGACGTTCGTTCGGGTCGAAGGCCAGCCCGTAGATCGAATAGCGGCCGGCCGTCTCGAGGAACGCACCAGGAGCGGCCAGCGGGGAGGTCGGGGTGTCGCCGCACACTTCGCCGAACCAGGCCGCTCCGGTGAACAGATCCTGGATCTCCTCGTGAAACGTGACGCCGGTCAGGTGCTTGCCGTCGCTCGAACGCGTGAGCGCGGCGTATCCTCGCGTTGGTCCCTGGATCCAGTTGATCATGGCCATGCGGTTGTTCGTACCGCCGTCGAGGAAGGTCGGCGGATCGGACTGGATGACACCCGTGATGCGCGCGCCTTCCTGAGTGATGCGGGCGGGCACGCCGTTGATCGTCCAGCATCCGGTGAAGGACGGAGTGCGCGGCGGTCCTACCTCTTCGCCCAGGACGTGGAGCGTCCGAGCGCCGACGTAATAGCGTTCCTTGCCGAGCACGGTGACGCGGATGAAGCGTGCCGTCGTTGGCTCTTGCACGTCGGCGAGCTGCCGCTCTCTTGCGTCCTTTGGCTCGATCGTGGCCAGTTCCCGCCAGCGCTCGCCGTCGTTGGAACCTTCGAAGCGGAGGCTGGCCGGCACGTACTGCTCCGGCGCTGTGGTCACTCCCACGCTTTTCACGCGTACTGGAGCGAGCAGGGAGAACACGAGTTGCTCGTCGCTCGCGCCGGGCGCGGAGATCCAGGACGTGACGGCCATGCCGTCGATGGCGTGGGCGGCCGAGGAGTCCAGGTTGAGCTCCCCGGTGCGGGAAATCACCGCCGCACCGCTGCCGAAGTCGAGCAGGTTGTCGAGCTCGATACGCTCCTCGACGCGGGCATTGCCGTACTCGGTGGCCGGCATGACCGGCTTTGCTGGAGGCGCTGCCGGAGGAGCTTGTTTCTTGCACGCTACGTGCGGCCCCGCGAGGAGCAGCACGGCGAGGAGGGCCGAAAGAGAAGGTCTCACGCGCGGTAGTCGCGACGATCGACGACGATCTTGGTCACGTCGGCGATCCTGGTGACCGCGCCGCCGACTCTGCGGAGGAGCGACAGGCGGTTGCGGCGGACCGCCTCGTCCTCGACGTTCACCAACACATCCTTGAAGAACGTCTCCAGCTCCGGGGCCATGGCCGCGAACGACTCCATCGCACCGCGATACTGGCGATGGTCGATCATTTCGTCAATCTGTGAACGCACCGCGCCGGCGAGGTCGGAGAGCCGCTTCTCGGTGGCGTGCTCGAACAGCGAGTCGTCGATCTCCGTGGTGGTGTGTCCCTCCGTGATGTTGGCGATGCGCCTCGCGGAGTCGAGCACCGACAGGAAGTTCGCGTCTTCACGCATGGCCTTGACCGCGACGATGCGGTCCACGAGATCGGTGAGGGAGGGTGCCCAGCCGGCTTCCATCGCCGCGGCGATCTCGTCGTAGGCGAACTGCCACGCGGACGCTTCGAGAATCGTGCGCACGCGCTCGGCGAAGAAGGCCAGCAAGTCGTCGCGGAGAGCCCCGCCGCCGTACGCCTCGATGCCGAGGTCGATCAGTTTGTCGATGCCGATCTTCACCTCGCGCATGTCGCGATTCAGCAGGATCTGCACGACGCCCTGGGCTGCCCGGCGCAGTCCGAAGGGATCCTTCGAGCCGGTCGGTTTCGCGCCGATGGAGAAGAAGCCGACCAGCGTGTCGATTCGGTCGGCCAGCGAGACCACCGCTCCTGCGATGTTGCGAGGAAGAGAGTCGTCCAGGCTCACCGGCTGGTAGTGATCGTAAACGGCCTGCCACACACCCTCGGGCAAGCCTTCCTCGCGCGCATAGATCCCACCGATGCGCCCCTGCAGATCGGTGAACTCCTTGACCATCTCGGTGACGAGGTCCGCCTTGCACAGACGCGCGGCCATCGCGGCGTCGGCGCCGTCGATGCCCGTCGCGGCGCAGATGCCCGCCGCGATGCGCTCGATGCGCTCGGTCTTGTCGCGATAGTTGCCCAGCTTCTCCTGGAACTGCAGGTGGGACAGTTGTTCCCCGCGCTCTTCCAGCCGCTTCTTCCGATCGACTTCATAGAAGAACTGCGCATCCGCGAAGCGCGCGTTGGTCACGAAGGAGTTGCCGTAGGCGGCGTTTCCGTCGGGATCGCCTTCGTTGTCGAGCACGGCCAGGAAGGAGTTGGTGAGCCGGTCTTTGCGGTCGCGAATCGGCAGTTGTTTCTGGTGCACACGCATGACCGTGACCAGAACCTCTTCAGGCAGGGCCAGGTAATCACGGCGGAACTCCGCGCGCACCAGACCCGGGTACTCGGTGAGGTACTGCCACTGGGACCAGATGGACGCGTCGACCGAAGGGGAGCCATCGACTTCGTTCGCGAGAGCGCGTGCGCGATGCACCATCACCTCGCGGCGCCGGGCTCCGTCGACGACCACACGTGCCAGCTCGAGGCGGGTCACGTAGTCGTTGTAGGACGTGACCTCGAACGATTGAGGCGCGAGCGTGCGATGCCCGACCGTGCGCGTTCCCGACGGTGTGCCGAAAAGCGTGATCGGCAGGTGCTGGCTATCGAGGATGGAGATGATGGAGTGAATGGGACGGATGTACGAATGCTCGCCCGTCCCCCAGCGCATCATCTTCGGCCAGCGGATGGAGGACACGACCTCCGGGATTCGCTCGCGCAGCACGTCACCCGTTTCGCGGCCCGCGATCTTCTTGCGGATCACAACGTAAGCGTCGCCGGACTCGATCACATCCCCGGCCGCGGCCGCCTGCTTTTTCAGGAAGCCGAGCAAGGCCGGTGTGGCATTGCCCGCCGCGTCATAGGCGGCCTTCTTCGGAGGTCCCTTGACCTCCTGTTCGCGATCGTCCTCGCGTACCGGAAGGCCTTTGATGAGGAAGGCGATGCGGCGGGCCGTGGTGTTGATGGTGACGGCAGAAGGATCTCCGCCGAGCTCCGTCGCGATTTTGCCCAGGCGCTCGCGCAACGTCGCCACGGCGCCGTCGTGCATCCACGCGGGGATCTCTTCGGTAAGCAGCTCAAAAAAATAGTCAGCCATAGTCAGTGCGCAGGGTGCTGGTCGCGGGATGCATCGTTCCCGCGCCGACCTCGAGATCGCGCGACATCCCGATGAGGCAGCCCCGCTCCGCCCAGAAGTTCCGGAGCTCGAGGATCAGGGACTGGAAGGTGACACGCGACATAGGGCGCGCATTCTAGTCCACTTGGAATGGGATTGAGGGAGTCGTGCCGCGCGGCGGCTCTTGGAGTCTGGAGCTCGCCGCACGCGGGCGAACCTACGCAATGGACCTACCGTCTCCGTACCGCTACGCGGCACCATCTCCGGCTGCACGGGCGTTTCGAAAGCGGAGCGCCGGCGTCCCGCCGGCTGGCCGGGGGGCGTCCTCGCCCCGGGCGGGGGAGCGCGCCTTGCGCGAAGGACGCTCGTCTCGCGATGCTGGGCTTCGGCTCGAATGCCCCCGCCCGCGGCGGGACGCCGCAGGGCCAGC
>Ga0307505_10000403_pt1 | contig 49077 bp, 41 predicted proteins | sample 23_S_MG_FD_202183 | JGI IMG/M metagenome (GOLD analysis project Ga0307505, IMG submission 202183) | Soil microbial communities from Populus trichocarpa stands in riparian zone in the Pacific Northwest, United States - 23_S | ecosystem: Environmental > Terrestrial > Soil > Riparian zone > Trees...
CGCTTTCTTGATCGCGCCGACTGCGCCGATGCCGAAGGCCTCCGGTGCATAGAAGGCGCCGGCCGCGACCAGCACCGCCGCAAGGCCGACCAGCGAGTGGAAGGCCGCCACCAGTTCGGGCATCTGCGTCATCGCGATGCGGCGCGCCGTCACCGCCCCAACGCCGCCGCCTATGGCGAGTCCGCCGATCACCAGCGCCCAGCCGATGCCGGACGGCGGCGACGCAGCGAGCGTCGTCAGGATGGCAATCGTCATGCCCGCCATGCCGAAGAAATTGCCCTGCCGGGAAGTTTCGGGGCTTGAGAGCCCGCGCAGCGCGAGAATGAACAGGACGCCGGAGACGAGATAAAGAAGCGCGACGATATTAGCGTTCATCGGCCCCGCCTACTTCTTTTTCTTCTGGTACATCGCAAGCATCCGCTGCGTGACCAGGAAGCCGCCGAAGATATTGACCGCAGCGAGCACGAGAGCGACGAAGCCCATGCTGCGCGCCCACCAAACGCCCTCGGCATTCACCGCCGCCTCGACGCCGACCGCGAGCAGCGCGCCGACCACAATCACCGAGGAGATCGCGTTCGTCACCGACATCAGTGGCGTATGCAGCGCGGGCGTCACCGACCAGACGACGTAGTAGCCGACGAAAATCGCGAGCACGAAGGTCGTGAGCTGGAAGACAAAAGGATCAATTTCGCCCATCAAGCGCTCCTCATGTCTTCTTCTGGAAATTCGGATGGACGACGGCACCGTCGCGCGTGAGCAGCGTCGCCTTTACGATCTCGTCGTCCCACGGCACGTTCAGTTTCTTTTCCTTGTCGACCAGGAGTTCGACGAAGGCGAAGAGATTTTTTGCGTAAAGGCTCGAGGATGTCGCGGCGAGACGTCCAGGCACATTGAGATAGCCCGCGATCTTGACGCCCTTCACCTCGGCGACCTCGCCGGGCTTCGCGCCCTCGACGTTACCGCCGCGCTCAACCGCGAGATCGACGATCACCGAACCCGGTTTCATCGATTCGACCATCGCCGCCGAGATCAGCTTCGGCGCGGGGCGGCCCGGGATAAGCGCGGTCGTGATCACGATGTCCTGCTTGGCGATGTGCGAGGCAACGAGCGCGGCCTGCTTCGCCTGATACTCCTTGGACATTTCCTTGGCGTAGCCGCCGGAAGTTTCCGCCTGCTTGAATTCATCGTCCTCGACCGCGATGAATTTCGCGCCGAGCGACTCCACCTGCTCCTTTGCGGCGGGACGCACGTCGGTCGCCGTCACCACCGCGCCCAAGCGGCGCGCGGTCGCGATCGCCTGCAATCCGGCAACACCCGCACCCATCACGAACACTCTTGCGGCAGGCACGGTGCCGGCCGCCGTCATCATCATCGGCAGCGCGCGGCCGAACTCGGCGGAGGCGTCGATCACCGCGCGGTAGCCCGCGAGGTTCGCCTGCGAAGAAAGAACGTCCATCGACTGCGCACGCGTGATGCGCGGCAGCAGCTCCATGGAAAACGCCGCGACCTTGGCCGCGGCGAGATCGGCGAGCGCCGCGTCGTTGCCATAGGGATCGAGGATCCCGATCACGAGCGCACCGGGCTTGTAGCCCGCGAGTTCACCCTTCGATGGCCGCCGCACCTTGAGAATGATGTCAGCGTCTTTGATCGCAGCGCCGTTCGCGACCCTGGCGCCGGCGCCGGCGAAATCGGCATCGCGAATACCGGCAGCCGTGCCCGCTCCCGCTTCGACCGAAACCTCCGCGCCGAGCCCGGTCAATCGCTTGACCGTGTCGGGCGTCGCCGCGACCCGCGGCTCTCCGCCTTCAGTCTCCGCTGGAACGGCTATTTTCATGCTGGGCCAATCGGTCTCGCCGCGGGAAAAGGCAGGCTACGGACGGCAGCAGGTCGGGGGAAGGCTAGAACACAAAGGTCCACAGGAAGACGAGGACGATGGTCACGCCGATGATGGTCCATTTCGTCAGCGTCAGGAAATTCTCGTACATCGCCTCGTGCTCGGCATAATCGTTGCCGGTGGCGGTGGAGTATTCGGGCTTACCGTGGTCGGCCATCTTGATCCCCGTCGGATTTCCGCAGGCGCGGTCGGCCTTGGATGTAGCGGAATCGGCCCTGCCCGGCAACGCGGCAATCGGCGCAGGACGCCCGAATTCCGGGCATTCAGGCCTTCGCGTCGAGCGTTTCGATCTCGGAAATCATCCGGTCGATCAGCGACAGGCCGTTCTGCCAGAACTGCGGATCGCGGGCGTCGAGGCCGAAGGGCTGAAGCAACGCTGAATGATGCTTGGTGCCGCCGGCCGCGAGCATGTCGAGATACCGCCCGGCAAAGCCCGCGTCCGCCTTCTCATAAACCGCGTAGAGCGAGTTCACGAGGCAGTCGCCGAACGCATAGGCGTACACATAGAACGGCGAGTGGATGAAATGCGGGATGTAGGCCCAGAAGGTCTCGTAGCCCGCCCCGAGCCTGATCGCGGGCCCGAGGCTCTCGCCCTGCACGCTTATCCATAGCTCGCAGATCTTGTCGGCGGTCAGTTCGCCGTTCCGGCGTTCCGTGTGCAGCTTGCGCTCGAACCAGTAGAACGCGATCTGCCGGACGACCGTGTTCAGCATGTCCTCGACCTTCTGCGCGAGCATCGCCTTGCGCTCGCGCTCGCCCGCTTTCGCCAAGAGCGCGCGGAAGGTCAGCATTTCGCCGAACACGCTCGCGGTCTCGGCGAGCGTGAGCGGCGTCGACGCCATCAGCGCGCCCTGCGGAGCCGCGAGCACCTGATGCACACCGTGGCCAAGCTCGTGCGCGAGCGTCATCACATCGCGCGGCTTGCCCTGATAATTCATCATCACATAGGGATGCACCGACGGCACCGTCGGATGCGCGAACGCGCCCGGCGACTTGCCCGGCCGAACCGGGGCGTCGATCCAGCGCCGGTCGAAGAAGCGCTGCGCGATCTCCGACATCTGCGGCGAGAAGGCCGAGTACGCCGTCAGCACCGTGTCGCGCGCCTCGTCCCACGCAATCGTGCGCTGCTCCACTTTCGGCAGCGGCGCGTTGCGGTCCCAGTGGTTGAGCTGGTCCTTGCCGAACCACTTCGCCTTCATCTTGTAGTAGCGGTGCGAGAGGCGCGGATAGGCGTCGCGCACCGCCTGCACGAGCGCGTCGACCACCTCCGGCTCAACGCGGTTGGCGAGATGGCGCGACTCCGCGATGTCCTTGAACCCGCGCCAGCGGTCGGAGATTTCCTTGTCCTTGGCGAGCGTGTTGGTGATGAGCGCAAACGTCCGCAGGTTTTCCTGAAACACTTTTGCGAGCGCGTCGGCCGCCGCCTTGCGCTTTTCCTCGCGCGTATCTTGCAGGAAGTTCAGCGTCGGCTCGATCGCGAGCGGCTCGCCGTCGACATCGAAGCGCAGCGCCGCAATCGTCTCGTCGAACAACCGGTTCCACGCCGCGCGTCCCGTGACCGACTTCTCATGGAAAAGTTGCTCGACCCGGTCTTCAAGCTGGTACGGCTTTTCCTTCCGCACGTCCTCGATCCACGGCCGGTAGCGCGCGAAGCGTTCGTCGCCGAGCGCCTTCTCGATCAGCGCGTCGTCGATGCGATTCAGTTCGAGCGTGAAGAACAGAAGATGGACCGATGCGCCCGTGATGCGCTCACGCAGGTCGCTGTAGAATTTCGCGCGCTTCGGATCCTGCGTGTTGCCGGTATAGAGAAGCCCCGCATACGAAATCAGCTTGCCGAGCAGTTCCTCGATCGTCTCGAAGCGCACGACCGCCTCGTGGAGCTTCGCGCCCGCGTTGGGCGCCGCCGCGAGACCCGCGAGCTTGCCCTTGTAGGCCTCCTCGAACGCGACACACTCCGCCTCCCCGCGCGCGAGGTCCTTCGCCACCTCCGGCGCGTCGGGCGCGGCATAGAGGTCGCCCAGGTTCCACTCGGGCAGCGACCCTAACCTGTCGGTCTTTTCAGCGGCGGCCGTCGAACTGCGATTCATGGAAGGGTCTGCTCCTTTCCCCGCATATTGCGTTGTCGGCGGCACTTATCAAACCGGCCTTTGGCATCGGCACGGCGGCGTGTGGATTCAGCTTCCATTAACAGACTCCGCCCAGACTGCCCCGTTACGGCACAAATTTCATGTCGCGTGCGGGGAGAGCCATTCCGTGCGCTTGTATCGCCGGGAGGGGCAATGGCCACGCGCGTACTCGTTGTTGACGACGAACCGGTCCAGCGCCGCTTGCTCGACGCCATGCTCCGCCGCTTCGACTACGAGCCCGTGCTGATGGAAAGCGCGCCCGAGGCGCTCGCCATGCTCGACAGCCCCGACCGCGGCGGCATCGCCTGCGTGATCCTCGACCTCGTCATGCCCGAGCTCGACGGCTTCACGTTTCTCCAGCGGATGCGCGAGCGAAGCATCGATCTCCCGGTGATCGTGCAGACCGCCCAGGGCTCGATCGACACGGTCGTGACCGCCATGCGCGGCGGCGCCATCGACTTCGTGGTGAAGCCCGTCGGCGCCGAACGCATGCAGGTGAGTCTTCAGAACGCGCTCTCCCAAGCCGCGCTCGCCGGCGAGGTCCGCCGTATCCAGCGCACCGCGACCGGTGCCCTCGCCATCACCGACCTTTCGTCCGCCAGCTCGCGCATGCAGCAGACGCTCAAGCTCGCGGAAAAGGCGGCGGGCTCCGATATCCCCGTGCTCATGGAAGGCGAGTCGGGCGTCGGCAAGGAGCTGATCGCGCGCGCCATCCGCGGCGCGGGGGCCCGTCGCCACAAACCATTCGTCGCCGTCAACTGCGGCGCCATCCCCGCCAATCTGGTCGAATCGATTCTGTTCGGTCACGAGAAGGGCGCCTTCACCGGCGCAACCGATCGTTCGCCCGGCAAGTTCCTCGAAGCGAACGGCGGCACGCTCTTCCTTGACGAGATCGGCGAACTGCCGCTCGACACCCAGGTGAAGCTCCTGCGCGCATTGCAGGACGGCGAGATCGATCCGGTCGGCTCGCGCAAGCCGGTCAAGGTCGATTTCCGCCTGATCTCGGCGACCAATCGCGACCTGCTGCAACTGGTCAAAACCGGACGGTTCCGGGAAGACCTCTTCTACCGCCTGCATATCTTCCCGATCACGGTTCCGCCGCTGCGCGACCGCATGGAAGATCTGCCCGGCCTCGTGCGCCGCTTTGTGGCGCGCTTCGCAGCCGAAGAAGGCAAGCGCGTGCGCTCCGTTTCCGCCGACGCCATGAAAATGCTCACCGCTCATCGCTGGCCGGGCAATGTCCGCCAGCTGGAGAACACCGTCTTCCGCGCTGTGGTTTTGGCCGAAGGCGATGAAATCGGCGCGGCCGAGTTCCCGCAGATCGCAGCCCAGGTTCCGGGCTACGAGGCTTTCGCGCTTCCGCAAGCCGCCGCCCCGCTGCCGTCGGCCCCGTCGAGCGCCGAATCCCTTGTCGTTATTGAGGAATCGCCGGCGACCGCGCCCGCCCATCACCCGGTTGGCGACGCCCTCCCGCTCGTGGGCGCGGACGGCCATGTCCGTCCGATGGAAGCGCTGGAAGCCGAAACAATCCGCTTTGCGATCGACCGCTATCGCGGCCGCATGACCGAGGTCGCCCGCCGTCTCCGGATCGGGCGCTCGACCCTCTATCGCAAGCTGAAGGAGCTGGGTTACGACACCGGCTCCGAGCACGCCGACGCGCAAAACGAACCCGCATCGGCCCATTTTGCCCCGAAGTGACACCTGTCACAGACGGCGGCGGCATACGCGAATTTGAATCCATAAGTCCTTGATTCACGCCCCGGCTCTGTCACAAACCTTGGGCAATAGTTGGTTTCGTGCGTGTCGCCTGCGAGGCCCCAGGAGCAAATGATGAACGAACCCCAGTCTTGGCTAGAAACCTCCGCCTCGAAACCGACGGCACACCGCCGCATCGCGGTTCGAATTGCAGCGGGCCTCGCCGTCATCGCGGTCATACTTGGCGTTTATGCCTACGGCCCCGCCACGGCCGAAAAGAAAGACGCCGCCAGTACCGAGCCGGTCAAGGTTGCACAGGCTCCCGCAACGGATGTGCAGAAGCTCATTCCCGTCCCTGAGCCCGCGAACGTCCCGCCGCTCACCGCCGCCGACGTGAAGCCCGCGGCATCCGCCGACGAGGACAAGAAAATTCAGGCGCTCATTCCCGAGCCGCAGCCTGCGAATGTCGCGCCGCTGACGGCGACCGACTTCGAGAAGTCCGCGACTACCGCTTCGGTCCCGGCCGCGCCGGCGCAGCCCGCACCCGCCAAGGAAGCGAGTGCTCCGGCTGCTCCCGCGCAAACACCCGCTCAAACGACGAGCGCGCCCGCGACCGACGGCACGCCGCAGCTTTCCGCCGAAGAAATCAGGAAGCTCACCGGCAAGGATCTCGTGAGGGTGCCGATCGCGTCCTCGCTTGCGACCGCCGATCGCGGCATCGCCGAAAACATCCGCGAAGTGCTCGCCACCCGCCTCGACCGCATTATGGATCGGCGCGAGGACCGCACGGCAACCGAAGTATTTTATCGCGACCGCGGCTTCGCCCCGATCTGGATCGAGAACGGCACGCGCACCGCACGCGCCGAGTCCGCGATCAAGCATCTCGACGGCATCGGCGCCGACGGACTCGATCCGTCCGACTATCCCGTGCCGAGCTTCAGCGCCGCCGACGCCAAGTCGCTCGCCGACGCCGAACTGCGCTTCACCAACTCGATCCTCGACTATGCGCGCCATGCGCAGACCGGTCGCGTGCATTTCAGCCGCATGAGCGGCGACGTGCATTACGATCTGAAACTGCCGGAGCCTGCGGAAACGCTCGCCAAGATGGCGGCGACGGCCGACGTCGCGCCCGCCCTCGCGGCATTCAACCCGCCGCACGAAGGCTACAAGCTGCTCAAGGCAAAGCTCGCCGAAGTGCGCGGCGAGGCGCCCGAAAAGCAGATTGTGCGCGTGCCGGAAGGCGCGACACTCAAGCCCGGCATGGAAGACCCGCGCGTCGCCGCGCTCCGCAAACGCCTTGAATTGCCCGGCGACTCGCACCGCTACGACGACGAAGTCGCCAGGGCCGTCATGGAGTTCCAGAAGAACGCCGGCCTCACCGCCGACGGTCTCGCCGGTCCCGCGACCGTCGCGCGGCTCAACGGCAAGCCCCGCGGCAGCCGCACCGACGCCGTCCTCGCCACGATGGAGCGCTGGCGCTGGATGCCGCGCGATCTCGGCCGCAATTACTCGATGCTGAACATCCCCGACTTCACGCTGCGCGTGATGAAGGACGGCTCGCAGCTCTGGACGACGCGCGTCGTGGTCGGCAAGAACAACACCAAGACCCCGCTCATCAGCGACACGATGAAGTTCATCACGGTCAATCCGACCTGGAACGTGCCGCCCTCGATTATTGCGAACGAATATCTGCCCGCGCTGGCGCAGGATCCGACCGTGCTTGAACGCATGGGCCTTCGCCTCGAGGAAAACCGCGACGGCACCGTCCGCATCTATCAGCCGCCGGGCGACAGCAACGCGCTCGGCCGCGTGCGCTTCAACTTCCCGAACAAGTTCCTCGTCTATCAGCACGACACGCCGGACAAGAACCTGTTCGCGCGCGACGTGCGCGCCTTCAGCCACGGCTGCATGCGCGTGCAGGATCCGGTGAAATACGCCGAGGTGGTGCTCTCGCTCGGCGTGCCGGGAGAGAACTATTCGGTCGACCGCATCCGCAACATGTTCGGCCCGAGCGAGCAGAACATCAATTTCACGCGCCCGCTGCCGGTCCACATCACCTACCAGACGGCCTTTGTGGACTCCGCCGGCAAGCTCGTGATCCGCGACGACATCTACGGCCACGACGCCGCACTGATGGCGGTGCTCAAGGGCGAGCGCCGCGTGGCCGACGTCCCCGTGGTGCGGCGCCAGGCCACGTTCAGCCGCGAAGAGCTGCGGCTGCCGAACGGGACCTATTACGGCGCCTATGACGGCCGTGGCGGCGGCTATGGCCGCAACCCGGTGGAAGATTTCTTCCGCAGCATTTTCCGCTGAGTCGCAGCGCATACAGGAACAAAAGGGCAGGCTGAGGCCTGCCCTTTTCGTTTGGATTCGGCATAATCCCTTGAGATCAGGACATTTTTAACCATAGGATGACGGTTTCAGCGGCACCGTTTCGCCACGATCACGATCTAGCGATATGCATACGGGGGACGGTCATCCACCATTAACCGGCCCAGATAAGACTGCGTTCACCATGCGCGTCCGGGGACGGCTGCGCAGAAACAACTGAGACGCGACACGGAATTCAGCGTGCCCATCTCGAGACTGGTGCGTATCTTGCCGGCAGCCGGTGCCCTGCGTCCCTTCGCGGTGACGAGCGCGGCTGCGCTGCTCGTTTGCGTCTCCTCCGCATCGTTGCAAACGCTCGTGGCCAACGGCGAAACGCGCAGCCTGTCCTTCGCGCACGTTCACACCGGCGAAACGCTCACCGTCACCTACAAGAAGCGCGGCAAGTACGACGAAGCCGCACTGAAACAGATCAACTGGTTCCTGCGCGACTGGCGGCGCGACGAACCGACCACGATGGACCCGCACCTCTTCGACATCCTGTGGGAAGTGCGCCGCGAGATGGGCGACCCGGGTCCGATCACGATCATTTCCGCTTACCGCTCGCCCCAGACCAATTCCATGCTGCGCGCCCGCGGACGCGGCGTCGCGCGCTACAGCCAGCACATGGTTGGCAAGGCGATCGATTTCTACATTCCGAACGCGGATCTTGCGGCGATGCGCGCGGTCGGCCTGCGCCTTCAGCGCGGCGGCGTCGGCTTCTATCCGAGCTCCGGCTCGCCGTTCATTCACGTCGACACCGGCAGCGTCCGCCACTGGCCGCGCATGACTCGCGATCAGCTCGCGCGCGTATTCCCGGACGGCAAGACGGTGCATCTGCCGGCCGACGGAAAACCGATGGGCAATTACGCGATTGCCCTCGCCGAGATCGAGGCGCGCGGCTCGCGCGCCGGTTCGCTCGCGATGGCGGCTTTCGATGACGATGACGACGAGACCGCGGCGACGCCACGCTCGGCGCGCACCCGCATCCCGACGCCGGCCGTGTTGACGGCCGCGACCGAGCCGCAGCAAGCCGCGCCGCAAGCGCGGCCGGTTCTCGCCTCGCTCGGCACAGGTTTGCCGCTCGCCCGCTCCGCCACCGTCGCAGCCCTCGATCCCGGCAAGCCCATGCCGTCGCCGCGCCCGCGCGATCTCGGCGACCTGACCGCTTCCGTGCCGGCCGGCACGCGCGCGCTCGGCTATGCCGCCGCCCCGGCGCGCGATCTCCCGCCTTTCGGCGCAGTGCCCGGCACGCACACCCGGATCATGGAATTGCCCGACCGCGTGCGTCAGCCGCAGACCATGCACGCCGCCTATGGCCAGGCCGATGCCGCGAACGCGCCCTCGTCGCTCTATTCCATGCGTGGCGTCGAATTTGCGGGCGAGCTGCACGAGCCCGATCTCTACAGCCTGCGCAGCCTGATGGAGCCGGCGCGCGCCGCCATCCGCGTCCGCTTCACCGAGGGTTATGCCGAGACGCCCTCGACCGCCCGCTTCGTCGGTCCGGCCGTCGTAGCGCTCCAGACGATCGCCTTCGATCGCGGCGCCGGCATCGTCACCGGCGCCTTCGCTTCCCGCAACTGATCAGCCGAGACCCAGCGCGTCGCGGTAGAGGTCGACAAGGGCTTCGTGCTCCTTGCGCTCCTCGTTGTCCTGCATCCGCAGCCTGACCACGGTGCGCAGCGCCTTGACGTCGAAGCCGACGCCCTTCGCTTCCCCATAGACCTCACGGATGTCCTCTGAGAGCGCCTTCTTTTCTTCTTCCAGCTTCTCAATTCGCTCCACGAAGGACTTGAGTTGTCCTTTCGCGAAATTGGCGGTCGTCGCCATCGCGTACCCCCTGCTCGGCTACTGATTTCGGATTAGTGTTTCGATTGCGATTTATCGAACGCGGCCTTCTGCTCGGCGCTCGCTTCCTTCTGGTGCAGCTTGCGCCAATCGTCATAGGGCATGCCGTAAACGGCCTCGCGGCTCTCGTCCTTCGACATCGGCACGCCTTTCGCGTCGGCGGCGTCCTTCATCCAGTTGGACAGGCAGTTGCGGCAGAATCCAGCAAGATTCATCAGATCGATGTTCTGAACGTCCGCGCGGCCGCGCAAATGCTCGACAAGCCGCCGATAGACGGCGGCTTCCAGTTCGATGCGGGTACGGTCGTCCATGACCTGCTCCAGTCCTGTCTCGGCCTTTGACTTAGGTCCGAACCGCAGACGCCGCAAGCCGAATGAAAAAACCCACCGCGGCCTGTGGACCGCGGCGGGCGATGGGTTCCGGCGCTCAGGTCTTGAGCGCGGCCTTCACACGGTCCGGCGTGAACGGCAGATGCCGCAGCCGCTTGCCGGTGAGCGTGGCAACCGCGTTGGCAATCGCCGGCGCCACGACCGGCAACACGATCTCGCCGATGCCCGTCGGATGGTGTTCTGTCGTGATGACCTCGGTGAAGATCTCCGGCGTCTCCGACATACGCAGCACTTCGTAGTCGTTATAGTTCGACTGCTCGATCTCACCGTCGGCGATGGAGATGCGCTCCTTGAGCGCGTGACCGACACCCCAGACAACGTTGCTCTCGCTCTGCTGCACGACGATGTCGCGGTTGATGACGATGCCGGGATTGACCGCGTTCCAGAAGCGATGAACGCGGATCACACCGCTGTTGCGGTCGAGCGAAATTTCCGCGACGCCCGCCACGGGCGTGCGCCAGATATCGGAGTAGGCGAAGCCAAGCACCCGGCCTTCGGCGGGCTTGCTTCCCCAATTCGACATCTGGGCGACCGTTTCGATGATCTTCCGGCCGCGGGGGTGCTTCGACAGCAGCGCGAGACGAAATTCCACCGGGTCCTTGTTCTGCCGCCGGGCCACTTCGTCGATGAAGCTCTCGACCGCGAACTTATTGAAGCCCGAGCCGATCGCCCGCCAGGCCGCCAGCGCCGTACCACGATGTTCGCGCAGATATTCCACGAGGAGGTTCTCGATCTCGTAGAGATGTTCAGCGCCTTCGAGCGTCAAGGCATCGAGACCCTTGGCCGCCTCAAGACGCGCAGGGCTTGTCAGGCCGGTCGTCGCCTCCGCGATCACGCGGTGATGCCAGCCGACGAGCTTGCCGTCCTTGTCGAGCCCAGCCTGCATGTGATGCGCCGACTGCGGCCGCATCATCGCGGCCTTCACGTCCTGTTCGCGGGTCCAGATCAGCTTGACCGGCTTCTTCACTTCCCTCGAGATCGCCGCGCCGTAGATCGCAAGGTCGGCATACGCACGGCGGCCGAACCCGCCGCCAAGCAGATACTGGTGGACCTTCACGTTCTGCGGTTGCGTCTTGAGGAAGCCGGCCACCGCACCGGCGATGATCGTCTGGCCTTGCGTACCCATCCAGACTTCCGCACCGTCGCCTGCCTCGTTCACGCTGACCGTGGCGTTCATCGGCTCCATCTGGGCGTGGTGTACGTAGTCGCTCTGATATTCGGCGGTGACAACCTTGGCCGCCTTCTCGATCACGCCGACGGCATCGCCTTCGTTACGGTACAGCAGGCCCCGCTCGTCGAGCTTGCGTCCGCGCGTGACATATTCGGCGAGCGCCTTCTCGCTGTTCAGACCCACGGTCCGGCCGCCCTTCCACGTCGCCTTGAGCATATCGCGGCCGGCGAACACCGCCTCGACCGAGGTGCCGACAATCGCAACCGCGTCGTTGAGCTTCACCGTGCGGGTAACACCCGGCACTTTCAGCGTGGCGGAGTCGTCGACCTGATCGGGGGCACCGCCGTCGACCGGCGAGCGCAGCATGGTCGCGTAGACCATGCCAGGCACCTGGACGTCGATGCCGTACTTCGCGCTGCCATCGACTTTCTCGGGCGTGTCGAAACGCGGCACGACCTTGCCGATGATGCGATAGTCGGCTGGCTTCTTCAGGTCCGCTTTGTCGACCTCCGGCATCTTCTCCGGCATCGTCGCAAAGCCCGCAATCTCGCCATACGTCATGCGGCGGTTCGAGGCCTTGTGCACGACGACGCTCGGCTCCGTGCTCACTTCACCGACCGGCACTTGCCACTTATCGGCGGCAGCCTGCATCAGCACGCGGCGAGCCTGCGCACCGTGTATCCGCGCCTTGTCCCAAAACCCGTCAACCGTGCGGCTGGCGACAACATAGACCGCGCCGCCGAGTTGCGGGTTGCCGTAGAGTTTGGGCACCTGCGCCGGCACGACCGGCACAACCTTCGCCCAGTCGGCGTCGAGTTCTTCCGCGACGATCATCGGCTGCCCCATCTCGGCGATCGGTGCGGCGATGGTGATGGTGTTGTTGGCGGCGATCGTCACCCAGCCGCCGATCGCCTTGTCGGCAATGCCTGCCTGCGCGAAGGCCGCCGAACGCCCGGTCAGCATTCCGTCAAAGGCAAAGGCAAAAGTGAGACCAGCGCCGCCCGCGACGAAGCCGCGGCGGGTCAGCGAAAATGATTCACGCTTGATGTGTTCGTTCATGATCAAGCCTCCTTCGCGGCGCGCTCGATCGCGCGCACGATGCGGGAGTAAGTGCCGCAACGACAGATGTTGCCGTCCATATGCGTCACGATCTGCTCGCGCGTCGGCTTCTTGTTGGTCGCGAGCAATTCGGCCGCCTGCATGATCTGCCCGGACTGGCAGTAACCACATTGCGGTACCTGCTCGGCGATCCACGCCTTTTGCAGCGGATGATCGCCCTTCGGCGCCAGCCCTTCGATCGTCGTCACCGCCTTACCGGCAACCGAGCTGACCGGCGTCACGCAGGAACGCGTCGCCTTGCCGTCCACATGCACCGTGCAGGCACCACACAGCGCGGCGCCACAGCCGTATTTTGTACCGGTGAGCTTCAGATGCTCCCGGACGATCCAAAGCAACGGCGTATCCGCCTCCGCGGTTACGCTTGTTTTCGCTCCATTTACGGTGAAAGCGATGGTTGCCATACGTCTCTCCCTTTTTGGTTTATTGGCGCCGGTTGCGGGCAGCCGTTTGCCGGTTGCGCAGCGCTTGACGAAAGCTTACGCCAGTTTGGAACGCCTACAATCACGTTGTCGCGAAATTCCGGAGCGAGCTTGCCCAACCCATGACTTCAGCAACCGAGCCGTCTTCTTGTGGGATTTGGCCCCGACGCCATAGAGTGCCGCGCCTCGGTGTTCCCTAGATCGCGATGACCATGAAAACTGACGCGATCCCTTCCTCTTCCTCGCGGTCGAACTCCGCCGCACTGCTCGCCCTCATTGCCGGGGCGGTCGCGATGGGCGCCTCGCCCATATTCGTGCGCCTGACCGACGTTGGACCGCAGGCGAGCGCCTTCTGGCGCACCGCGCTCGCGCTGCCCGTGCTCTGGCTCTGGATGAAATTTGAGGAAAGGGGATCGCGCGCGGCCAGGCCGCTTCGCTTCGACCGCTCAATTCTGTTGGTCGGCGCCTGCTTTGCGGGCGACCTGTTCTTCTGGCACCTGGCGATCATGAACACGACGGTCGCCAATGCGACTTTCTTTGCCGTCACCGCGCCGGTATTTGTGGTGGCGGGCGCTTTTCTTTTTCTGGGCGAGCGGGCGGATGTTCGGATGTTCGCCGGCTTGGCACTCTGCCTCGCCGGCGGCGCGGCGCTGATCGGCCAGAGTTATCAGGTCGCTCCTGACCGGCTGCTTGGCGATTTTTACGGCATCGTCACCGCCTTCTTCTTCGGCGCCTACGTCCTCGCCGTACGCCACGCTCGCGCACAACACGGCGCAGCGCGACTGATGTTCCTTTCGACTGTTGTGACCGCGGCCCTGCTGCTCGTCGCCGCCATCGCGATCCCGCAGCAAATCCTGCCACAGACCATCGAGAGCGCTTCGTCATTGCTCGCGCTCGCGATCGTCAGCCAGGCAGGCGGACAGGGCCTCCTTGCCTTCGCGCTCGGCTCGCTCCCCGCCGCCTTTTCCTCGCTCGTCATCTTTCTGGAAGCCGTGGCCGCCGCGACGCTCGGCTGGATCGTACTGGGGGAGAAGCTGTCACTTATTCAGTTGTCGGGCGGCCTGCTGATCCTCGCCGGCATTTTCATCGCACGTCCGCGCGCGGCGACTTCCGCCGGGGTGGTGCCATGAATCGCGAAGCCACCCGCGCACTTCTTCGCGGCGTTTATGACGCGGCGGTCGCCGCCGCGCATCCCGCCACATGTCTGCCGCAGCATCTGCCCGAACCGCCGAAGAGCGGCCGCTTGATCGTTCTCGCCGCCGGCAAGGCCGCGGGCAGCATGGCCGAAGTGGCGGAAGAGTTTTATCTGACGCAGCAGAAATTTTCGCGCGATCGAATGACCGGCATCGCCGTCTCGCGGCCGGGCTACGCGCGTCCGACGCGACTCATCGAGATGATCGAGGCCGGACATCCGGTGCCGAACCAGGCGGGCATCGACGCAACGGTACGCGTGCTCGACCTCGCGGCAGGCGCGGGTCCCGACGACCTGGTGCTGGTGCTGTTTTCCGGCGGCGCATCCGCCAACTGGATCGCGCCCGCGCCGGGCATTTCGCTCGACGACAAGCGCGCGCTCACGCGGGAGCTCCTGCGCTCGGGCGCGACCATCGGCGAAATCAACACGGTGCGGAAGCATCTCTCGCGCATCAAGGGCGGACGCCTCGCGGTGCGCGCCGCGCCCGCACGCCTCGTGACACTCGCAATCTCCGACGTCCCCGGCGATGACCCTTCGATCATCGGCTCCGGGCCGACCGTGTCCGACGTATCGACGCTCGCGGAGTCGCTGGAAATTCTCGCGCGCCGCAAGATCGATTTCTCGCCCGCGATCGCGGAAGCCCTGCACAATCCCGCTAACGAAACGCCCGAACCCGGACATCCCGCTTTCGCCAACTCCGCGTTCCGCATTGTTGCACGCCCCGCCGATGCTCTTGCAGCCGCGGCGTCCGCGGCCCGTGCCGCCGGGTTCGTTGCCGAAGTCCTCGGCACCGACGTCGAAGGTGAAGCGCGCGACGTGGCAACCGCGCATGCCGACGCCGCACGGCGCGCGGTCAAAATGAACCGTCCCACGCTCCTGCTCTCTGGCGGGGAGTTGACCGTGACCATCCGTGGCAAAGGGCGCGGCGGGCCCAATCAGGAATACGCACTGGCGTTGGCGATCGCGCTTGCGGGCGACGCCGGTGTCGCGGCGGTGGCGGGAGACACCGACGGCACCGACGGCGGCGGCGGCAGCGCCGACGATCCCGCAGGCGCCTTTATCGACGAAACCACCCTGTCCCGCGCCCGGTCCCTTGGCCTCGATCCTGCCCGCTTCCTTGCCGATAACGACTCCACGGGCTTTTTCGAGCGCCTGGGCGACCTTCTGGTGCCGGGCCCGACCTGCACGAATGTCAACGACCTGCGCGCCGTGCTCGTTGACACCCGGGCGGGTGCTGGAGAGAAATAACGCGGGGTGATTTGGGCTGGTTCGCGATGACAGGGAGAATGACCCAGAGCACGACCCTGCTGCCGGCCGCCCGCACGCTTGCGCTCCTTGCGCTGCTGGCGGCCGCCGTCGCGCCGCTGCCCGCCGCCGCGGACTTCCGTCTCTGCAACGCGACCCCCGCCCGCATCGGCGTCGCCGTCGGCTACAAGGACGGCGACACCTGGGTGTCGGAAGGCTGGTGGAACGTGCAGGCGCAGAGCTGCGAGACGCTGATGCGCGGCCCGCTCGCCGCGCGTTTTTATTATGTCTATGCGGTCGATTACGACCAGGGCGGCGAGTGGTCCGGCAAGGCCTTCATGTGTACGCGCGACCGCGAGTTCACGATCCGCGGCCTGCAGGATTGCCTCGCCCGCGGCTTCAACCGCACCGGCTTCTTTGAGGTCGATACCGGCGAGCAGAAGAACTGGACCGTGCAACTCACCGAGCAGAGCCAGACACCCGCCCCGGTGCCGCGCGCAAGCCGCCTCCCGTCGAAAGGCCCGGACAGGTCCGAGGACAAGTCCGGCATGGGCGGGCGCTGAGCACCTCTTCATCGGATTTTCACCGAATTCCGCGACAAGCATGGCCGTAACGCGCTACACCTTGCGCGGGGTGCTTCGCATGGCAGGAACCGAATGAGACGCCAACGCCGGACCAAAATCGTCGCGACCCTCGGTCCGGCTTCTTCCGATCAGGCGATGATCGAGCGCCTGTTCCTCGCCGGTGCTGACGTATTCCGCATCAATATGAGCCACACCTCGCACGACGCGATGCGCACCTATGTCGGCGCGATCCGTGCGGTCGAGGACAAGCACAACCGGCCGATCGGCATCCTCGTCGATCTGCAAGGACCGAAGCTGCGGCTGGACACCTTCGCGAACGGCGGCGAGATGCTCGTGCAGGGCGCGAGCTTCACGCTCGACGCCGACAAGAAGCCCGGCGACGCCACGCGCGTCCACCTGCCCCATCCGGAAATTCTCGCCGCACTCGAACCCGGCCACCGCCTGCTGATCGATGACGGCAAGGTGCAGCTGCGCGTCACCGAAGCGACGCGCGAGCGCGTCGTCACGAAAGTCGAGGTCGGCGGCCGCGTCTCCGACCGCAAGGGCGTGAGCCTGCCCGACACCACGATTGCGCTCGCTGCGCTCACGCCGAAAGACCGCTCCGATCTCGAGGCCGCGCTTGATACCGGCATCGACTGGATCGCCCTCTCCTTCATCCAGCGTCCTGAAGACGTGGCCGAAGCGAAGAAGCTCACGCGCGGACGCGCCGCGATCCTCGCCAAGATCGAGAAGCCGCAGGCCGTGAGCCGCCTCGAAGAAATTATGGAGCAGACCGACTCGCTCATGGTCGCGCGTGGCGACCTCGGCGTGGAAATGCCGCTCGAAAGCGTCCCCGGCCTGCAAAAGCAGATCACCCACGCCGCTCGTCACGCCGGCCGACCGGTGGTGGTCGCGACGCAGATGCTGGAGTCGATGATTTCGTCGCCCGTGCCGACGCGCGCCGAAGTGTCGGATGTCGCGACCGCGATTTATGACGGCGCCGACGCCGTGATGCTGTCGGCCGAGTCCGCCGCCGGCAAATATCCGGTCGAGGCGGTCGAGACCATGAACCGCATCGCCGAGAAGGTGGAAAGCGACCGCGCCTATCGCACGGCGATCGACGCCTATCACGAAACGCCGGAAGCGACCGGCGCCGACGCCATCGCCGCCGCGGCACGCCAGATCGCCGAGACGCTCGATCTCGCGGCGATCCTGTGTCTGACAAGCTCCGGCTCCACCGCGCTCCGCGTCGCGCGCGAGCGGCCGGCGCCGCCGATCATCGCGCTGTCGCCGAATCTTTCGAGCGCGCGACGGCTTGCGCTCGTATGGGGCGTGCATTGCGTCGTCACGGAAGAGACGACCGACATCGACTCCATGGTGGCGCGCGCCTGCCGCATTGCCTTTCGCGAGTCTTTCGCCCGGCCCGGTCAGCGCGTGATTATCGTCGCCGGCGTCCCGCTCGGCACGCCCGGCGCGACCAACATGGTCCGCATTGCCTTTGTCGGCGCGGACGACGCGGGGATGGATTAAATCTCCCGTCCCTCGACCTTCGGCTCGAGCCGCTTGATCAGGTTGGGAATGCCCTTCAGGTGCGGATGGATCGCGATGGCGCGACGGAAGGCGTCGAGCGCGAGCTTGTCGCGTCCGAGATCCTGCAAAATCACGCCGAGCCCGGCGAGCGCCGCAAAGTGGCGCGGCTCGCGCGCGACGACGACGCGCAGGTCGGCGAGCGCGCGATTGATGTCCTTCTTGAGATAGAGTGCCGTCGCGCGCTGCGCATAGGCCTCGGTGAAATCCGGCGACAGCTCGATTACGGCATCGAGCAGTTCGACCGAGAGATCGTATTCCTTCGCCTCCATCACGCCGCGCGCGCGAACGAGCAAAAGGTCCGCCGTGTCGCTGCCGGACTGCATGGTCATCGCGTCGATGCGCTCTTCCACCGCCTGCGCGGCGCGCGCGTTCGGGGCGGCCTTCAGCGCCTCATAAAGCGTGTCGAGCCGTTGCGCGCGGCTGAGCCTGGGCGCGGGAGGAGCGCGGCGCTTGCTTTCCTGCGCCTGGTCGGGCGCGAGCGGCCTGCTGCCTGACGCCTGCGCGCGCGCCTCGGGCGCCGCCATCAGGCAGGCCACGAGCAGCACGGGGATGAGTCGAACAATCATGCCGCCAGTTTAGGCTGGCGGCATGACCTCGCAAGAGGTGGGTTGGAGCGCGCAGAGGCGCGGATCAGCCCTGACGGGCCTTGAAGCGGCGCTGCGTCTTGTTGATCACATAAACGCGACCCTTGCGCCGGACGAGCCGGTTGTCGCGGTGGCGCTTGCGCAGCGAGCGGAGCGAGTTGCGGATTTTCATTACTAATCTCTCGGGTTCGCGGCGGTTTTAGGGGTCCCACCCCCCCAAGTCAAACCGCCCAAAGGCCGGCCGTTCAGGCCGCAGGCGTCACAACCTTGAGGCCGATCACGCCTGCGACAATCAGGACCAGACAGGCGAGCCGGAGCGGCTCGCGGGACTCGCCCAGCAGCACCATGCCGAGGATGGCGGTTCCCACGGCCCCGATCCCGACCCAGACCGCGTAGGCGGTGCCGACCGGGAGGGTGCGCAGCGCATATTCGAGAAAAGCCAGGCTCACGATCATCGCGGCGACGGTCCACACCGTCGGCCACAGCCGCGTGAAGCCGTCCGTGTATTTCAGGCCGATTGCCCAGCCGATCTCGAACAGGCCGGCGACGAACAAGCTCAACCACGCCATGACGGATATCCTCTCATAGCTGGAGCATGGTCCGGTCCGAAAACCGGTACCCACTTTTCGGGACCATGCTCGGTCAGGGCCGTCCCTGCGAAATTTGAGTGAACCGGCACGGCCGTCCGCGCCGAAATCAATATAGGAGGTCCGGCAGGTACATCACAATGTCCGGGAACAGGATCAGGAAAAAGAGCCCGATCACAATCACGCCGACATAGGGCCAGACCGACTGATAGATGTCGGCCATCGTGACGCCCGGCGGCGCAACGCCTCGGAGGTAGAACAGATTGAAGCCGAAGGGCGGCGTCATGTAGCCGATCTCCATACAGACGATGAAGATGACGCCGAACCAGATCGGATCGAAATCATACGCCGTGACGATCGGGATAAAGACCGGCAACGTGATGAGCATGATGCCGACCGGATCGAGCACCATGCCGAGCAGGAACAGGATCACGAGGATCGCGCCGAGCGCGCCCCACTGCCCGCCCGGAATGTATTGCAGCAGTCCCTCGATGAAGCTCTGCGCGCCCATGGCGTTGTAGGCGGTGCTGAAGGCGTGCGCGGCGAACAGGATCCACATCACCATGCCGGTGAGCGAAAAGGTTCGCCAGCTCGCCTCGCGCAGGAGCGCCCAGGTAAGCTGGCGATGAACTACAGCCGCGATCAGCGCACCGAAAACTCCGATCGCGGCGGCTTCCGTCGGCGTCGCAAGCCCGGCAAAGATCGAGCCGAGCACGAGCAGCACGATGAAGATCGGCAGGATGACGGCGCGCAACGCCGCGAACTTCTCCGCCCAGTTGCCGCGCTCCTCCGGCGGCAGCGACGGACCGAGCTGCGGCTGCAACCAGCAGCGGATGCCGATATAAAGCGAGATGAGCCCCGCTAGGAGCAGGCCCGGCAGCACGCCGCCCGCGAACAGCTTGCCGACCGACACGCCGGTGATGAGCGCATAGAGCACCATCAGCACGCTCGGCGGAATGAGGATGCCCAAGCCTCCGCCCGCATTGATTGCGCCGAGCGCGAGCCGCTTGTCGTAACCGCGCGACAGCATGTGCGGCAGCGCGATCGTCCCCATGCTGACTACCGCCGCGCCGCTGATGCCGCACATCGCCGCGAAGATCGTGCAGATGAAGACGGTGCCGATGGCCAGCCCGCCGCGCACCCCGCCCCACCACAGATGCATCATGCGGTAGAGATTCTGCGCCACGCCCGCCCGTTCGAGCAGCATCGCCATGAAGATGTAGAGCGGGATCGCGAGCAGCGTGAAGCTGTTCATCGTGCCCCACATCCGCGCACCGAGAATGTAGAACGCCTCCGGCCCCCAGGTGAAATAGAGGAACACGACGGCGACGCCGCCGAGCACGAACACGAGCGGCAGGCCGAGTACCAGAAAGACGAGGAGCGACCCGAAAAACAGGAAGGTGGTGATTTCGATGCTCACGGGGCCTCCTTCGACACTTCATCGCGCGTGTCGTGGGCCACGGCGGGCGTGAGATCGGCCGGCAGTTCGCAATCGGCGGCAATCAGAAAGTCCTGGATGAGCTTGACGATACCCTGCAGCAGCAGAAGCACCGCGCCGGCCGGGATCATCGCCTTGAACATCCAGATCGACGGATTCCACGCCGACTGCGACGTTTCAAACTTCTCGATCGACTCGTAGGCGAACAACCAGCCCTGCCACAGCAGCACGACCGCAAAGGCGAAGAACAAGATCGACGTGAGGACGTCGACGGTAGCCTGCGTCCGCCGCGGAAACTTGCTGAAGATGATGTCGACGTTCACATGGCCGCGGCGCGCGAGCAGGTAACCGCCCGCCAGCACCGCATAGGCGCCGAACAAAAGCTGCGCGAACTCGTTGGTCCATACGGTCGGCGCGCGGAACGAGTAGCGAAGGAAAACTTCCCCGATCAGCAGCAGGAAGATTGCGAAGATGAGATGCGCGACCCACCGGCCGATGAATTCGTTGAGACGGGTGACTGCCCGCATAAAGGAATAGACCGCACCCATCGCCGCCCGCCCCCGTGACTGCCGCGCCATCCGCTCGCCGCGGGCGCGCTCATCGCTGAATGTTGGAGAAAGCCGGACCCCGCCCCCGCACGGGATCCGGCATGCCGTCAGATGTGGCCGAGATCGCCCAGGAACTTCTCGAGCCGCGCCATGGCGTCCTTGGTGAGATCGCTCTTGGCGCGTTCCTTTTCCCAGATCGTCTTCGCGACGCCCTTCATCTTCTCGCGCACTTCCTTCGGCAGATCGACGACCTGAATCTTGTGCTTGGCCTTGGCGCGAGCGAGCGCAACTTCTTCCTTGAACTGGTACTCGGTGGTGCGGCGCCAGAACTGCTCCTCAAGCGCGTTGATCAGCGCGAGCCGCACATCCGCCGGGAGTTCGTCGAGCGCCTTCTGGTTGATGATGAACGCGTCGATGCCGCCGATATTGAGCGGCGGGCGGATATGGAATTTGGCCACTTCATAGAGGCTCATGCTGAGCGCGCCCTGCACCGCGCCCCAATGTGCGCCGTCCACGACGCCGCTCGAAAGCGCCTGGTAAAGCTCAGGCCCCGGGATCATGGAGGCCGCCGCGCCCGCGCCGGTCAGGAACTGTTGCAGCGTACCCGACGAACGAAGCGTGAGCGCGTCGTAGTCGGCCTGCGTCTTCACTTCCTTCTTCACGACCAGTTCGGTCGAATAAACCTTGTCGGTCGAATAATAGACGCCGTGCTTTTCGAGCGTCTCTTTGCGGATCATGTCCTCGAAGCCGACATGCTTGAAGTAGTAGGCGGCCTCCCAGACGTCGTGAAAGGCGTTCGGCAACCCGTTCGCGATGCCGGCGAGCGTGATGTCGCCGAGGACGTAGGCGGGCGAGATTGTGCCCATCGGGATCGCGCCGCGCTTGACCGCGCCGAACGTCTCCGTCGCGCCGAACAGCGCACCGGCCTCGAACGGCTCGAGCTTGAGGCGGCCTTCGGTGCGCTTGTCGATCGTACCCCTCAAAAGTTCGAGGCTGTCCTTGAACGAGCTGCTGGCGCGCGGCCAATGCGACTGCACGCGCCACGAGACCGTCTTGGTCTGGGCGATGGCCGGCGCGGGAAAGGCGGCGGCGCCGAGCGCCGCGGCGCCCGCTGCGAGCACCGTACGGCGGCGAAGTTCGGTTTTCTGGCTCATGTGTTGTCCTCCCAAAATCGTCGCGACAATTTGGCGTTATTGTTTCGCTATGCAGAACAAAGTTCCGCCTATTCAAATTGTATGGGCGCCTTTCTTTGCGGGCAATGCAAATCGTTGATGCCGCTGCGTAAAATAGCCATGCAGATTCAAGCATGGTCCGCGCTGCGGAACGACAGGCGCGCGGGAATGTGCACGCATCGCAGCGCCATGGGGTGCGCGAGGCCGCTTGTTTGCTGCTGAACCGCTGTTGAAACGAGCCGAACTGAAAGAGACCGGCGCGAAGGTGTTTCCGAAAACGCCTGTCAGATCGGAGAAAAGTGGTGGGCGCGACAGGGATCGAACCTGTGACCCCTACCATGTCAAGGTAGTGCTCTTCCGCTGAGCTACGCGCCCGTTCCGGGTCGGGGTGTCATATCGGCTCCCCCAAAGGGGTGCAAGCGAGGCAAATTTCGCCTCCTCCTGAGGAGGCCAGGATGAGGTGGAACTTACGCCGCCAGCAGCCGGTCGACCTCGTTCACGAGATCGCGCAGGTGAAACGGCTTCGACAGGATCTTGGCTTCCTTCGGCGCCTGCGCGGCGGCGTTGAGCGCCACGGCGGCAAAGCCGGTGATGAACATGACTTTAAGCTCGGGGTCGATCTCGGTCGCCCGCCGCGCCAGTTCGATACCGTCCATTTCCGGCATGACGATGTCGGTCAGCAGCAACTCGAACGGTTCCTCGCGCAGCCGCTCATAGGCCGACTTGCCGTTGTCGAAGGAGACCACCTCATAGCCGGCATTGCTCAGCGCCCGGATCAGAAAACGGCGCATGTCGCCGTCGTCTTCGGCGAGCAGAATCTTCGGCATTTTCGCCGCCTTGTCGTCCATGTGACGTACCCCCGGCCCCTCGCTGCAATCTCACCATAAGGCCGTATGCGGGTAAATGCGGAGTGAAAGGCGGAACAGAAATCGGGCTTCACAACCGCCCAAAAGCCCGCGCAATATAGGCATTGGTAACGTCCTGCTGCCCGCCGGAAGCCGACGAGAGTCCATGACCGCCCGCATTGTCGACGAGCTCGATCCCCCGCACCAGGTGTCGGAGCCGGCTGCCTTGTCGGGGCCCGTGGTCTGCAACTCGCCGCACAGCGGCCGCGCCTATCTCTCCCGCTTCATTGCCCAGAGCCGTCTCGACCTCGCGACGCTGCGCCGCTCGGAGGATACGTTTGTCGACGAGTTGTTCGCCGACGCGGTCAAGTTCGGCGTGCCGATGATGCGCGCGCATTTCCCGCGCGCATTTCTCGACGTGAACCGCGAGCCCTACGAGCTCGACCCGCGCATGTTCGAGGGCCGCCTGCCCGCTTTCGCCAACACGCGCTCGCTGCGCGTGGCCGGCGGGCTCGGGACGATCGCCCGCGTCGTCGGCGATGCGCGAGAAATCTACGACCGGCGTATTCCGGTCGAGGAAGCGCTCGCCCGTATCGAGCTGTACTACAAGCCCTATCACCGCGCGCTCCGCCGCATGATCGTGAATGCGCAGCGCACCTTCGGCGTCGCCGTGCTGATCGACTGTCATTCCATGCCGTCGAATGCGAACGGCCGCGAAGAGCGCCCGCGCGCCGATATCGTGCTGGGCGACCGTTACGGCACAAGTTGTGTGGCATCCGTCACCGACACGATCGAGGAGTCCTTGCGCGAGGCGGGCTACTCGGTCCTGCGCAACAAGCCCTATGCCGGCGGCTTCATCACCGAGCATTACGGCGATCCGGCTGCCGGCCTTCATGCGGTGCAGATCGAGGTCAATCGTGCGCTTTATATGGACGAGCGCGAATACCGGAAGACACCGCGCTTCGAGACGGTGAAAACCGATCTCGGCCGCATGATTGCGAAACTCTCGCAGGTGACCGCCCGCGGTATCGAACCGCTGCGCGACGCGGCCGAGTAGGCCGGCTAGCCGAGACCTCTGAAAAAGAAAGAGGCCGCTTCGGTTGCCCGAAGCGGCCCAAGTCCAGGGAGGAAACGCCGGTCCGCGCCGCCGAGCGCGAAGCGCGAGGGTCCGGCGCGGACAACGAAAATTTGGGCGGGCCGCAAAGAAAGAGGCCGCTTCGGTTGCCCGAAGCGGCCCAAGTCTAGGGAGGAAACGCCCAAGGAGGGCGGCGAATAACGCGACGCCAATCGCGTTATCGCGCTGCACAAACATAAAGTGCGGCGCGGGAAGTGCAAGGAAATGGCTATGTTTTATAACAATCGCAGCCATGCGCATCGAGCATGGCTAGGCAAGCCCGCCTAAGAACTAGGCGCGCGCCATGTCCCGCGCGGGATCGTGCGAACGCAGGTAAATCAACGTGCAGACGGCAAGCACGGCGGCGACGCAAGCGAACGCTGCCCGATAAGCATCCACCGGATAGATTCCACCGGGCGCGTCGAAAAGTCCCACCACTGCGCCGGTCGCCGCTTGCACGATGAAGACGCCGCCCATCGTGGCGAGATTGAGCACCGTCAATCCACGCCCGACGAATTGCGGCGGCAAGAGCGAGCGGCCATGCGCGGTGATGATCGCGGTGCAGCTCGCGAAGAAGCCGAACACGATGAACCACACGATCAGGACGGTCTCGCTCGGCTTGCCGACGGCGGCGAGCCAAAGAAGCGAGCACACCGTCGCGGACGCGGCCACCGCGGTCGGAATCTTGTAGCTCTTGAACAGGCGGTCGGCCGGTCCCCATGCTGCGCTCGCGATCAGATGCGTCGCCGCCAGGATGAAGAGCATGTTGCCGCGCTGGTCGAGGTCGTAGCCATAGACATGCGCGAGATACGGTCCCGCCCATAATCCGAAGATCGTGAGAAAAGTCGCATAGCCCGCGAACTGCATAACGAAGACGTATAGGTAGGATCGCAGCCGCACGACGTCCTTCAGGCCGGCGAATGCCTGGAGCATCGACTCCGACGATTTCGGGCGCACGACGCCCGGCGGATCGTCGCGCGCCACCGCATAGACGAAGATGCCGACAACCGCCGCCACGACGGCGACCACGAGAAAGCTCGACCGCCATCCGATCGCCGACGTTGCGTAGGCAAGCGGCGCCGTCGCCGCGATCACGCCAAGACCGGAAAAGCCGAGCTGGATTCCAACGAGTGTCGAGAACCGTTCCGGCGGAAACCAGCGGCTGTAGATCGTGAGCGGTCCCATGAAGAAACTCGCGCAGCCGAAGCCCATCAGGATGCGCGCGAACACGAGCACTTCGGAATTCGGCGCAAGCGCAAACAGCACGACACCGGCCACCGCAATGCCCATGGACACCGACATCGCGAGCCGCGGTCCCCAGCGATCGATGGCGACGCCAAGCGGGATTTGCGCTCCGGCGAAACCGAGGAAAAAGGCGCTGGCCAGGAAGCCAATCCCGGCTCCGCCAAGCCCGAAGTCGCCAGCGAGATTGGGGGCGATGACGCCGATGGAATTGCGCAGAAACTGGCTGACGATGTGGATGACGCACATCGCCGCCACGAGCAGCACGAGCGTGCGGAGCGGTGCGCTCATGGTACCGGGCGCACGCGCCCCCGAAACGGACATGTCACTCCTGCGGGTCTTGGTTTGGCGGGTCACGAGTGCCACGCCGCCCCGGCCCGCGCAACGCTTGCCCGGGCGAAGGAGCGTTGCCGTGCGGTCATGGCGCGGGCTAAGTATCCAAGCGCCTCATGGTTCGAGACGCCCCTGCGCCTCACCATGAGGCAATACAGGAGTTCCGCATGGGCCCGGTCGATTTCGCGACCTTCGTCGACAAGCTCGCGACCGTCGCGGGCGAAGCGATCCGGCCCTTTTTCCGCACCACGCTCGGCGTGCAGAACAAGAACACCGGCGGCGCCTTCGACCCCGTGACCGAGGCCGACCGCGCCGCCGAAACGGCGATGCGCGCGCTGATCCGCAAGACCTTTCCCGCGCATGGTGTCATCGGCGAGGAGTTCGGCGAGGACAAACCGGACGCGCCTTATGTCTGGGTGCTCGACCCCATCGACGGCACGAAGTCCTTCATCGCCGGCATGCCGAACTGGGGCACGCTCATCGGACTCCTGAAGGACGGCGAGCCAGTGTACGGCATGATGCACCAGCCGTTCATCGGCGAGCGCTTCACCGGCGACGGCGCCGTCGCGCGCTATCGCGGGCCGGCCGGCGAACGCAAGCTGTCGGCGCGCGGCTGCAAGGCGGTCAAGGACGCCGTCCTTTTCACCACAAGCCCGCTCCTGATGAGCGACGAGGAGCGTGAGCGCTTCCGCCGCGTCGAACAGTCGGCGCAGCTCTCGCGCTATGGCGGCGATTGCTACGCCTATTGCATGGTGGCCGCGGGCCACATCGACCTGGTGATCGAGGCCGGCCTCAACCGCTACGACATCATGCCGCTCATCCCGATCGTCGAAGGCGCGGGCGGCATCGTCACGAACTGGGACGGCGGATCGGCGACGAATGGCGGCCGCGTCATCGCCGCCGGCGATAAGCGCGCGCATGAGCAGGCGCTGGCGCTTCTCAGGAATAGCTAGTGTAGGTCGGCACGCGCGCCGTCGTCTGCGCGTGCGGCGGCGAACCCGGCACAAAAGCGTCGAACGCCGCCCAGAACTGGCTGCGGAACACATCGCGCTCCATCAGGATCTCGTGCCGGCTGCCCGACACGACGAGATGCGCGCCAGCCCGCAGCCGTTGCGAGAAGCGTTCGATCGCGGCGTTCGAAACGACGCTGTCCTTGCCCGCAGCCATGATCAGCAACGGCTGACGCAGTTCGGACGCATAGGACGGATCGGCGGCGCGCTTCTGTACGGCGAAAGCCGCATGCGCCCAGCCGATGGTCGGCGAGCCGATGGTGAGTTCCGGAATACTGTGCGCGATCGACGCCGAGCGTTCGTAGCGTACCGGATCGGACGTCGCCCGATTGTCCTGAAACGGCCCACTCACGATCGGCACCGGCCCGCCGCCGGGCACATACAACCGCCCAAGGCCGAGCATCCGCGCGGCATTGGCGAACAGCGGCGCAAACCACTGCCCGCGCCGTCCCGTGAAGTGCAGCATCGGCGCGGTCAGCACGATGCGGTCGAACCAGCGCCGGCCTTGATGCACGGCTTCAAGGAGAACGAGCGCGCCCATTGAATGGCCCAGCGCGAAATAAGGCGGCGGACAATCGGGAAGCACGACCTCGCGAATGAGCGCTTCCATGTCGAGTTGATATTCGTCGAACGATTGCACATAGCCTTTGCGCGGGTCGCGCAGCTTGCGCGCAGAACCGCCCTGCCCGCGCCAATCGAGCACGGTCACTGCGAAGCCGCGGCGCCGCAGTTCCTCTACCACTTCGAAATATTTCTCGATCATGTCGCCGCGCCCGGTGAAGACGCAGACCGTGCCGCGCCGCGGCGCGCTCGGGTTCCAGCGTGCGTAACGAAGCGCAACGCCGTCGCCCGCCGCGATCTCGCCGACGGCCGCGCCCTCGGGCACCGGATTGGCCGGAATCGAATAGAGCATCATGCGGGAAAGCCGGACTCGCTCGCGCCCATCGCGCGGCATTGCCGGGAATTACAACGCCGTGCCCCGCTCGGCAACGCGGGAATGATCACCGGCCCTCGGGAGGCAACACGCGCACACCGACGATTTCGCCGCTCGGCCCGATCACGAGCTGCACGCGCTCGCCCGCCGGACCCGTCGCCTGCGGAACGATCATGGTGTTGCCGCGCTGCTGCACCGGGGCGATATCGCGGAAGCCGCGCGCGCGGAGCGATGCCGCAACGTCGTTCGGCCCCATCGAACCCTTGGGCGCGGCCGAACGCTGTTCCAGATAATACGGCGGAAGTTGCGGCGGCGGTGCCGACGGAGCAGCCTGCAGGCCCGGGGCGTTACGCGAGCCGTTCTGCGCCTCGCTCGCCGGCGCGACGAGAAGCAGGGCGAGCAACAGCGTCACCCCTCCTGCCATCTTCTGCCTCGCCATCGCCTCGCTCCTGCGCCCCGATTCTGGCCCCTCCGCCCTTGCAGAACAACCGTTCGGGGACGCACTTACAGGCCTAACGCTGTGGGCGTGAACAGGGTCCTAAGCGGCCGTTCATCTGGCGTTCATCTCCACAATCTTGCGGGAGTGGAAGGTCAAACCCATATCCGGCTCGCGCAGGCCATCCGGCTGCGTGCGGCGTCGTCAGGCTTCGGCGGACGACCACCCGGAAACCATCTGCATGTCGCTTCTAGGAGGATATGCCATGCGTACATTCGATCTGACCCCCCTCTATCGCTCGACGGTTGGCTTTGACCGGCTGTTTTCGCTGCTCGACAATTTCGGCGGCGCCGACGGTTCCGTGCCGAGCTACCCGCCCTACAACATCGAGCGCACCGGCGAGAACACCTACCGCATCACGGTCGCGGTCGCCGGCTTCACCGACCAGGAAATCAATATCGAGGCGAAGGAAAGCACCCTCACCATCCGCGGCGACAAGCAGGCCGTGGAGAAGGAGGAGCAGGGTGAAGTGCTCTATCAGGGCATTGCCGCCCGCGCCTTCGAGCGCCGCTTCCAGCTCGCGGACCATGTGACGGTCCAGGGCGCGAGCCTCGAGAACGGTCTCCTGCATGTCGACCTTGTGCGCGAGATTCCCGAAGCCAAGAAGCCGCGCCAGATTCCGATCGGCAAGGGCCAGGAAAAGGGCAAAGTGATCGAGGCGCAGGCCAAGGCGGCCTGAGAAGTCTGCCTGAGCCCGTCTATCGCCGATAAGTAGAGGGGCGCTGCGGAAACCGCAGCGCCCCTTTTCATCATTGCAAGCGAAGCAATCCAGGCTGGCTATAAATCTCTGGATCGCTTCGTCGCTGCGCTTCTCGCTGTTACTCGAAGCCCTGGAGCGGCGGGAATTTTTCGATGTCTTCCTTCGCCTCCGGCGTGAGCGCCGGCTTTGCGGGCGCGGACTTCGCGGCTGGCGGCGCTTGCGTCTCCGTTTGAGAGACCTTCGGCGCATCGGCGGGACGTGGCTTCGGCAATGGAGTCGCACGCGCCGCGGGTTCCGGCGAGCGCGCGGCGAGGCGCTGCTGCCGGGGAGCCGGGGCTACCGGCTCGCCGCGGAATTCCTTCGGCACGCCGTTCAGTGCATTGCGCGGCACGCTGCCGGTGACATCCGGTGCGCGGGACAGTTCACGCGCCTCGATCCCCTGCCGCGTGATGACCGATGGCCCGCCGCTCGGGGGCGCGGGCTCATAGTCCGCATAGTCCTCGTCATCGTCCGAATCGTAGGGTTGAGGTATCGCGACGATCTGCGGGGCAGCACGGCCGATCCGCACGATCTGCGTCACGCGCCCCGAATAGCGGTCGAGCGAAACACGCACGAGCGAGCCCTCCTGCCCGACGGCATCGACCACCAGCACGGGACCATGGATGCGCACATGGCTCACCGGACGCAGGCCGAGCGAACGGACGGCGGCGTCCACGTCGCGCACGCCATGCACGCCGGGCGGCGGCGGAGGCGGCGCGGGCGCATAGATGCGTGGCCCCGGATCGTAATATTGCGCGGCCGCCGGCAGGGCGCCGAGGGCCAATACTGCGAGCGCGCCAAGCGCGGTCCATCGAACGTGCCGCATTGCTGGATTCATTGCCTCTCCCCTTTCGCAGCGAAGTCCGTCACCCGAATGCGGCACCCATAGGTCCCTCGCTGGGCAATCCCGTTGCGTCTCGAAGGCACCCGCCATAGGTTCGTTTCAATCGGCCGGGTGATCCCGCAAGGATCAGGCCCGGCGGCTTGTACGGAGTGCGGAAATCGGTATATTACCCTCGATAGGACAGCTATACTGTCCCATCGAGAAGCGGCGGCAGCGAGTAGCGAGACCGCCGCAACGCACGGCCCGCGCCATCGCGCGCTGACCGCGCATACTGGACGACTGCCGCGGCAGCTTGGCCCGGGCTCGTCCATCCGAAGCAGGACGGAAAGAGGTAAAGGGACCGCCGGAGCGGCGGGCCAGACGGGGAAGAACGCTGCGAACGAGCATGTCCGGAAGGGCGTTGCTCAACATGGCCAGAAGTTCGAGTGGGGCTCGGATGACGAAGTCGAAGATCGGAAGCGGGACGGATCGTGCGGCCGGTGCAAGTGGCACCGACGCGACGAAACGATTCCGCCCCTTCGACACCGGCCTGCCCGCGGCCGAGGGTCTCTACGATCCTGCATTAGAGAAGGATTCCTGCGGCGTCGGCTTCATCGCCGACATCAAGGGCCGCCAGTCGCACCAGATCGTCGAAGACGGCCTGAAGATTCTCGAGAACCTTGAGCATCGCGGCGCGGTCGGCGCCGATCCGCGCGCCGGCGACGGGGCGGGCATCCTCGTACAGATGCCGCACAAGTTTTTCGCGAGGGAAGCGAAGCGCCTCGGCTTCGCGCTGCCCGAGCCCGGTCAATATGCTGCCGGCTATCTCTTCATGCCGCACGACAAGCCGCAGCGCGAATTCATCCAGCAGATTTACGCGGAAGAAATCGCCCGCGAGGGCATGACGCTCCTCGGCTGGCGCGAAGTGCCGAAAGACAATGCATCGCTCGGCTGGTCGGTGAAGCCGACCGAACCGTTCCATTTGCAGGTGTTCATCCGACGCGGCGCGAAGACGAAGACCGACGAAGAGTTCGAGCGTCGTCTCTATGTGCTGCGCAAGACGATCTCGGGCCGCATCTATCGTGAGCGCGAGCGCTCCGTCTCCGGCTATTACCCCGTGTCGATCTCGTCGCGCACGATGATCTACAAGGGCATGTTCCTCGCCGACCAGCTTGGCAGCTACTACCAGGACCTGCACGACGCGGATTTCGAAAGCGCGATTGCGCTCGTCCATCAGCGCTTCTCAACGAATACCTTCCCAAGCTGGCCGCTCGCGCATCCCTACCGGATGATCTGCCACAACGGCGAGATCAACACGCTGCGCGGCAACAACAACTGGATGGCCTCGCGCCAGGCGTCGGTGTCGTCACCTTTGTTCGGCGACGACATCCAGAAGCTCTGGCCGATTTCCTACGAAGGCCAGTCTGACACCGCCTGCTTCGACAACGCGCTCGAATTCCTCGTGCAGGGCGGCTACTCCATGGCGCATGCCATGATGATGCTGATCCCCGAGGCATGGGCGGGCAACCCGCTCATGGACGAGGAGCGCCGCGCTTTCTACGAGTATCACGCAGCCCTCATGGAGCCGTGGGACGGCCCGGCGGCGATCGCTTTCACCGACGGCCGCCAGATCGGCGCCACGCTCGACAGGAACGGCCTGCGCCCCGCGCGCTATCTCGTCACCGACGACCATCGCGTGATCATGGCGTCCGAAGCGGGCGTCCTGCCCGTGCCGGAAGAGAAGATCGTGCAGAAGTGGCGGCTTCAGCCCGGCAAGATGCTGCTCGTCGACACGGTCGAGGGCCGCATTATCGCGGACGAAGAAATCAAGGCTCAGCTCGCGAAGCTTCATCCGTACAGGGAGTGGCTCACGAACACCCAGCTCGTGCTGGAAGAACTGCCGCCGGTGCCCGCCGAAGCCAAGCGCTCGAACCTCGCGCTCCTCGATCGCCAGCAGGCCTTCGGCTACACGCAGGAAGACCTCAAGTTTCTGATGACGCCGATGGCCGCGATCGGCGAGGAAGCCGTCGGCTCCATGGGCAACGACACGCCCATCTCCGCGCTCTCCGACAAGCCGAAGCTGCTCTACACCTATTTCAAGCAGAACTTCGCGCAGGTCACGAACCCGCCGATCGATCCGATCCGCGAAGAGATCGTGATGAGCCTCGTCTCGTTCATCGGACCGCGGCCGAACATCCTCGACCATGCGGGCACGTCGAAGCGCAAGCGCCTCGAAGTGCGCCAGCCGATCCTGACGAACGAGGACCTGGAAAAGATCCGCTCCATCTCGCGCGTGAAAGGCGCGGGCTTCGACGCGCTCACCCTCGACACTACCTACCCCGCCGAGGACGGCGCGAACGGCATCACGGCGGCGCTCGAGCGCCTGTGCGCCGAGGCCGAACAGGCCGTGGGCGACAACATCAACATCATCATTCTTTCCGACCGCGCCACCGGTCCCGACCGCATCCCGATCCCGGCGCTGCTCGCGACCGCAGGCGTGCATCATCACCTGATCCGCAAGGGCCTGCGCACGTCCGTGGGCCTCGTCGTGGAGTCGGGCGAACCGCGCGAAGTGCATCACTTCGCCTGTCTCGCGGGCTACGGCGCGGAAGCGATCAACCCCTGGCTCGCCTTCGAGACGCTACTCGACATGCAGGAAGAGCTCCCGAAGAAGCTCGAACCCAAGGAGATCGTGAAGCACTTCATCAAGGCGGTGAACAAGGGATTGCTCAAGGTGATGTCCAAGATGGGCATCTCCACCTATCAGTCCTATTGCGGTGCGCAGATCTTCGACGCCGTCGGCCTCTCTTCGGAGTTTGTCTCGCAGTTCTTCGCGGGCACCCATACGCGCATCGAAGGCGTAGGGCTCACCGAGGTCGGCGAGGAAGCCGTGCGCCGTCACCGCGCCGCCTTCGGCGACTCGCCGGTCTATCGCGACATGCTCGATGTCGGCGGCGAATATGCGCTCCGCATCCGCGGCGAGGACCACGTCTGGAACCCGGAGACGGTCGCGAACCTTCAGCACGCCGTGCGCGGCAACCTGCCGGACAAGTACCGGGCGTTCGCGCAGCACATCAACGAGCAGACCGAGCGGCTCTACACGATCCGCGGCCTGTTCCGCATCAAGAGCGCGGAAGAAGACGGCCGCAAGCCGATCGCGCTCGACGAGGTGGAGCCCGCGAAGGATATCGTGCGCCGCTTCGCGACCGGCGCCATGTCCTTCGGCTCGATCTCGCGCGAGGCGCACACGACGCTCGCCATTGCCATGAACCGCATCGGCGGCAAGTCGAACACCGGCGAAGGCGGCGAGGAAGCCGACCGCTTCAAGCCGCTGCCGAACGGCGACAGCATGCGCTCCGCGATCAAGCAGGTCGCCTCGGGCCGCTTCGGCGTCACGGCCGAGTATCTCGTCAACTCGGACATGATGCAGATCAAGATGGCGCAGGGCGCCAAGCCCGGCGAAGGCGGCCAGTTGCCCGGCCACAAGGTCGACAAGACGATTGCGAGCGTCCGCCATTCGACGCCGGGCGTGGGCCTCATCTCCCCGCCCCCGCACCACGACATCTATTCGATCGAAGACCTCGCGCAGTTGATCTTCGACCTGAAGAACGTGAACCCGGCGGGCGACGTCTCGGTGAAGCTCGTCTCCGAGGTCGGCGTCGGCACGGTCGCGGCGGGCGTTTCGAAGGCCCGCGCCGACCACGTCACCATTTCAGGCTTCGAGGGCGGCACGGGTGCCTCGCCGCTCACCTCGATCAAGCACGCGGGCAGCCCGTGGGAGATCGGCCTCGCCGAGACCCACCAGACGCTCGTGAAGAACCGGCTGCGCGGCCGCATTGCCGTGCAGGTCGACGGCGGCGTGCGCACGGGCCGCGACGTCGTGATCGGCGCAATGCTGGGCGCCGACGAATTCGGCTTCTCGACCGCACCGCTGATCGCGGCCGGCTGCATCATGATGCGCAAGTGCCACCTCAACACCTGCCCCGTCGGCGTCGCGACCCAGGACCCGGTGCTCAGGAAGCGCTTCAAGGGCGCGCCCGAGCACGTCGTCAATTTCTTCTTTTTCGTCGCCGAGGAAGTGCGCGCGATCATGGCGCAGCTCGGCTATCGCCAGTTCGACGAGATGATCGGCCAGATGCAGATGCTCGACCGCACGCGTGTCGTCGATCACTGGAAGGCCAAGGGCCTCGACTTCTCGCGCCTGTTCCTGAAGCCGGACGCGCCCGAGGGCGTCAACATCTTCCGCTGCGAGCCGCAGGACCACAAGATCGACAAGATCCTCGACCGCAAGCTGATCGCCGAAGCCCGCGCGGCCATCGACCGCGGCGCGCCGGTGAAGATCGAAACCACGATCTGTAGCGTGGACCGCACGGCCGGCGCCATGCTCTCGGGCGAGATCGCGAAGATCTATGGCCACACCGGCCTGCCCGACAACACCGTGCATGTGAAGCTCAAGGGCACCGCCGGCCAGAGCTTCGGCGCGTGGTTGGCGCGCGGTGTCACGCTCGAACTTGAGGGCGAAGCCAACGACTATGTCGGCAAGGGCCTTTCCGGCGGCCGCATTGTCATTTATCCGCCGCGCGAGAGCGCCATCGTTCCGGAAGAGTCGATCATCGTCGGCAACACGGTTCTCTATGGTGCCATCGAAGGCCAATGTTATTTCCGCGGCGTCGCGGGCGAACGCTTCGCGGTGCGCAACTCGGGCGCTATCGCGGTGGTCGAGGGCGCGGGCGATCACTGCTGCGAATACATGACCGGTGGCGTCGTGGTCGTGCTCGGCAGGACGGGCCGCAACTTCGCAGCCGGCATGTCGGGCGGCCTTGCCTATGTGCTGGACGAAGACGGCACGTTCGAGAGCCGCTGTAACATGGCGATGGTGGAGCTGGAACCCTTGCCCGAGGAAGAGGACATCAACGCCACCTATTTCGGCCATGCCGGCGACATGGAAACCTCGGGCCGCGTCGATGTCATGTCCGACATGACCTCGATGGATGCCGCGCGCCTGCACCACCTGATCTCCAACCACGCCCGCTACACCGGCTCGCGCCGTGCCGCCGAAATTCTGGCCAACTGGAACGGGTACCTGAAGAACTTCCGCAAGGTGATGCCGGTCGAGTACCGCCGCGCCCTCCTGGAGCTGAAAGCACAGGAAGAAGCGGAGAAACCGCGGCTCAAGGCCGCCGGCGCCTGACCCATGGGAAAGATCACCGGCTTCCTCGAAATCGATCGCGACGATCGGGACTACGATCCCGTATCGGAGCGCATTCGCCATTACCGCGAGTTCGTGCGGCCGCTCCCGGAGAAGGAGTTGCGCGATCAGGCTGCGCGCTGCATGGATTGCGGCATTCCGTTCTGTCATCAGGGCTGTCCGGTCAACAACCAGATCCCCGACTGGAACGACCTCGTCTATCGCGACGACTGGCAGCGCGCGCTCGTCAATCTTCACTCGACTAACAATTTCCCGGAGTTCACGGGCCGCGTCTGCCCCGCGCCGTGCGAGGCGTCCTGCACGCTGAACATCATCGACGAGCCGGTCACGATCAAATCCATTGAGTGCGCGATCATCGATCGCGGGTTCGAGAACGGCTGGGTCGTGCCGGAGCCGTCCGCGAAGAAGACCGGTAAGAAGGTCGCGATTATCGGCTCCGGGCCGGCGGGCTTAGCTGCCGCGCAGCAGCTTGCGCGCACCGGTCATGACGTGCATCTCTATGAGCGCTGGGCCAAGGCCGGCGGCCTGCTCCGTTATGGCATTCCCGACTTCAAGATGGAGAAGCATCACGTCGACCGCCGCGTCGAGCAGATGCAAGTCGAGGGAGTGACCTTCCACTACAACCAGCATGTCGGCGTGAATGCCGACATCGAGCAGATCGTCGCTGCGCACGACGCCGTGCTGCTCACGGGCGGCGCGGAAAAGCCGCGCGACCTGCCGATCCCCGGCCGCGATCTCGCCGGCATCCACTTCGCGATGGAATTCCTCCCGCAGCAGAACCGCCGCGTCTCGAACGAGCCGCAGGACGGCACCAAACCGATCCTCGCATCAGGCAAACACGTCGTCGTCATCGGCGGCGGCGACACCGGCTCCGACTGCATCGGCACCTCGATCCGCCAGGGCGCGCTGTCGGTGACGAATTTCGAGATCATGCCGGAGCCGCCGGTGAAGGAGAACAAGGACCTCACCTGGCCGAACTGGCCCCTGAAGCTCCGCACTTCAACGAGCCATGAGGAAGGCGCGGAACGCGACTTCGCCGTGCTGACCACGAAGTTCGAAGGCGAGAACGGTCACGTTCAGAAGCTGCATTGCGCGCGGGCCGATGCCCAGTTCAAGCCGACGCCTGGCACCGAATTCGAGATCAAGGCCGACCTCGTGCTGCTTGCGATGGGCTTCGTCTCGCCCGTCCACGCCGGCATGATCGAGAAGCTTGGCCTGAAGCTCGACGGACGCGGCAATGTCGAGGCGAACACGCTGAAGTATCAGACCTCGAAGCCCAAGGTCTTCGCCGCCGGCGACATGCGCCGCGGCCAGTCGCTTGTCGTCTGGGCAATCCGCGAAGGCCGTCAGGCGGCACGCTCGATCGACGAATTCCTGATGGGTTCTTCGACGCTGCCGAGCTGACGCGGCTTCAACGCGTCCGCATCGAATCCGGCACGGAGATGATCTTCGGCCCATCGCGCGACGGAATAATCACCCGTGGCAACTGCCCGTTGCTTTGCGTCGTCTCGCCTGCCGCGGGCGCTGTCGCCGGTTGCGCCGCCTGTTGCTCCTGCGGCGCCGGCGTGGCGGCCTTGGCTGCGGCCGGCGGCTCGTAGGGCGCGATCTTCACCTCGCTGCGCGGCCAGCGGAAATCGTCGGCACGACCGGCGACTGGTTCGGCCGGCGCGCCTTCCACCAGCACGCGCGCGGCGATACCGTTCCCGCTCCGCGCCGCCTGCCCGCCGCCCGCCAGCGCACCAACGGGGCCTGCGGGTTGTGTGAGCGGCACCACCGGACCCGCTACCGGACGACCCACCGGTGCCGTCTGTTCGGGCTGATCCTGCTGCGGAATCAGCGGCGTGCTGCCGGGCGCGCCACTGAACAGCCGCACGAGATCGCGCTCGACATAGTGCGCGAGCTTGCGCGCGCCGGCGCGGGTGAAATGCACGCCGTCGGCGATGCGCAGCCGGCGGATTTGTCCGTCGAGTGCGGGGCCCATGGTGATGAACTGGTCGCTCTCGTTCACGAATCCGTCCCACACGTCGACGAACAGCACGCTCTTGGCGGCCGCGCGCTCGCGCAGGATTTCGTTGATGTAGGGCATGTCGGCATGCAGGCGCGGCAGCATCATCGCCGGCTGGCCGACCACGATCACCGGCACGCCCTTCGCCTTCGCCGCGTCGATCATCGCATCGACGCGCTCGGCATACAGTTCGCGCCAGCGGTCGGAGCGGATTTCGTAGGCACCCTTCTCGTCGCGCAGCGCCTGCCGGTCGTTCGTGCCGAGCATGACGACGATCGCCTGCGCCTTCTCGTTCTCAAGCAGTCCGGGAATTTGCGCGGGCCAGTCGTAAAAGTCGGAGCGCACGAGTCCGCTCGATCCGCGCGTCTTCTTGATGATGGCGATCTCCGGCCGTTCTTCGAAGAACGCATCGGCGAGACCTTGCGCCAGCTGATCGGCAAGCGAGTCGCCGAGCACCACGACGTAATAGTCGGCCTGGCTCGCACGGTGCTTGTCGGCGGCTTCCGCCGAGCCGTAGATCGTCCCGCCCTCGGGCTCCGCCGGCTGCGCCTGCACGCGCGGAAACTGCTCGCGCGGATAATAGGAAGGCGGAGGCGGCGGACGGCGCATCTGCGGCCCGAATGGATCGCGCAGGAAGAAGAAGCCGCCGTCGTTCCACTGCGCCGCCGCGGGCGGCGCGAAGGCGAGCATCGACAGCGCCGCGATGAACGCGGCGACGAGAATGGAAATCTGGCGCGACAGCTTCATGAGCGGAACGGGCGAACCCGGTTTCTCCGGCCTGCTAGCGATGGCCGAATTTCGCGGCCAATTCAAGGCTCTGGAGAAACGCGCAATGCACCTCATGGTTCGAGACGCCCTGGGCCTCATCCTGAGGAGCCGAGCGAAGCGAGGCGTCTCGAAGGATGAGGCCCAGGGCTCCTCACCATGAGGCGCTTTCGTTAACGCCCGCGCCGCAGCCGTTCGAGCAACTGGCTGTTCGGGAACCCGTCGGGCGCGAGGCCCGCGCGCGCCTGATAGTCCCGCACCGCCGCCCGCGTACCGGGACCGAGTTTGCCGTCCGCCTGCCCCCGATAGAAGCCAAGTGCGGCGAGCCGTTCCTGCATCTCGAAGCGCTCGCTGCGCGACAGCGGCAGCTGATCGCGCGGCCAGCTTTGCGCAAAGGCGCCGCCGCCGCGGATGCGGTCCGCGAGGTGTCCGACCGCCAGCGCGTAGGCCTCGGACGGGTTGTACTTCATGATCGAGTTGAAATTGCCGACGACGAGGAACGCCGGACCCTGTGCGCCCGCAGGCAGCATCAGTCTCGCCACGTCGCCGTGGCGCGGGAACCCCTGTCCACCGACTCGCCGCACGCCGAGCGATTCCCATTGGCGGATCGGCTTGCGGATGGAGCGGTCCGCGAGCAGGAAATCGAAACTCTCCGGCAGCGTGACTTCATAGCCCCAGCCTGCGCCCGTTTGCCAGTCGCTGCGCTTCAGCATGTTCGCGGTCGAGCCGAGCGCGTCCGCGACCGAGCCGATGATGTTGCGCCGTCCGTCGCCGTCGAAATCGGCGGCATGGCGCTTGAAGGCCGTCGGCATGAACTGCGTCTGGCCGAAGGCGCCCGCCCAGGAACCGGTGAACTCGGCGGCGGCGATGTCGCCGCGATGCACGATCTCGAGCGCGTTCACGAATTCGTCGCGGAAATAGGCCTGCCGCCGCCCGACACAGGCGAGCGTCGCGGTCGAGCGCAGCACGGAGCGGTCGCCCATCATCGTGCCGAAATTCGATTCCACGCCCCAGATCGCCGCGACAACATATCGGTCCACGCCCGACTGCCGTTCGACCTGCTCAAGCGTCGCGGCGTGTCTTGCCGCCATCTCGCGGCCGAGCGCGATGCGCTTCTCGCTCACGAGCGTTTCGAGATATTCCCACACCGGCTTCGAAAATTCCGGCTGATGGTCGAGCTTCTCCATGATGGAGAGATCGGGCTCGAGCCCGCGCGTCACCGCGTCGAACGTCGCCCGCGAAACGCCACGCCTCGCCGCCGTTGGCCAGAGCGCGCCGAGACATTGCCGAAAATTACGCGCCGCCGCCTCGATCGCCTGCGGCTGCATGGCGGGATGGCTCGGCTCGGCCGGAAACGATGCCGGCGACGGAGTCGCGGCGAACTGCGGCACCGACGAGGTCAGCACGACCCCATCGCCGCTCAGACTCTCACCCGCGCAACCAAGCATCAGGGGGAGCATGGCGCAGGCCGAAAGCGCGCCCGCGCGCGTGAAACGCAAAACCATATCGTCCCGTCCTCCGGCCCCGCGGCCAGCGTCAGGGAAGCGGCTTAACAAATCCCTGCACCGCCGCAAGAGGGCGCTATCGCTGCAGCCGCAGGCCCAACATCACGATATTGGCGGTGTAATCGTCGCCGGGAACCGTTGAGCGCAGGCGCTCATGGCGGAACTCGCCCTTCAGCGCGGCGTAGCGGTTGAAGTAGTAGGTCAGACCCGCGAGCAGGCCGATCCTGTCGTCGCGCCGGTCAGTGCCGACGTAGTCGTCGATCCCGAAGCTCGCGCCGGCGGTGCCGATCAGCCAGCGCCGGAATGCGTGATCGACCGTGACGCTCGCCTGCCGGTGAAACACGCCGGAGGCACCGGCGAGCGTGGTCTCCCCGATCTCGGAGTTCGCTTTCAGCGTCACCGTCGTGAGGCCCGTCGCGCGCCAGATGAGCGAGGCGTCGACGATCAGGCCCGAGATATTCTCAAGCGTCGGATCTTCGTATTTGCGCCAAGCGTAACCGGCCGACACCTCGCCGCTCAACCGGCGTTCGCGCGCAAACTCCGCACCCGCCCGCAGCCGCATGCCGTCGGAACCGCGCTGTACACCCGTGAAATCGACCTTGTGATCGTAGATGCGGCGGTCCACCGCAACTTCCGCGAACGGCTTGAAGTCCGGTGTACTTTCATAGCTACCGCGCAGTGCAGCGCCGTAACTTGTGTAGTCGCGGTCGGAGAGATCGAGCGTCGCGCCGGACAGAAGCTCGGCATCCTGATGCGTCGAGCGCTCGACCATGCCGCGCAGGCCAAGCTCGACTCGATTGAAGCGCTGCACATAGCCGGCACTTCCTTCCAGCGTATAGACATTGGGCGGGCGCTTGGCCGAGGTGATCGCGTCGGGCGAGCCGGCGGCGTCGGTCGTGAGCGCCGCGCGCCCTTCCAGCTCGATGCGGCTCATGGAGCTAACGTCGATGCGCCCGCGCAATTTTGCTTCCGCTTCGGGACGGTCGTTGCCCGGCACTTCGAAATAGTCGGTGTAGGCGCCCCGCAGTTCACCCGACAGCGAATGCCGCGACCAGTTCGACTCGGCCTCGACTTTCCCTTCGGTCTTCATGAAGGTGGACGGCAGCTTGCCGCTGTTCACGCGGAACGGGTTGTCGTCGTAGCCGCCGTAAACTTCGAGGCTCGGCCGCAGCGTGAAGCTGCCCGCGCGCACGCCGACCGGCGCGAAGGGTTCTTCCTCCGGCGCACGCGGCACCGCGCGCGGCCGAACCGAACCCGTGACGTCGTCCCGATCGATCGCCTGCCGCACGCGCGCCGCAAGATTGTTGGGCGGTGGCGCGCTCCTGGCTGCCTGCTTCGCGCTCTTCGCGGCTACCGTGTTCGCACCCTTCGCGGGAATGTTGGTGGACACAAAGCCCGTGTCACCCGCGCCCGAACCCGGCGGCGAACCGAATGCCGGTTGTCGCTGCGCCGTCCGTGCCGACTTCTGCGCCCCCTGTCCGAGCGCCGGCCGCAGCTCGAACTCGTCGAGCGACGACTGAGCCTGCACGCTCGCGGCCACAGAGGCCGCCAATAGCGCAAGGCCCGCGCAGACGGGCATAAAGCGTGGAAGGCGCGGCAAAGGCTTTTTCTCTCGCGCTTTTTCTGGTTAACGAACCTAAAACGCGTATGGTTAATGGTTCCTTGTCCCCAGCCGTCGGCTCGCATCCCCGGCGGCGGCCATGCTAGGAAACAGTCGGGTGAGGGAGTTCCGCGTGGTCAGCCCGAAAAGCCGAAAAACCGAGGAAAACGCCGCCCAATCCGGTCTCATCGACTCGGCGCTCAGGACGATCGAGACCGAGCGGGCGGGCCTCGCCGCGCTCGCAACGGCCATCGCCGACGGACTGGGCACAGCCTTCGTCGCCGCGGTCGAGAAAATCCGCACCGCCAGCGATAACGGCAAAGGGCGCGTCATCGTCACGGGCATGGGCAAGAGCGGCCATGTCGGCCGCAAGATCGCGGCGACGCTGGCCTCCACGGGGACGCCCGCCTATTTCGTGCATCCGGGCGAGGCGAGCCACGGCGACCTCGGTGTTATCTCTCCCGACAACGACATCATCGTCGCGCTCTCCTGGTCCGGCGAGACGGCCGAGCTGCGCGACCTCACGGATTATGCGAAGCGCTTCCGCGTCACGCTGATCGCCGTCACGGCCAACGCCGAATCGACGCTCGCCCGCGCCGCCGACATCGCGCTCGTCCTGCCCGCCGCCAAGGAAGCCTGCCCGCTCGGCCTCGCACCCACCACCTCGACACTGATGCAGCTCGCGCTTGGCGACGCGCTCGCCGTTGCCCTGTTCGAGAGCCGCGGCTTCACCGCGCTGCAATTCAAGGAATTCCATCCAGGCGGAAAGCTTGGCGCGAGCCTCACCTTCGTGCGCGACGTCATGCACCAGGATTCATCCATGCCGCTGGTGACGCTCGGCACGCGCATGAGCGAAGCACTCGTGGAGATGACCGGCAAGGGCTTTGGCTGCGTCGGAGTCACCGGCAATGGCGGCGCGCTGGTCGGGATCGTCACCGACGGCGATCTGCGCCGTCACATGCGTGACGATCTGCTCACAAGCCCGGTCGAGTTGGTGATGACCAAGAACCCGCGCTCCGTGCGCCCCGACCAGCTCGCGGCCGAGGCGCTGGAAATTCTGAACTCGCGCAAGGTGACGGCGCTCTTCGTGGTCGAAGACACAAAGCCGGTTGGGCTCGTCCATGTCCACGACCTGCTCAGGATCGGCGTGGCGTGAACGCGCCTCCTGCTTCGAGACGCACCGCTACCTCATCCTGAGGAGCCGGAGCAAAACGACGGCGTCTCGAAGGATGAGGTAGCGGTGCTCCTCAGCATGAGGCGCACTAAACCCACCCCTTTAGCTCACGCTCCACCACCGAGCGGATCGTCGCCATTCCATCCTCAGAGTCGTTGAGACACGGAATGGCGCGGAAGTTCTTGCCGCCGGCGTGACGGAAATACTCGGCGTTCTCGCCGGCGATCTCCTCCAGCGTTTCAAGGCAATCCGCGGAAAAGCCCGGTGTCACGACCGCAAGATTCTTCACGCCGCTCGCCGCGAGCGCCTTTACCGTCTCGTCGGTGTAAGGCTTGATCCATTCCGCTCGCCCGAACCGCGACTGGAACGTCATTTTCAGTTTGTCCTCGCCAAGGTCAAAACGCTCCCGCAACAGCCGCGTCGTCTCCGCACAATGGAGCGGATAGGGGTCGCCCTTCTCCGCATATTCCTCTGGAATACCGTGATAGGAGGCGATGATCGCCTCGGGCTTCCACGGCAGCGCCGCGAGATCGCGCTCGATCGAAACAGCGAGCGCGTCGATGTAAACGGGATCGTCGTAATAAGGCGCCGCGATGCGAAGGGACGGCTGCCAGCGCATCTCCTTCAGCGCATCGAACACCTTGTCGGCGACGGTCGCGGTCGTCGCCGCCGCATATTGCGGATAGAGCGGAACGACAAGAATGCGCTCGCAGCCCGACTCTCGCATCGCATTCAACCGCGACGGGATCGACGGATTGCCGTAACGCATGGCCCAGTCCACGAGTACGCGCGGCTCGCCTGCGTAGCTCGCCGAAAGGTTCTCAGCCTGCGATCGCGTGATCGTCCGGAGCGGGCTTTCGTTTCGCTCTTTATTCCAGATCTTGTCGTAGTCGCGGCCCTTGGCCTGCGGGCGGCGCGTCAGGATGATGAAATTCAGGACGAACCACCACAGCACACGGTTGGTCTCGATCACGCGCCGGTCGGAGAGAAATTCTTTCAGGTATCGCCGCATCGACCGATAGTCGGTCGCGTCCGGCGTCCCGAGATTGACCAGAAGAACGCCGATCTTGCCGGCGGCGGTGTCTTTCATGCGCCGTCTATGGAACGGGCGTCGGAAAGCGTCAATCTCAACATGGCCTCATCCTTCGAGACGCCCGCCTCCGCTTCACTACGGCGGGCTCCTCAGGATGAGGCCGAAAACAAATCGAGTCAGCTATAGCTCCGCGCGTCCTCGATCACCTTGCCGTCGTTCGGCAGGCTGCCTTGCGCGACAAGCTCCACCTTGCCCTTGAGCTTGGTGATCGCCTGCACGGACTCTGCGACCTTTTCGGCCAGCGCGAAATTTTGCGGACCCGACTCCGCCCGCAGGACCATGGCATCGGTCTCGCCATCGCGCGTGACCACCAGCCTGAGCCGCGAGAGTTCGGGATGGCGCTTGGCGATCTCGGCGATCTGCTCCGGCCGCACGAACATGCCCTTGACCTTCGTGGTCTGGTCGGCGCGCCCCATCCAGCCCTTGATGCGCGCATTCGTCCGGCCGCAGGACGAACGGCCCGCGAGCACGGCGGAAAGATCGCCGACCGCGAGCCGCACCCAGGGCCGCCGCAAATCGAAGGAGGTGAGCACGACTTCACCGACCTCGCCGTCGGCGACAGGATCGCCGGTGCCGGGTTTGACGATTTCGAGCAGTATGTCTTCTGAGACCACCATGCCCTCATGCGCCGGCGTCTCGTAAGCAATGCCGCCCAGTTCGGCGACCGCATAAATCTGACAGGTGTCGATGCCCCACGACTTCACCTCGGCTTGCAGCGACGGTGGAAACGCCGCGCCGGAGACAACAGCCTTCTTGATGGGAAACTCGCCTTTGTCCGCCGCGACCCATGCGTCGCGCAGAATCTTCAGGAAGTCCGGCGTGCCCGTGTAGGCGACCGGCCGCAGTTGCTCGATCAATACAAGCTGTTGTTCGGTCTGACCCGGTCCGGCCGCGATCACCGGGCAGCCGAGCGCCCGCGCACCCTGATCGAGCATCAACCCGCCCGGCGTCAGGTGATAGGCGAAAGTATTGAGCACGATGTCGCCCTTGCGGATTCCCGCGGCGAACAGGCCGCGCGCGACGCGCCAGCCGTCGGGTCCGTCCGCTTCGGGCTGGAACAGCGGGCCCGGCGACACCGAAAACCGCGCATAGCTTGCGACCGGCTCGGGCAAAAGTCCGCCGAAGGGCGGCTCGGCTTTCAGGAGTGCGGGCAGGTCGGATTTGCGCAGGAGCCGCAGCTTCGCCAGCGCTTCGCGGCTCGTGATCTTCGCGGGATCGACACCGGCGAGATGCTTCGCCCAGCCCGGCGCCCTGAGCGCTGCCGCGATCAGCGCGGGCAGCCGCGCCATCAGATCGCGCTCGCGCTCGGCGGGATCGCGGGTTTCCAGCTTGTCGTAAAACTCACTCATGAATACACGCGAAAATTAAGCCAGCCACCGCTTGCGCCGCTTGTAATGCTTCACGTTCTTGAATGAACGGCGGCCCGCCTCGCCGACGCCGAGATAGAACTCCTTCACGTCCTCGTTCTCGCGCAGGTCGTCGGCCTTTCCATCGAGCACCACGCGCCCGTTTTCGAGGATGTAGCCGTATTTCGCATAGCGCAGCGCCATGAAGGTGTTCTGCTCAGCGAGCAGGAACGAAACCTTTTCCTTGTCGTTCAGCGCGCGCACGATCTCGAAGATTTCCTCGACGATCTGCGGCGCAAGGCCCATGGACGGCTCGTCGAGCAGGATCATCTTGGGGCGCGACATCAGCGCCCGGCCGACCGCCGTCATCTGCTGCTCGCCGCCGGAGGTGTAGCCCGCGAGCGACTGGCGACGTTCTTTCAGCTTCGGGAAATAGGCATAGACGCGCTCAAGGTCGGCGCGGATCGCGGCATTACCGTCGCGCCGCGTAAAGGCGCCGGTGAGCAGGTTTTCCTCGACGGTGAGATGGCCGAAGCATTGCCGGCCTTCCATCACCTGAATGCAGCCGCGCCGCACCAGTTCGTTGGGCGAGAGCTTATGAACATGCTCGCCATCGAAGGCGATCGAGCCTTTCGTGACCTCGCCGCGCTCGGAATGCAGCAGATTCGAAATCGCTTTCAGCGTGGTGGTCTTGCCGGCGCCGTTGGCCCCGAGGATCGCGACAATGCCGCCCTTGGGCACGTCGAGCGAGACGCCCTTCAGCACCAGGATCACATGGTCATAGACCACTTCGATATTGTTGACCGAGAGGATGTGCGCGTCCGCTGCGGCGCTCGGAATATTCTCTGCAACGGACATCGGAAAACCTCTCACGCTTCAGGACCGCCCTCGCCCCCGGATCGCTCCGGGGACGAGGGAAAGTTTCGTTACTTACTTTTTGTCGCAGACCTCGGTGCGCTTGGGCCAGCCGGTGTTCTTCTCGACGTAGTCCTTGGCCGCCGCTTCGAGCAGCGGGCGCACTTCTTCCTTCATGGGCGTGATCCAGTCGGTGATCTTCACCCACTTCTGGCCGTCCCACTGCTGCACATAGGCCGCATGGTGGCCGTTGTGGTCGATGCAGGAGACGTTCGTGACGGGCGCCGCGAAGCCCGGCAGGCCGATCTCCTTCCAGCGCGCGTCCGTGATGTTGAGCGTCTCGAGACCGCGCCGCACGTCCTCGCCGGTCACGACTTTCTTCTTCGTGATGGCCTGGGCGTTGCGGATGGCTTCGGCGATGAGCACGGAGTTATAGACGCCGCGGTTGTAGAGATTTTCCGCGAACTTGTCCTTCTGCGTCTGGCTCTTGCCGAGGACGTGCTTCTCGATGTCCTTGAGCGCCGGGTAGTTCGGGCCCACGCCGTGGAAGTTGAGCGTGAGATAGCCCTTGCCGCCCTCGCCTGCCGGACGCGCGTCGTCTTCGCCGCCCGACCACCAGATGCCGATGAACTTGTCCATCGGGAAGTTGGTGCGCGCGGCTTCACGCACGGCCGTCGGGTTCATCGCACCCCAGCCCCACATGATCATCCACGCCGGCTTGTCGCGGCGTACGTTCAGCCACTGGGCCGACTGGTTCTGCATTTCGGCCGCCGGGACCGGATAGAGCTTGGTCTCGAAGCCGTACTTCTTGGCGAACTGCTCGAGCAGTGGAATCGGCTCGCGGCCGTAGCCGCCGTCGAAGAAGATGTAGCCGATCGTCTTGCCCTTCAGCTTGTCGAAGCCGCCCTCTTTCTGGGCGATGTGCTTCATGATGATCGACAGGCCGTCCCAATAGGTCGCCGGCGGATTGAACACCCACGGGAAGTTATTGCCGTCGGCCGAAGCCGAGAGGCCGTAGGCCATCGACAGCACCGGGATCTTGTCGACCGCGGCTTTCGGGATGAGTTGCAGCGTGATGCCGGTCGAGTACGGGTTGGTGATGACCGGGTTCTTCGCCTTGGTGGATTCGTAGCATTCGACACCCTTCTTGGTGTCGTAGCCGGTTTCGCATTCCTCGACGGCGATCTTCACGCCACCGATGCCGCCGTCGCGCGCGTTCAGCATGGCGAGGTAGTCGTTCATGCCGTTGGCGATGGGAATGCCCGAGCCCGCGAACGGGCCGGTGCGGTACGAGAACAGCGGCACATATACGCTGTCCTGCGCGAGCGCGGCGGGGGCCAGCGCGGGCACGCCCGCCACAACACCCAGCACCGCGCCGATCATCAGACCTTTCAGACGCATAGTTTCCTCCTTGCGTTTCCTCGTTGCCCGGTTGACCCGGGGGTTATTTCACCTCTCCGTCGGTCCAGCCCGCGGGGAGGATTTGGCGGCAAGTGTGCCCCTTCAATACGGGAAAGGCCACACCCTCAGTTTTTGCTTCGCGATCTGCCACATGCGCGCGAGGCCATGCGGCTCGACGATCAGGAAGAAGATGATGAGCGCCCCGACGATCAGGAAGCTCAGATGTTCGATGGTGGCGGAGTGCACGGATATGCCAACCATATCCGGCAGGATGCGGAGCAGGATCGGCAGCCCGAAAATGAGCGCCGCGCCGAGATAGGAGCCGAGCAGGCTGCCAAGCCCGCCGATGATCACCATGAAGAGCACGAAGAAGCTCTGGTTGATGTTGAACGTGTCGGCCTCGGCGCCGCCGTACCACAGGAACACGAGCATCGCGCCGGCAACGCCGCAGTAGAAGGAGGACACCGCGAAGGCGAGAAGTTTCGTGCGCAATAGGCGGATGCCCATGAGCTCCGCCGCGATGTCCTGATCGCGTATCGCCATCCACTTGCGGCCGATACGGCCATGCACGATGTTCGACGCGATCCAGGTCATCAGCACGACGATGGTCAGCACAATCAGATAGCGCGCGATCGGCGTCGCGGACGGACCCGTGATGATCATGTCGAGGAACTTGCGCTGCGGCACTTCGATCGCGTTCGAGACGTTGTAGTTCACGAGCCACGGGATGCGCACGAAGCACCATTGCAGGAAGAACTGCGCGGCGAGCGTGGCGATGGCGAGATAGAAACCCTTGATGCGCAGCGACGGCAGGCCGAACAGCACGCCGACCGCAGCCGCAAAGAAGCCGGAGCAGACGATCCAGATGAGGATGTTCACGTTCGGAAAAACGCTCGTCAGCTTGTAGCAGGCGTAGGCGCCGACTCCCATGAAGGCGCCGGTGCCAAGCGAGAGCAGCCCGGTGTAGCCGGTCAGCAGGTTGAGCCCGATGGAGGCGAGCGAATAGATCAGGAACGGGATCATCACCGCTTGCAGCAGGAAGCCGTCGCCGAAATACGGAACGGCCACGAACGCGATCAGCAGGATGATTCCGATGCCGACTCGGTCCTGCAGGATCGGGAAGATCGCCTGATCGGCGACGTAGTTGGTCTTGAACTGTCCCGCCTCGCGATAGAGCATTCGCTACACCCGCTCGATGATCTTTTCGCCGAACAGGCCCTGCGGCCGGAACAGCAGGAATACGAGGGCGATGAAATAGGCGAGCCAGCTTTCGATGCCGCCGCCGAGTAGCGGCCCCCAGTAGAATTCGCCGATTTTCTCGCCGACGCCGATGATGAGGCCGCCGACGATGGCGCCCGGGATCGAAGTGAAGCCGCCGAGGATAAGCACCGGGAGCGCCCGGAGCGCGATGATCTGAAGCGCAAAGGAAACGTCGGAGCGCGCCGCCCACATGATGCCGGTCACGAGCGCGACGAGGCCCGAGGCGAACCAGACGATCACCCAGATCTGTTCGAGCGAAATGCCGACCGAAAGCGCCGCCTTGTGGCTGTCCGCTACTGCGCGCAGCGCCCGCCCGATGCGGGTCTTCGAGAAAAACACCGCGAGCCCCGCCACCATCGCCGACGCGATGATGGCGGCGGCGATGTCGATGTACTGGAAGCTCACGAAGCCGCCGAACACCTGCCAGTCGTAGGAGCCGCGCGGCAGGAACAGCTGATCCGTGATCATGATCTTCGGATCGCCGCCGAAAATCAGCTCGCCGACGCCGATCAGCACATAGGTCAGGCCAAACGTCGCCATAAAGAGAATGATGTCGGGCTGGTTCACCAGTGGCCGCAGCACCAGCTTCTCGATCCCGAGCGCGAGCAGAAACATCACGCCGACCGTCAGGCCGAGCGCGATGAACGCGGCGACATGCTGATTGGAGATGCCGAAACCTGTCAGCACCCCATAGAGACCGACAAGCGTGAGCGCCGCGAACACCACCATGATGCCCTGCGCGAAATTGAAGACGCCCGACGCCTTGAAGATCAACACGAAGCCGAGCGCGATCAGCGCATAAAGCACGCCGCCAACGAGACCTTCCCACAGCGTCTGCAACAGCAGGTCCGGCGCGCCGGCCATCTGCACGAACGGGTCGAGGAAGATTTTGTAGAGAATATCCATCACCCGTCACTCAATGTGGCAGACCGAGATAGGCGTCGATCACGGTCTTGTCCTGCTTGACCTCGTTCGGCGTCGCGTCGGCGATCTTGCGGCCATAGTCGAGCACCACGACGCGGTCGGAGAGGTCCATGACCACACCCATGTCATGCTCGATCAGCGCGATCGTCGTGCCGAACTGGTTGTTCACGTCGATGATGAAGCGGCACATGTCCTCTTTCTCTTCGAGGTTCATGCCGGCCATCGGCTCGTCAAGGAGAAGCAGCTCCGGCTCCATGGCGAGCGCGCGTCCAAGCTCCACCCGCTTCTGCAAGCCGTAAGGCAGCCGCCCCACCGGCACGCGGCGGATATGCGGGATTTCGAGGAAATCGATGATCTGCTCGACGCGCTTGCGGTGCTCGACTTCTTCCTGCATCGCCGGGCCGAAGCGCAGGCACTGCCAGAAGAAGCTCTTGTTCATCTGCAAGGTGCGCCCGGC
>Ga0307505_10000404_pt1 | contig 49055 bp, 50 predicted proteins | sample 23_S_MG_FD_202183 | JGI IMG/M metagenome (GOLD analysis project Ga0307505, IMG submission 202183) | Soil microbial communities from Populus trichocarpa stands in riparian zone in the Pacific Northwest, United States - 23_S | ecosystem: Environmental > Terrestrial > Soil > Riparian zone > Trees...
GCAGGGCAACGACACGATCAAAATGGCGACCTCGATCCTCGACTATGTGTTCCGCGAGCTCGCGATCTCCTATCTCGGCCGCTACGACCTCGGCCATGTGGACCCGCGCGAGACGGACTTCGACGCGCTCGGCAAGGGCGTGGGCGAAGGCAAGTCGCCCTCGCCGTCGCGCGTCGTCTCCAAGGGCCTCGTACGCGGCAAGACGCTGATGGCGGTCACCGGCGGCACGGCCGCGTCAGGCGGCGGCACCGTTGCCCAGACGCCCAGCAACGTCACCGCGCTGCGCGATGCTTCGCCCGTCACGGCCAAGGCCGCGGTGGCGCTCAAGGCCGACGCCGAGGAAGAGCTTGAGGCGATCGTGCAGGAAGAAGCCCAGGCGCAGAAGGTCTCGCTCGCCGAGCAGCGCGCGGCCGCGCGCGCCAAGGGCTACGAAGGCGACGCCTGCCCCGAGTGCCAGAACTTCACGATGGTGCGCAACGGCACGTGCCTCAAGTGTGATACGTGCGGGAGCACGACGGGGTGTTCATAGGCATTTGCTAGTTGCGCCGCATCAATTTGCGGCCGCTATGATTTCCCCTTAAAGTTGTAGCCTGTGTGCGATCGGCTCGCACAAGGCTATGACCGGGGGGATCAATGCCGACTTACTGGCCGACGAAGCCACATGCCATTGCAAGCTTGCATTTAGACACAAAGAACCCGCGTCTCGGGCGAGAAGTAACAGCGTCTGCGCCACGAGAGATAATTCAGTACTTATTCGAACACGACAAAGCGATGGACGTGGTTCAGAGCATCGCCACACGCGGCTTCTTTCCAAATGAACCGCTGCTCGCCGTCCGAGAAAATGGACGACTTGTGGTCGTGGAAGGGAATCGCCGTTTAGCAGCTCTCAAAGTCCTCAAGGAGCCTGGACTCCTAGAAGGACCAAAGCAGCGACAAGCAGAAAGATGGTCACGACAGATAGCCGCACAGGCAATTGACAATGTCCCTGTCACAATAGCCCCCAATCGAAGAGCAACCGACCGATTGATTGCCGGGCGACACATCGGCACCCCAGTCTTGCCGTGGGAAGCCGAAAACCGTGCAAGCTTCATTCTTGAGAAGCTGGAGGAAGGTTACGACAACGAAGAGCTTCGCGACGATCTCGGCTTCACCTTGACCGACATCCAGAAGGCGCGCCAGACGCGCGCCATCGCGGAGATGGCACGGTCTCTGGACTTGCCGGAGGAAGTGAAAGCAAAATTAGAGAACCCACGAGCAAAAGTTTTCACCACTCTAGCCCGGGTAGTCGACTCGACGGTTGGGCGCGACTATCTGCGAGTTGAACCGGATTCCGAACATGGGCTGCGCGGCACAACGGAAAAGACGGAGTTCCTGAAGGGGTTCCGGAAACTTGTGTCCGATATAGCGCTTGGAAAGCAATCATCGCGCACCTTGAATCGCAACAAGGATATTGAAGCTTACTTCAAAAAATGGGATCCAAAAGATCGCCCGTCAAAAAAAGCTGACACCTTTGTCCCGGCCGATATTATTAAAGGACGCTCCGTCGCGTCGTCCGCTAAAAAGACGTCGGCCTCGCCGACAAAGAGGTCTCGGCAAGAAACTAAAACCGTGCTGCCGAGAGATTTGCACGTTAGATTTGGAAATGATCGACTTGTAGATATTCGACGAGAGTTGACAAAGCTAAAGCGCGAAAAATTTCCAAACGCCGGCGCAGTGCTCCTTCGTGTCTTTTTTGAATTAGCGGCGATCAATTATCTTGAACGCTCGGGCGAGATGAAGCCCTTGATCGAAAAGTTGGGCGGAAAGGGCAAGCTTCCGTTTGGCGTTCCCACAATGCGCCAGATCGCGCCCAAATTGGTGCAGATCGCAAAGCGAGAATTGTCAGTCAGCGATTCCAATAAAGTCGAGAAGGCCATCAGATACGACCAAGCAGCGCCATTTACGCTGAGTGACTTGCATGCGTTCGTGCACCAGGCGGGCGATTTACCTAGTGCCCGTGACATTTGGCAATTCTGGCTACGCACAGAACCTCTGTTCCGCTTGATGCTGGAGCAGGACAGCGAGCAAGAAGCATGAATGCGTCAAGTCCGCTGCGGTATCCTGGCGGTAAGTCGGCGATGGCGAGCCTACTTAGCCAAATACGCAATATTAATGGCATCGGCTTTCAAGCAATTGCTGAACCCTTTGCCGGTGGCTCTGGCGCGTCTTTGAGCCTCCTGTACTTGGAGGAAACGCCGGAGATTTTTATCAACGACGCAGATCCTGCAATTCATAGTTTTTGGTGGGCTGTAATTAACAGATCGACCGCCTTTGTTGATCTGATTTCTAAGAAGCGCGCCAGTATTGCGGAGTGGCGGCGTCAACGCGACATCTATCGGACGAGCAGCAGAGTTTCTCGACTAAGACGCGGCTTTGCAGCGTTCTATCTAAACCGCTGCAATCGTTCCGGCATCATAATGAACGGAGGCCCAATTGGCGGCATTAAACAAAAAGGAAAGTGGAAACTGAACGCTCGCTACAACAAGGTTGAGCTAATAAGACGATGCAAGAAAATTAGAGAGTTCAAAGAACGAATACTTGTCTCGGGGCAGGACGGAATTCGATTCATCAAGAATTCAAAACCTGATAGCACTTTCTTCTTTATCGATCCTCCGTACTTCAATAAAGGTCCGTCACTCTATTTGAATGCGTTGGATACCGATTATCATATCGCTTTAGCGGGACAACTAAAGGAAATGTCCGATTGCTCGTGGGTGCTTACCTACGACGACTGCCCTGAAATTCGAAGACTTTATCGCGGATGGGCAAATATTCGACCGTTCTCGCTTCAATATGCTGCTCGGGAGAGGAGAAGCGGAAACGAGATTCTTATTACCCCCAAGTGGCTTCGCTTGCCGAAGACCCAAACATCTGCAGCAATCAATTGGTGATAAAAGTATGCCGGTGAAAATTTTCCTATAAGATTGCAGATATGATCCACGCGCGTATAAGCGGCGGAATCAATAAAATATCTCGTACGAAACTCTACTTGACATCACCATTTCTAGGCTTATATTCCTTTCATCCTGCTCAGCAAGGGGGCGTCTTCCGGAGGCGTTCGGTCGGCGGAGCGGGATGCGGCGACCCTGCGGGTCCGGCTCAACGCAAGCCGGGCACTCGGGGAGCCTCGGGAACCCGCCCTACGGCCACTACGGGCCGTGCGCGAGGAGCTCGCTGGACGGCGCAACGCACGAAGCGCGTTGCGTTCGCAAGCGCGGCCCGGGGTTAGCGGGAAGTGCCAGGTGGCGCCCGCCAGAACGCCGCGATGGAGCGCCGGGTGGCGAACGTGCCTCGCCAGGCACGTCGCGCCAAGGGCAACCAAGTTTGCGCAAACTGCGCAGGCTTGTTTGCGCCGGCGTGGAAAAAGAAAGAGCGCCATCCGGCGCTCCATCCCCCTCACCTGTTGAGGGGTTGCCTGACGATCCCTCGGGCGCACACGCGCCGCGAGAATGCGAGCGGCTGTTTGAAATCAGGACGCAAAATAAAAAAGCCTCACCCTGAGGTGCCCGCCGAAGGCGGGCCTCGAAGGGTGGACGGAAGCCTCATCCTTCGAGGCTCGCCGCTGCGCGGCTCGCACCTCAGGATGAGGTTAAGTTTCAGCAGCGAACCGCAAACGCCCCCGCCTCGCATCAAACCGCGAGCGACCTATATTCCCGGAAACGCCACGACCGCGGAGAAGGCCATGTGCCGCAACATCAAGACCCTGTTCAATTTCGAGCCGCCGGCAAGCGGCGACGAGATCCGCGCCTCGGCGCTTCAGTTCGTCCGCAAGCTCTCGGGCTTCACGCACCCGTCGCGCGCCAACGAGGAGGCGTTCAATCGCGCAGTGGATGAGGTCGCCGGCGCCGCGCACCGGCTGCTGCATTCGCTCGAAACCTCGGCGCCGCCGAAGGACCGCGAAGTCGAGGCCGAAAAGGCCCGCGCGCGGTCGCGGGCGCGTTTCGCCTGACGGCCGGGCACTCACGCCGCGACGCTGATCGTGCCGTCGCGGTTGTCGACCATCACCGGCGAGTGGAGATACTGGATCTCGGGCGGCGAGCCGTATTTGCCCTCGACGAATTGCTTCCAGTCCGGCGTATAGACGCGGTCGGCGTCGGCGCGCGACGCCCACACATAGATGCCGCCGGCGCGCGTGCCGTCCTCGCTCATCCAGTAATTCTTGCGCAACAGGCCCTGCATGCCCTGATACTTGGGCGCGGTGGCCTGAAAGACCTTGGTCATCTCATCGAGCGTCGAAGGCTGTTGCAGACGGAATGTCACGATGGTCACGATCATGGCCGTCTCCGCTCATCTCCCTCATGGCCGGGCGAAGACCCGGCCATCCAGAGCAGAAGGCAAGACCGACTGGATGCGCGGGTCAAGCCCGCGCATGAGGGGAAGGTTTAGTTCTCAGGCTCCGTCGTGAAGAAGAGCGGGTAGCCCTTCGCCTTTCCCAGCTCCGTCGCTTCCCTGGCCTTGGTCTCGGCCACGTCGCGCGTATAGACCGCGATCACGCAGGCGCCCTTGCGGTGCGCGGTCAGCATCACGGCGTAGGCGCGCTCCGCGCCCATGCGGAAGACGGCCTTCAGCACCTGCACCACGAATTCGCGCGGCGTGAAGTCGTCGTTCAGGAGGATCACCTTGTAGAGCGGCGGGCGCGCGGTTTTGGGCTTCGTCTTCGTGCGCGGCTTGAGGACGGTGTTCTCGGGCATGGGCGGAAATTAGCACGGGGCTGTGGCGGGATCAGGTCCCTCAAATCGCCACCGGGCGGTCAATCTTCCGCTAAGGACTCACCGCCTAGCTTCGCGGGATGGTCGACTTTTCCTTCCGCCGGCCGGACGGGCCGTGGAGCCGGCGGCCAAAACCGGACTGGCGTCGCAACGGCTTGCGCTTATGCTCGGCTTCTTCCTGCTCGGGGCCGGCATCGCGGCGGCGGCGATCAACTATGAGCGACTGCCGGAGCTTGCGGCCTATCTGCGCGGCGAGCACGCGATCGCGTCGGCCCCTGACGCGCGCGTTCCCGCGCCTCACCCGAGTTATGACAAGCCCGTTCGTCCGGCCCCTGCTCCGGCCGCGCGTTTCAGCGCCGTCGATGGCGACTCGCTGCGCTCAAACGGGCAGGACTTCCGCATCGTCGGCATCGACGCGCCGGAGCTTTCGCAGCGCTGCGCGAGGAACGGCCAGGAATGGGCCTGCGGTCGGGCGGCGCATGAGCGGCTCAAGGAGCTCGTCGCGCGGGGCGACGTGCGCTGCGAGGCGCAGGGCCGTGACCGCTACGGCCGGACGCTGGCGCGCTGCTCGGCGGGCGGCGCCGACATCGGCGAGACCCTCGTGCGCGAGGGCCTCGCGCTCGATTTCATGCAAGGCGGCTACGCCGGGACGGAACGTGACGCCCGCGCCGCCAAGCGCGGAATCTGGGCGGGTGAATTCGACCTGCCGCAGGATCATCGCCGCCGGTCTCAGCCGCGCGCGGCGCGTTAGACAAAGAAAGAAAAACGAGGCGGCTTTCGCCGCCCCGCTCTCCTTTGGAGCCGCTGGAATCCCGCTTAGCGGTATTCGCAGACAAGCTGGCCGCGCCGGTTTTCCCAGCAGACCCGCTCGCGCGGCTGCGTCGGGCGCACATGCACCTGGGCCTGCGGCTCGACATACACGCGGTTGTGCGGTTCGTGCGCGGCGCCGACGCCGCCACCAATCACACCACCGATGACGGCACCCGGAGGGCCGCCGATCAGGAAGCCGGTGCCGGCGCCAACTGCCGCACCCGTCGCCGTGCTCGCCTGGGCCATCGCGGCCGTCGGAGCAGCGGCCAGCGCCGCAATCGCGGCCGCACCGATCAAGAACTTACGCATTGTTCTATCCTCCGAATGTTGAAGGGACTGCGTCTATAACGATTTCAACGCGATGGCGTTCCGTCTCGACTCACAAGCCACGGGAAAACTTGGAAAATTTCGTATGAGAATTGAGGATAGGAAGAGCGGCCAACTTGCGCTTTTGGAACACGCTCCTAGACTTCGCGCACGGCTCATCAAGAGCCTCGCAGGGGACGAGCATGGCGAAGAAGGCGCGTAAGGCCAAAGCAAAGGCCAAGAAGTCGAAGGCGAAAGCAAAGTCCAAAAAGAAGGTCGCGAAGAAGGCTAAAAAGGCAAAGAAGAAAAAGGGCCGCCGCACGGTGCTCTACAGCTCCAAGGGCAAGAAGCTCTATGCCGTGCGCGACAAGACCGGCAAGTTCAAGGATATCCAGAGCTACCAGCGCGCGCACAGCATGGACATGAAGCGCAAGTCGAAAGACGAGATCGCGGCCGCCGAAGCGGCTCCCGCTCCGGCTGAAGCGCCGAAGATGTAGGCCGCCGCCGCACGCATTTCTCACCCTTTGGGCGGCCCGCCGGGGCCGCCCTCATTTCTCCGGATTGCCCGCAAACACTGCACAGCTTCGGCCACGAGCAAACCGCACCGGCCCCACCCAGGACAACGACGATGCAACAAAAACTGTTTCTCTTCGGCGGCGCGCTCGCGCTCACCATCGCACTGGCCGCCACCGCCGGCGCCCAGACCAGCGCCGTCACGTCGAAGGAAAAGATGGAGACTTGCAAGTTCGGCGCCGCCGATCAGAAGCTGACCGGCAAGCAGGAGCAGGACTTCATCAAGAAGTGCATGGCGAACGAGCCCGCCAAGAAGACCACGGCGAAGAAATAAGATCGCCGCGCGGATCGATGGAACCCGCGCGCCGCTTCCGCGTTATCGGGCCACACGCTCTTTGGAGGTTGCGATGGGACGCGGATTGCTACTGTGGCTCGTGGGGATTCCCCTGCCGATCATTCTTTTGATCTGGTTGTTCGGCGGGCTGAGCTGACGCTCGATCGCCAGACCACCCGATTTCACACAAGCGGCGGCTTTCGGGCCGCCGCTTGTTTTCATATGCATTGTCTCGCGCGATCGCGCCGAAGGCGCGCTCCCGGACGGTCAGTGACGGCGGCGCTCGCGGATAATTTCGGGATGAAACTGCTGCGCACGGATGCGGCAGGGCTGACGGATCTCCTTCAACTCGAACACGTCGACCCAGCGGTGGCGGCCATTCTGTTCGATGAGGAAAAGGTCGCGGCCAAGAAACTGCCAACGACGCATCAGGATCATGCAGATCAACATCGCCTCCCGCAGGAGAACGAGCGAGGCGAACAGGGCAATGACGAAGCCGGCTGATCCCTCAAGGCGCGAAACGGCGAGACTGCCGATGACGGCCGGGCTGACCATCAAGACCAATAGAACCAATGCTCTCCACATTTGCATCGCAAGACCTCCGATCTTTCGCGACGATGCAAGTCTGTTGCCGCTCGGCTTGCGAGCGGCGCAGGGGGAACCTGCAATTCGGAGGATAGTTCCAAAGTCGTATTACGGAAACGGCGCCACGGCGCTGAAAATTTTCGCGCAGGGCGAATCACAAACGCCTAAAATTTTCGTCGCGGACGCCAACCCGTTGCATTTTCTTGGCATTGGCGCGCCGGGACTTTGCCAGGTTCGTGATTCCTCACGCGGCGCCATTCTGCTAGATTGCGGGACATGGCAACGATCAGCCGGCGACTCCTGCTCCAGCTTGCGGCGTTTGCCGCGGCTACCCCGGCGCTGGCGCGAGCGCCCAGCCAGTCGCGCCCCACGGCCTATGCGTATTCGTTCAAGACGCTCGACGGCGAGACGATCCGTCTCGCCGATTACGCCGGTCGTCCGATCCTGATCGTCAACGTCGCCTCGCAATGCGGCTTCACCCCGCAATATGCAGGCCTCAAGTCGTTGCAGGCGCGGTTCGGCGAGAAGCTCGTCGTGATCGGCGTGCCGTCGAACGACTTCAACCAGGAGCCGGGCGGCGCGGATCAGATCCTCGCGACCGCCAAGGGCCAATACGGCGTCAGCTTTCCGCTCGCGGAAAAGGCGGCGCTGCGCGGGGCGGACGCGCATCCGTTTTATCGCTGGGCCGCGATCGAGCGTCCGCTCGACGTGCCGAGCTGGAATTTCCATAAGTATCTGGTCGGACGCGACGGACGGCTGGCAGCGGTCTTTCCCACCCGCGTCGAGCCCATGGATGCCCGCGTTCTCGATGCCGTCGCACGCGAACTCAAGGCCGATTGAGAATCACCGGCGAATCGCGCCGCCCCAGCGTGAGAACGAGTCAGAATCGGACAAATCTTGTGAGCGGACGGCAACGCCGTGGTCGGCGATTTTTCGTGGACCGCGTCATGAAAGTGCTACGTTCAACCTGAGGTCGATTCGCGTTTGGACATAGCCAATTTGGAACCCAGCGGGGGCAAATGCGCGCCGGGTTCCGGAAAGCTCCTCCCGGCGTAGCGTATGAACTGGGGCGGCTGCAAAGCCGCCCCCTTCGTTTGTGGGGTTACGCTACGCTGGCCAGCGCTTCGGCCGGCTGCGCCGTCGCCGCCTTTGGCCGCTCCATCGCGTCAACAAGCGCGAGATAAGAACTTGCCGGCAGCGGCGGTGCGAACACGTAACCCTGTCCCTCCATCACGCCCTTTTGCCGCAGATAGCCAACCTGCTCCAACGTCTCTTCGCCCTCGGCAATCACTTCCATCTTCATGCTGCGGCCGAGTTCAACCAGCGTCTCGATAATGGTCTGTGAGTATCGTTCGGTGCCGATCGCATCGATGAACATCTTGTCGATCTTGATGATGTCGACGCCGAGCTTCATCAGATACGACAGGCCGCCGTGGCCGGTGCCAACGTCGTCGATCGCCACTTTCACCCCGGACGACTGCAAGAGCGCAATCACCCGCCTCGCCTCGTCCAGATCGGGCAGCGGCGCGCGTTCGGTGACTTCGAGAATCAACTGGCTCAACTGGATCGGCGCGCCGGCAAAGATGTTGTTCACGTCCTTCACGATCCGGCCACCCGTGATGTGGTCGGCGAACAGGTTGAACGCGAGCCGAAGCCGCGGTCGATTCCGGTAGCTGTCACCCATGTCTTCTATCGCCTTCAGCATGAGCACGCGCGTAAGCTCGAAGATCAGCCCGGATTGCTCGGCGAGCGGAATGAAGTTTGCGGGCGGAACGAGCGAGCCGTCCGGCTTTCGCCAGCGCGCCAGCACTTCAGCACCGCGCACGCGCCCGTTCTGCATGTCGACGGTCGGCTGATAATACGGAATGATCTCGCCTTGCCGTATCGCGCGGCGCAATTCAGCCACCACGTCCTGATTGTTACGGCGCATGGCCATCCAGATCAGGCCGATACCGAAGCCGAGCAGCACGAGCATCGCGCCGCGGGCGATCAACTGAAGGCTGGAAAATTCCCGACCCAGCGCTTCTCGGGTGAACTCCCCGACCATGACAATCGGATAGCGGTCCGAAGCCTTGCGCACTGATAGAGCCGCACCGTCTTCGAAGCTGCGGCCTTCGTCGCCGCTCGGCCGCATGGCGATCAACTCACCGCTTGTGAACAGGAGACGAAGCCGCTTGCCTCCGCTCACTTTCTCCAGTTCGAAATCGGGAAGCAGTGCATCGATGGCGACCAGGGCGACGATCGATCTTCCGCTCGCCCGCTCGAAGCGTACCCGCACAGCGTGCTCGTCGATATCGCGGAAGCGCGCGGCGGCGAGGGAGAGGCTGTTGTCGCCGACGGGATATTCCTCGGACAACGCATACGCATCGGGCATCTCGCCGATATGCGTGCAAAGCTCGCGGCCCTGATCGTCGAGCAGCGAAAGACCTTTGAGCGGCGTGTGGGTAAAGACCGCGAGGCGCATGGCCTCGAGCGCACGGGCGCCGCAGGACTCGATCTGGGCTGCGGCGAGGCCACGGACCACCTTCGAGGCCTGATCGAGCCTCAGTTCGACAAGCTTGAGCGCCCCGCCGGCTTGCGCTTCGAGCCGGTTGCTTGCCTCGCCTTCGATATAGGCCTGAAAGGCGCGGTCGAGCGCGAACAAGGGAACGGACGCGAGCAATACCGCGCTCACGACCAGCGCCGTCGTCCAGCGTCCGGAAATCCTCACAGCCCCGCCTCGGGTTCCTCGCGCCCATTTGGCGCGCTCCCGATTAAGGAGGCGTTAAGTGGATGTAACCGGCCGGTGAATCGTGCCGTCAATCACTTATTGTTTGTCGGGCGGCACCAGGCGGATATGCAGCTCCTTGAGCTGCTTGGTCGTGACTTCCGAAGGCGCGCCCATGAGGAGGTCCTCGGCCCGCTGGTTCATCGGAAACACCACCACTTCGCGCAGGTTCTCTTCGCCACACAGGAGCATGACGATGCGGTCGATGCCGGGGGCGATCCCGCCGTGCGGCGGCGCGCCGTAGGTCAGCGCGCGCAGCATGCCGCCGAACTTGCTTTCGAGCACATCCTCGCCGTAGCCCGCGATGGCGAAGGCTTTCTTCATGATGTCGGGGCGATGGTTACGGATCGCGCCCGACGACAATTCGATGCCGTTGCAGACGATGTCGTACTGGAACGCCTTGATCGCGAGGATGCGATCCTTGTCCGCCGGATCGAGCTTCAGGAAGTCTTCCGCCGACATGTTCGGCATGGAGAACGGATTGTGGGAGAAATTAATCTTCTTCTCCTCCTCACTCCATTCGAACATCGGGAAATCGACGATCCAGCAGAAAGCATATTGGTCCTTGTCGACGAGGTTCAATTCCTCGCCGACCTTGGTGCGCGCCGGGCCCGCGAATTTCACGAACTTGTCGGGCTGGCCCGCGATGAAGAAGCAGGCGTCGCCGACGCCAAGACCGAGCTGATCGGCAATCTGCTTCGTGCGTTCTGGACCGATGTTCTTGGCGAGCGGGCCGGCGCCGCCCTCCTCGCCCTCGCGCCAGAAGATGTAACCGAGGCCCGGCTGCCCTTCGGAAATCGCCCAAGCGTTCATGCGGTCGCAGAAAGCGCGGTTGCCGCCGCCCTTGGCCGGGATCGCCCAGACCTCGACCTTTGGATCCTTCTCAATCATGCCGGCGAAGATCTTGAAGCCTGAACCGCGGAACGCCTCGGTGACGTTCTGCATCTTGATCGGATTACGCAGGTCCGGTTTGTCGGTGCCGTAGTCACGCATCGCCTCTGCATAAGGGATCATCGGAAATTTCGGCGTGACGCGCTTACCCTCGGCGAACTCCTCGAACACGCCGCGCAGTACCGGCTCGACCGCGTTGAAGACGTCTTCCTGCGTGACGAAGCTCATCTCGATGTCGAGCTGATAGAACTCGCCGGGCGAGCGGTCGGCGCGCGCGTCCTCGTCGCGGAAGCAGGGCGCTATCTGGAAGTAGCGGTCGAAACCCGCGATCATGATGAGCTGCTTGAACTGCTGCGGCGCCTGCGGGAGCGCGTAGAACTTGCCCGGATGAATGCGCGAGGGCACGAGATAATCGCGCGCGCCTTCGGGCGAGGACGCCGTGAGAATGGGCGTCTGGAATTCGAAGAAGCCCTGCTCCTTCATGCGGCGCCGGATACTATCGACGATCTGCCCACGCTTCATGATGTTCGCGTGCGGCTTCTCGCGGCGCAGGTCGAGGAAGCGGTAACGCAGGCGAATGTCTTCGGGATATTCCTGATCGCCGAACACCGGCATCGGCAGTTCCGCCGCCGGCCCGAGCGCCTCGATCTCGCTCGCATAGACTTCGATCTGACCGGTCGGGAGGTCGGGGTTCTCGGTACCGCCGGGGCGCTTGCGCACCTTGCCGTCGACGCGGATCACCCACTCGCTGCGCACGCTCTCCGCCATCTTGAAGGACGGGCTGTCGGGATCGGCGACGACCTGCGTGAGCCCGTAATGGTCGCGCAGGTCGATGAAGAGCACGCCACCATGATCGCGCACTCGATGGACCCACCCGGAGATGCGGACAGTCTCGCCGATCTGCGCCTCGCGCAGGGCGCCACAGGTATGGGAGCGGTAGCGATGCATTGAAGGGTCCTGACGGGATGAATCGAGGCGGGCGCGAGCGCCGGCGCCTCCATAACGTATCCAAGAATGCGTGCAAAGCGCATTCACGCCGCGGCCCGTCAAACTGACGGACTTGCCCCTCGACAGGTGCGGCTCGATCTGCAATCTCGGCCATCCCGCTCGATCGAGGCCGTCCGAATGCCGAACATGACCGCCGCGGAGGCGACCGTCGCCTCGCTCCTTGCCCACGGCATCGACACGATCTACGCGCTTCCGGGCGTCCATAACGACGACTTCTTCGACGCGCTGTTCAAGGCGGGCAACAAGATGCGCGTCATTCATACGCGCCACGAACAGGGCGCGGCCTATATGGCGCTGGGTGCCGCACTCGCGACCGACAAGCCGCAAGCCTATGCCGTCGTACCAGGACCGGGGTTGCTCAATACCGGCGCGGCGTTGCTCACTGCGTACAGCATGAACGCGCCGGTGCTCGCGATCATCGGACAGATTCCAGACAAAGACATCGGACGCGGGCTCGGACATCTGCACGAGATCACCGACCAGGCCGGCATCGTCACGCGGCTCGTCGATCATTCCGCGCTCGTCCATGACCCGGCAGAGGCGCCGAAAATCGTCGCGGAAGCTGTGCAAGCGATGCGCACCGCACGGCCGGGTCCGTCCGCGATCGAGTGTGCGATCGATATGTGGGGACGAAGCGCGGACATCTCGCCGGTCGCGCCGCTGCCCGTCGCGCAGCCCGAGATCAACGAAGACGCGATCCTTGCCGCCGCGAAAATTCTCGGGGGCGCCGAGCGCCCGTTCATCGTTTGCGGCGGCGGGGCGCAAGGCGCGCCGTATGAAGTCGCCGCGCTTTCCGAGATATTGCAGGCGCCGGTGATGGGCTATCGCCGCGGGCGCGGCGTGCTCTCGAGCCGCAACCCGTTCAGCGTGACGTTGCCGCTCGGGCGCGAATTCTGGGGCGAGGCCGATGCGGCGATCGGGATCGGCACGCACATGGCCTATCCGTTCCAGCACTGGGGGCTCGACGACCAGATCAAGATCGTTCGCATCGATGCCGACCCGGATGAGCCTGCACGGTTCATGAAGCCGGATGCCGCGCTCATCGGCGACGCGAAGCCGATCCTGCGGCGGCTACTCGACGTGCTGCCGACGCACAACCGCAAACGCGCCTCGCGCAAGACGGAGATGGAAGAGCGGCAAGCGAAGCTCGCCGGGCGCTTCCAGAAGATCGCGCCACAGATGAACTGGCTCGATGCAATCCGCGCCGAACTGCCGGACGACGGAATTTTCGTCGATGAAGTGACGCAGATGGGCTTCGCGGCCCGCCTCGCCTTTCCGGTCTATCGCCCGCGTACATTTCTCTCGCCGGGCTATCAGGACAATCTGGGATGGGGTTATGCGACGGCATTGGGCGCCGCACATGCGAGGCCGGACGTGCCGGTGGTTTCGATCAACGGCGACGGCGGGTTTCTCTACACAGCGAACGAGTTGGCCACCGCCGTGCGTCACAAGATTCCGCTCACGGCCATCGTGTTCGCCGACGGGACGTTCGGCAATGTCCGGCGGATTCAGGAAGAGAAGTACGGCAACCGGCTGATCGCCAGCGACCTCGCCAATCCGGATTTCGTTAAATTCGGCGAGGCTTTCGGCGCGGCCACCGAGCGCGCGACGACACCGGACGAGTTGCGCGCGGCACTCAAGCGCGGCTTTGCGCGCCGCGACGGGCCAACCCTGATCGAGGTGCCCGTGGGGCCCATGCCGAGCCCCTGGGAGTTCATCCTCATGCCGCGCATCCGTGGCACATAATCGTCATGGCCGGGCTCGCAGCCAAGCTTGCGCAGGCTGCGTAAACTTGCCTGCGCGGCCATCCACGTCTTTGCTCCATGCACGGCTCAAGACGTGGATGCCCGCAACAAGTGCGGGCATGACAGGTATTAGCGGCGGCGGAAATTCGGGCGGCGGCGCTGCGGGCCGGCGCCAGGCACCGGCGCGTCCGACTTGTGACGGAAGCTGATGCGTCCGCGGTCGAGATCGTAGGGCGACATTTCAACGATCACCCGATCCCCCTCGAGCGTGCGGATACGATGCTTGCGCATCTTGCCCGCCGCGTAAGCGAGGATCATGTGATCGTTGTCGAGCTTCACGCGAAAGTTTCCGTCCGGCAGCACTTCCGTCACCGTGCCGTCGAACTCGAGCATTTCCTCTTTCGCCATACGGTTCTCCGTCGTGATTAATGAGCCGGACGCTCAGCGCCGTTCGCGGGATGCCGGTTCGGCTTCCGCTTGCGCTGCATGAACGCCACGGAATCGATCTTACCATTGTTTGCGGGCGAAGACTCACGGCGCTGGCCTTGCCCCTGCTGCTGCGGACGGCCGTGATTGTCAGGCCTTCCGTCGGGGCGGCCATTGCGCTTGCCGTGACCACGCCCGTTGCGCGGCTGACGCTGGCTGCGATGGGGATGGCCGTCGCCCGCCGCTTGTGGGGCTGCCGTCTTGTTGCGGCGACGGTCGGTCGAGGGGATCTGTATCTTGATGAGCTTCTCGATGTCGCGGAGATACGGCATCTCCTCGCGGTCGCAGAAGGAGATCGCGATGCCTTCCGCCCCTGCCCGCGCCGTACGGCCGATGCGGTGGACGTAGCTCTCGGGGATGTTCGGCAGGTCGTAGTTGAAGACGTGGCTCACGCCGTCGACGTCGATGCCGCGGGCGGCGATGTCGGTCGCGATCAGCGTGCGAACGCGGCCGCTGCGGAAATTGGCCAAGGCCCGCTCGCGGTTATTCTGCGACTTGTTGCCGTGGATCGCTTCGGCGGGGATACCGGCCTTCTCCAGCGAGCGCACGACCTTGTCTGCGCCGTGCTTGGTGCGGGTGAAGACGAGCGCGCGATCGACGGTTTCGCTCTTGAGCAATTCGGCAAGCAGCCCGGCCTTGTCGGCGCGGTCCACATGCACGATGCGCTGATCGACGCGGTCGGCGGTCTTGGCCTGCGGCGTCACGGCGACGCGAACGGGATCGCGCAGCATCTCGCCGGCGAGTTGCTCGATCTCACCGGGCATGGTGGCGGAGAAGAACAGCGTCTGGCGCTTGGCCGGAAGCTTCGCGACGATCTTCCGGATGTCGCGGATGAAGCCCATGTCGAGCATCCGGTCGGCCTCGTCCAGTACGAAGACTTCGATGCGGTCGAGACGGACGGCGTTGCTCTGCATGAGGTCGAGCAGACGGCCGGGTGTTGCGACGAGCACGTCCACGCCATTGATGAGCGAGCGCACCTGGCGGCCGATCGGCACGCCGCCAATGGCGAGCGCCGTCGTCAGCCGTACATGACGTCCGTATGTGCGGAAGCTCTCGAGGATCTGGCCCGAGAGTTCGCGCGTCGGGCTCAGGATCAGCACACGGCAAGCGCGCTGTTCGGCGCGCAGGCGCTGGGTGAGGAGATGGTTGAGAATGGGGAGCGCGAAGGCCGCGGTCTTGCCGGTTCCCGTCTGGGCGATACCGACGAGATCGTGTCGTTCAAGGATCGGGGGAATGGCCTGGGCCTGGATCGGGGTCGGGGTTTCGTACTTTTCGTCGGCAAGCGCGCGCGCAATCGGAGCGGCGAGCCCGAGTTCATTGAATGAGTTCAAGTCGAGTCTTTCTATGGTTCACGCGGCTCGGGCCCGCTGGCAAAAAGCCAACCGGCCGCGAATCGCGGGGGTCTTCAGGACACCCCGCGTGGTCTGGGTTGCCGGTGAAATTAGTTGAGAAAACGGGCGGAAACGGAACGAATTCGGCTTCACACGCGGCCCGCGAGCGCATGGCGCTCTGGATGGCGGAGCTTAGACCATGTTCGCACGGCCATTTCAAGGCACAACGGATGCGGCATCTCCGACCGCTGATCTAGGTCGTCATTTAGCTTAATCAAGCGTGACCCACGACCGGCGGCATTTTTCCTCGCCTTCGACACAAATCCGCGTCGTCAGGGCCCATCCTTTTCGCTAAGAAGCCCGCATGAATCTTGTGACCCGTACCGAGGACCTTGCTGCGGCGTGTGAGCGGCTCTCCGGTCACCCCTACGTCACCGTCGACACCGAATTCCTGCGCGAGACGACCTTCTGGCCCAAGCTCTGCGTCGTGCAGATGGCGGGGCCGGACGAAGCGGTGGTGATCGACGCGCTCGCCGAAGGGCTCGACCTCGCGCCGTTCTTCTCGCTCATGAACAACGAGAAGATCGTGAAGGTCTTCCACGCCGCACGGCAGGACGTGGAAATCTGCTGGCATCGTGCCAAAACGATTCCGCATCCGATCTTCGACACGCAGGTGGCGGCGATGGTGCTCGGCCACGGCGACTCCGTTTCCTATGACCAGCTCGTGCAGCGGCTGACGGGCGACCAGATCGACAAGACGCTGCGCTTCACCGACTGGTCGCGGCGCCCGCTCAGCCAGGCGCAGTTCGACTACGCAGTTTCGGACGTGACGCATCTGCGCGACGTCTATCTCAAGCTCCGCGCCGATCTCGAACAGGGAAACCGCACCGAGTGGGTGCAGGAGGAAATGTCGGTCCTTACCTCGCCGACCACCTATTCGGCGGAGCCGGAGCGTGCCTGGGAGCGGCTGAAGTCCCGCGTGCGGCGGCCGAAGGAACTGGCGGTCCTGATGGAAGTTGCCGCGTGGCGCGAGCGGGAAGCGCAGTCGCGCGACGTGCCCAGACAACGCGTTTTGAAGGACGACGCGCTGACGGAGGTTGCGCAGCAGCAGCCGAAGAGCGTCGAGGAGCTAGGGCGGCTGCGCGCATTGCCGAAAGGCTATGAGCGATCGCGCGCCGGCGAGCAGATCATTGGCGCGGTGCAGGCGGGCCTCGGACGCGATCTGAAGACATTGCCGAAGATCGTGCGGGACAAGCCGCTCTCGAACGGCGCTTCCGCTACCGTTGAATTACTGAAAGTGCTTTTGCGCATGACCTCGGAGCGCCATGGCGTGGCCGCGAAGGTGATCGCAACCGTGGACGACCTCGAACGCATTGCGGTCGACGAGAATGCCGACGTGCCGGCGCTGAAGGGCTGGCGGCGTGAGATGTTCGGCAACGAAGCGCTGAAGCTCAGGCGCGGCGATGTCGCGCTCGCGATTGAAGGCGGCCGCGTGGTGGCGGTCGAGCACAAGGCGACTGCGCACTAAGAGCGGATCGCGGGCTCCCGCCCAATCAGCTTCCCGAGCTGCCGCACGCGGTTAAAGAGACGCTCGCCGTCGAGCGAAGCCATCTTGCCCTCGAGCCGCAGGACGAGCTTCCCCTTCTCCACCTTCAGCGGCGACTTAGGCAGGACGCCCGGCATCGACGCCGAGACGAGATAGGCGACGCGCATGGCCGCACCGAGCACGCGCGCACGATCGAGGATGCGGGTCGTGGCAAGCTCGCGGACATGCGGCGACGGCTCGTCGTCGCCGATGCCTGCGTGGCGATAGAAGACCGCGAGCGCGAGGAAGGCGCGGCCCGGATGGTCGATGCCGACAAAAGCCGCGTGCGAGATGATGTTGAGCGATTGCTCACCGCGATATTCGGGATGCGCGCGCCAGCCGATATCGGCGAGCAGGCAGGCGGCGTGACGCAGCCGGCGTTCTTCCGCCGTCTCTTCGATCCCCGTCGTCACCATGAAGGCGTCGGTCCAGGCGATCAGTTCCTCGCCATGCTTCGGCGAACGCGAGCGCAGCGTGTTGAGATCGCGCGCAGCGGACAAAAGCGGATCAAGGGTGCGCGACGGCTCGTCGAGCAGTTCATAAAGCAGCCCCTCGCGCACGCCGAGCGCGGAGATCACGACGCGCTTCGGCTTGCCGATGCGAACCACTTCGTTCAGCACGAGTGCGCCGTAGGGCAGCAATTCGCGACGGGGCTTGGCGACGGACTCGATGTGGTCGAGCGTTTCGGGATCGACGCGCTGCACGAGTTCGGCGAACTCGGCGGCCTCCTTGGACGAGAGCGAATAGCCATGCGTGACATGGAGCGGATAGCCGGTCTGCTGCATGTGCAACCGTGCGAAGGCGCGCCAGGTACCGCCGACCGCGTAGAAGGTGCGACCCGAAAGCGCCTTCAGGATCGGCTCCTGCTCGAGCGCGGCGTTCACGAGCTTGCCGGCCTTCTTCAGTGAGCCTGAGGCAAGGTCGGCGAGCACGAGGCCGCCGAAGGGCAAGGTCTGACCGATGCCGATTTCGTTGCCGCGCACCTCGACCAATTCGAGCGAGCCGCCGCCAAGGTCGCCCGCGACGCCGTCGGGCTCATGGATGCTGGCGATCACGCCGAGTGCCGCCAACCGCGCCTCGCGCTTGCCGGACAGGACTTCGACCGGCGCACGGCAGATCTTCTCGGCCTCACGGATAAAGTTCGGCCCGTCTTTCGCCTCGCGCACGGCGGCGGTGGCGATCACCTTTACGTCGCCGACTTCGATCACGTCGCAGAGCGCGCGGAAACGTTTCAGCGCTCCAACGGCGCTCGCGACCGCGTCGGCATTGAGCTTGCCCTTGGTGCTGACTTCTCGGCCTAAGCCGCACAGCACCTTCTCGTTGAAGATCGGCGTCGGGCTGCGCGCAATACCCTCGTACACGACGAGGCGCACGGAGTTCGAGCCAATGTCGATGACGGCGACGGGCTTGCCGAGCGGCAAACGGCCGGGCGCAGCGTTCGCTCTAGTTTCGATCGGCTCTCCGGACGAGACTGCGCGGAGAAGAATCTTTGAGAGATTTGCCACGGCCCGAAAGGCTTGGATTTGTCATAAAGTAGCGGTGGGCGTTGAATGATTCCTCGCCCTCGGCCGGGACTATGCGGGTGCTGCTGCCATCGGGCAAGACCCGCCAACTCTGCTCATTATCCTTGAGATTCGCGACCATGATCTGGTCGAGTATCTGCTGGTGCACGGTGGGGTTCAGAATCGGGCACAGCGCTTCGACTCGCCGGTCGAGATTGCGCGGCATCATATCGGCGGACGAGATGTACACCGCAGCCTTCGGATTCGGCAGGCCGTGACCGGCGCCGAAGCAGTAAATGCGGCCGTGCTCGAGGAAACGGCCCACGATTGATTTCACCCGGATGCGCTCGGACAAACCAGACACGCCGGGCCGCAGGCAGCAGATGCCGCGCACGACGAGGTCGATCTCCACGCCTTCCCGGCTGGCTTCATAGAGCGCGTCGATGATCTGCGGATCGACGAGCGAATTCATCTTGGCCCAGATCGCGCCGGGACGGCCCTCCTTCACATGTGCGATCTCCTGCTCGATGTGCTCGAGGATGCGCTTGCGCAGGCTCACGGGCGCCACCGCCATCACTTCGAGTTCGGCGGGCTCGGCGTAGCCGGTGATGAAATTAAAGATGCGTGCAACGTCCTGCGCGATCACCGGGTCGGATGTGAAGAATGACAGGTCGCTGTAAATGCGCGCGGTCACCGGGTGGTAATTGCCGGTACCGACATGAACGTAATTGGCGAGCGACTTGCCTTCGCGGCGCACGACGAGTGAGAGCTTGGCATGCGTTTTCAGTTCGATGAAGCCAAACACGACCTGCACGCCCGCCCGCTCCAGTTCCCTCGCCCAGCGGATGTTCGCCTCTTCATCGAAGCGCGCCTTCAGCTCGACCAGCGCCGTGACCGACTTACCGGCCTCCGCCGCCTCGGCGAGCGCCTTCACGATCGGGCTGTCCGACGAGGTGCGATAGAGCGTCTGTTTGATGGCCACCACGTCCGGGTCGCGTGCCGCCTGCGAGAGGAACTGCACGACGACATCGAAGGACTCGAAGGGATGATGGACGACGAGGTCCTTCTGGCGGATGGCAGCAAAGCAATCGCCGCCCTGATCGCGAATGCGTTCAGGAAAGCGGGGGTTATAGGTCTTGAACTTGAGATCGCGGCGATCGATAGCGACGAGCTGCGACAACTCGTTCAGCGCCAGCACGCCATCGACAAGAAAGACTTCGTCCTCGCTCACGCCGAGCGCACGCAGGACGAAGGAGCGCAGGTCGGACGGCGTGTCCGCCTCGATTTCGAGCCGGATGACGGAGCCGCGCCGGCGACGCTTCAAGGCGCTCTCGAACTGGCGCACGAGATCTTCGGCTTCTTCCTCAACTTCAAGGTCACTGTCGCGGATGACGCGGAACGCCGCCTGCCCGCGCACGGCGTAGCCGGGAAAGAGCCGCGCAATGAACAGGCCGATCGCCACTTCAAGCGTGACGAACCGGGCCTCCCCTTCCTTGCGTTCGGGCAGGCGAATGAACCGCTCGATCTTGGCCGGTACGCGAATGAGTGCGTTCATGCCGCGCCCGTCGCTCGCGCGTGCGAGCTGAAGCGCGAGCGAGAAACCGAGATTGGGAATGAACGGGAACGGGTGCGCCGGGTCGATGGCGAAGGGCGTCAGCACCGGAAAGATGTGGTGCAGAAAATAATCTTCGAGCCAATTCACGTCGTCCTTCAGGAGATCGGAGCCGCCCACAAGCAGAAGCCCCGCCGCGCTCAATTCGCGCGACAGATCGCGCCAGCGCGCCTGTTGATCGCCGGCGAGCTTCGCGGCCTCGGCGGAGATGCGCACAAGCTGTTCGGCCGGCGTGAAGCCGTCCGGGCTCGGCAGGTTTACACCGGCGCGGACCTGCGCACGGATGCCCGCGACGCGCACCATGAAGAATTCGTCGAGATTGGCGGCCGAAATCGACAGGAACCGTAGCTGCTCGAGGAGCGGGTGGTTCGGATTGCCCGCCTCTTCGAGCACGCGCCGATTGAAATGCAGCCAGGACAGCTCGCGGTTGATGAACCGCTCGGGGCTCGCGGACAGGTCAGGCGCGGGCACGCTTTCGCGCGGCGATACCTCTTCAGCCCGCGGGCTGCGGATCGCGGTGACCTCGGCCGACATCTGATTGCTGCTCCAAACAACGCCCTGCCAAGACTATCACTGCGTTGGTTGAAGATTCGATGACAGTGCCGCGACCCCGGAACCCCTTGTCAGGCCTGTGATTCCTGCTCCCGAAGCAGTTCCGCGGCCAGAACGCGAGTGATGCGGCGGCCCCGGGATAGCGCCGCCCGGTCGAGCCGGCCGACCATGTCCCGGACGGCGGCCAGCGAACGCTCGATGCGGCCCAGGAGGAACGTGACCGTCTCCTCGTCGATGGCGAGTTGACGGTCGGCGAACAGCTTCACCATGACGGCGGCGAGCAACGTTTCGCTCGGCGGCGAGAGCGCAATCACCGGCAAGGCGCGCAGGCGCGAAGCGAGATCGGGCAGCGCGTAGCCGTCAAGGTCGAGGCGGCGTGCGGCGGTGACGAGGACAAAAGCGTCTTCCTCACGCGCGAGATTAAAGAGGTGAAAGAGCGCCTGCTCGTCGGCGCGTTCGGGCGCGAGGTCCTCGATCACGAGCGCCCCCGTGACGAGTGCGCGCGGAACTTCGGCACGCACGAGCGCGGCGGCGTCCGTGATGCGCGCGCCGGACTGCTCGGCCCAGATCGCCGCGAGATGACTCTTGCCAGAGCCCGATGATCCGACAATCGCCGCGATACGGTGCGGCCAGTTCGGCCATGTGTCGACCAGCGCGAGCGCCGCCTCGTTCGAAGGATCGGCGAGAAAGTCCTCGCGGCGGAAACTTTCCGCGTGGAGCAGGTCAAACGCAAGCTGGCGTGCGCCGGTGGCTTGCATTCCTTACCGCTTTCCCGATTTCGAACCGGTCCCGGTATAAAGCGGGCTCGCGAGATACTGGCGCAGCGCGAAGCGCACGAGCACGCCGACAGCGGCGGCGAGCGGCACGGCGATCAACAGTCCGACGAAGCCGAGCAGATAGCCGAAGGCGAACAGTGCGAAGATCAGCCACACCGGATGCAGCCCGATGCGGCCGCCCACCATCTTCGGCTGAAGGAAATAGCCTTCCACAAACTGGCCGAACAGGAAAATGCCGACCACCGCGGCGACCCATTGCCACTCGGGCCAGAATTGCGCGACGGCGACGACGGCGGCGATCAGCAGGCCCGTGGTCGAACCGAGATAGGGAATGAAGTTCAGAAGAGCCGCGGCAAACCCGATCAGCAAGCCGAAATTGAGACCGACCAGTGTCAGCGCCACCGCATAGAAGGCACCGAGAAAAAAGGAGACGATTGCCTGGCCGCGGATGAAGCCCGCCAGCGCCTCGTCGATCTCGCACGCGAGGCCGCGGATCGTGTTGCGATGATCGCGCGGCAGCCAGGAGTCGACCTTGTTGACCATACGATGCCAGTCGAGCAGCAGATAAAGCGTCACGATCGGCGTGACGACCAGTATCGCAACCAGCGAGAGCAGCGCACGGCCGCCCGACCACACTCCTTGCAGAAACGTGCCCGCCCAGGCCGCACCCTGCCCGACGATGTCGCCGACCGATTTGCGCAGATCGAGCGTCTCGGTGCCGATCATACGCCGGATCCAGTCCTGATTGGCTTCGGTGACGATCAGGTCCTGCAACAGGCGGAAATATTCCGGAATGCGCTGGATGAATTGCAGGAGTTGCGAACCGAGCAGCGGTAGGACAATTATAGCGGCCAGCACAAACAAAAGAATGAACGCGCCAAGCACCAGCAGCGTTGCCACCAGCCGGGGGATGCCGTGCCGCTCCAGCCGATCGGCCAGCGGATTGAGCAGATACGCGAGCACCATGCCGGCGACGAACGGCAACAGCACGTCGCCGAGTATCCAGCAAAACAGCACGAAGACGACGAACGCACCGAACCAGAACAAGACTTGGAGCTTGAAATTCATGACGGCCTCGCGGGGACGTCAGGATGACATGTGACGCAGCCAGGACGCCAGATAGGCGGCTGCGGACAAAAGGGTGAGCGCGCCCACGGCGACCAGCAGCACTTCTTCCACCGGACTTGGGTTGAACTGAAAGGCATTTGAAGCAAGTGCGAGCGTCGCCAGCAGGATTTGCGCAAGCGTGTTGAGCTTGGAGACGATGAGCGGGTGAATGTCGAGCGGCTTGCCGACAATCCAGGAGACGACCACCGCGCCCATAATCATGATGTCGCGCGAAACGACCGCGATCACGACCCAGAACGGCAGCAAGGTCACGATGCCGAGCGCAACATAGATCGACATCAGCAACGCCTTGTCGGCAAGCGGGTCGAGATAGGCCCCGAACTCGCTCTGCGCCCCGAGACGCTTGGCGAGGAAGCCGTCCACCGCGTCGGACAGGCCGGCCACCACGAAGAGCCAAAAAGCGAGCTGATAGCGGCCCGCCGTGATCGCCCACACCACGAAGGGCACGAGCACGATACGGACGACAGTGACCGTATTGGGAATATTCAGGCGGCTGGTTTCTTGCACGATCCGGACATAGCCGTCCGACCCGGCCCTGCCAAGGCGCGGCGCGGAAAGGCGCGATGCGTCTTGAACATGGCCGGGGTTCGGGCTACGCCCGCGCCGGGCAGCAATCGCATGAATCAAGGCAAGGGGCTCAGCTACCGCGAGGCCGGAGTCGATATCGACGCCGGTAATCGGCTGGTCGATCTGATCAAGCCCCTCACCCGCGCCACCGCCCGTCCGGGGGCCGACGGCAAGATCGGCGGCTTCGGCGGGGTGTTCGACCTGAAGGCCGCAGGCTATCGCGACCCGCTGCTCGTGGCCGCAAACGACGGCGTCGGCACCAAGCTCAAGCTCGCCATCGACACAGGCAAGCACGACACCATCGGCATCGACCTCGTCGCCATGAGCGTCAACGACCTCGTGGTGCAAGGCGCGGAGCCCCTTCTGTTTCTCGACTATTACGCCACCGGTGCCTTGAACGTGGAGCAGGCGCGCGACGTGGTGGCCGGGATCGCCGCGGGCTGCCGGGAGGCCGGCTGCGCGCTCATTGGCGGCGAAACCGCTGAAATGCCGGGGCTTTATGCGGGCGGCGACTACGACCTCGCGGGCTTCGCGCTGGGCGCGGTCGAGCGCGAGGCGCTGCTGCCCCGCAACGACATTAAGGCAGGCGACGTTATCCTCGGTATCCCCGCATCCGGCGTGCACTCGAACGGCTATTCGCTGGTGCGGAAGGTGATCGCCGACGCGGGTTTGAAACTCGACGCCCCCACGCCGTTCGGCAGCGGAAGGTCGCTCGGTGAGGCGTTGCTGACGCCGACGAAGATTTATGTGAAGGCCGCGCTCGCTGCGCTCAAGGCGACGACGGGCATCAAGGCATTCGCGCACATCACCGGCGGCGGGCTGACCGAAAACATTCCGCGCGTGCTGCCGGACGGCACGGCGGCGAAGATTCTTCTGGAGCGCGTGCCCGTACTGCCCGTGTTCCAATGGCTCGCGAAGACGGGTGGCATCGCCGAGAACGAGATGCTGCGCACCTTCAACTGCGGCATCGGATTTGTCGTCGTGGTGGATGCCGCGCAGGCTGACGCCGCCATCGCAGCATTCGCGAGCGCGGGCGAACAGGCCGTGCGTCTCGGCGAGATCGTGCCGGCGAGCGGCAAGGCGGAGACGCAGTTCTCCGGCCAGCTCGCGCTTGGCTGACCATGGCAAAGCGCCGCGTCGGCATCCTGATTTCGGGCCGCGGCTCCAATATGGCTGCGCTGATTGAAGCGGCTCGCGTGACGGATTATCCGGCGGAGATCGTTCTCGTGATTTCCAACGAACCCGACGCGGCGGGACTCAATTTCGCGTCTTCACGCGATGTCCCGACCGCGATTATCAACCACTGCGACTTCGCAAGCCGCGATGCATTTGCAGACGCACTCGATGCAAAGCTGCGCGAGGCCAAGACGGAATTCATCTGCCTCGCCGGGTTCATGAGGTTGCTCGCCACGCCGTTCGTCGAGCGCTGGCGCGGGAAGATGATCAACATCCACCCCTCGCTTCTGCCTGCCTTCAAGGGACTGGACACGCACGCACGCGCACTCGAAGCGGGTGTGAACAAGCATGGCTGCACGGTGCATTTTGTGGAGCCCGAACTCGATTCCGGTCCGATCATTTTGCAGGCGGAAGTCCCGGTCCTGCCGGGCGACGACGAGCCCACGCTGGCCGCACGCGTGCTGAAGGAAGAGCACCGAATCTACCCGGAAGCCTTGCGTATGCTTGCTGAAGGAAAAGTCTGATCAGCTTCCGGGCGGCGGCGGTTGCTTGCCACGCGAGTTCGGAATGTGCGCGAAGCCGCACTGCTTCTTCATATCTTCGGGCTTCGCGACACTCAGCGTCGAGAGCACCTTGTACTGCGAATACAGGTCGAGATCGTCCTTGCTCATCGTCTTGACGATGCCGGAGGCATAGCAATCGCACTGCTTGGTGACCGTCTCGCCCGCGCCGAGCAGGCCGCCATGCTCCATCAGGCAGTTGCCGTGCAGATCCGCGCGGACGCTGTCGGTCAGCGCAGACTTGGCGGCAGCGGCGGACGGCTGCTTCGCCGCGGACTTTGGCTCGGCTTTGACGCGCTGGTTCGTGCCCGGCTCATAGACGGCATAGTGATTGCTCGTCGTCTCGAGGCAGGCCGCCGCCGTCAACGCCACAAGCACCACGGCACATAGGCGGACGGCGACGGACATCGCGCTTACTTCTTCCGGATGTCCGTCGTTTCCGCCAGGATTTTCTCCTGCGCATCACGGACGGCTTCAGCCGGCGCCGTCAGGATGTCCGTCTGGTGGCGGCGCTTGAGCCACCAGCCGATCGCCAGCACCACGAGAGCACCGACAATCGACGCGGGCACGTCGAGCTGCGCCGACAGTTCCGGTCCGATCAGGTAGATGACCACCGCATCGGTGACGATCATGTGGCCGGCGATCCAGCCCAATAACGCCGCGCCTGCCATGACGAGGATCGGGAAGCGAACGAGCAGCTCGGTGATCAGCGTCGCACCACCGATGACGAGCGGGATCGAGATCAGAAGGCCGAGCGCCAGCAGCACGATGTCGCCTTGCGCGACGCCCGCGATGGCGATGACGTTGTCGAGGCTCATCACGAGGTCGGCGATGGCGATGGTGCGGATCGCGCGGAACAGGGACTCGGACGCGGCGACCGCGTTCTCGCCGTCATGCTTCTGCGGCAGCAGCAGTTCAACTGCGATGTAGATGAGCGCAAGACCGCCCGCGACCTTGAGGCCCCAGATGGCGAGCAGCGTCGTGATGATGCCGGCGAAGATTATGCGCAGGACGATCGCGACCATCGCGCCGAGGATGATGCCCCACTTGCGCGTCTTGTCCGGCAGCGCGCGACAAGCCATCGCAATCACAACGGCGTTGTCGCCGGCGAGGATGATGTCGATCCAGATGATCTGAAGCAGTTTTACCCAGAAGTCGGGCGTGAACTCCGACGCAAACCATTGCGAAACTGCTTCAAGCATTGGCGTCACCCATCCCCGTGGCGTTTTTTATGATCAGCCGACGATTTCGTCCGGCTTGAAGAAGAACGCGATCTCGGTCTTGGCGTTCTCCGGGCTGTCCGACCCGTGCACCGAGTTCGCTTCGATCGACTCGGCGAAATCCTTGCGGATGGTGCCCGCCGCCGCTTTCGCGGGGTCGGTGGCGCCCATCACTTCGCGATATTTCGCAACGGCATTGTCGCCTTCGAGCACCTGCACAACCACGGGTCCCGAGGTCATGAAGGCGACCAGCGAGTTGAAGAAAGGCCGTTCCTTGTGGACGCCATAAAAGCCCTCGGCCTGCTGCCGGGACAGGTGGAGGCGACGCTGGCCCACGATCCGGAGCCCCGCCTTCTCCAGCCGGTCGTTGATCGCGCCGGTCAGATTGCGGCGGGTGGCATCGGGCTTGATGATCGAAAAGGTGCGCTCCAGCGCCATATTTCAGGGTCCTTCGGAACCGGGAGGGGTGTTGAGCGTTCTATATCCACGCAATCCGGGGCGGGCAAGCTCTGGTGTACCAGAGTTGGGCCAGGGCCAAGAGGCCGGATCAGCGTGGTTTTTGTGGTGGGAGTTCACGTCGCAGGCCGGCCAGAAGGATGAATGCCATGACCATCGAGATTTTCGCTTTTCTTGCCCTCGCTGCCTCACTCGTGATGATCGGATTTGTCAGCGGCCCCGTGGTCATCAGGCGCGTCAATTCGTCCGCCCACCGCCACCCGCATTTCCACTGAATTGATCGTCAGCGCGCGCGACACGTTACCACTGACGCGGAGCCCGGCCCATTTCGGACCGGGCTTTTTCGCGTCTGCTCGTCCGCAGGCATTACCGGGATTTCATCTAGCTGAACCGCAAGCAACGAAGGCCTCAGCTTCGGTTCAGCGAAGCCGCGCGAAAGTCGGTCCGTTGAAACTCGAACGGTCGCACCGACCGACGAACAGGAGAGCCAGATGAAGAAGTCTCTGATCGCCCTCACCGCCGCGGCCGGCTTCGCCGCCGCCGGTCTCACCCTCACGCCCGTGACCGCCGCGCCGGCTGCGCCCGCACAGTTCGGCTATGCCGTCGAACTGGCCGGCAACAAGACGATGCAGATTCGCAGCGACCGCCACCGCCAGCGGCATGTGCATCGCCATGTCCACCGTCACAAGCACGTCCAGCGCCGCAACTTTTGGGCGGCCGGCCCCTGGGCATTTCGCGGCTTGCCGCGTCACCACTGCACGCCGATCCGGGGCGGATACATCTGCTACTACTGACCCCCGAACGGAGCAGCGCCCCGGCCGTCACATGCCCCCGCCGGCCGGGGCGACTTTTTTGATGATTGCCGCCGCAACGGCTACACATTCTTCCGCGCAGTTGGATTCCGGCAACTTCATCTCATTGCATGACCGACATGGCCGCCGATCGTGACCATTTCCGCCGCGCGCTCATTGTCGCGGCGCTGATCGCGGCGGTTCTGAATTTCATCGCGTTCTATCCCGGCCTGCTGCATCACGACGCTTGGGCTTATTTCGACGCGTCGCGCAAAAACAACTGGACGAACTGGCAGCCGCCGCTGCTCGGCTTCCTATGGTACCCGTTGCGCGCGATCCACGACGGGCCGCAGCCGATGCTCGTGCTGTTCGTCGCCGCCTACTGGAGCGGCTATGTGCTGATCGCAGACTCGCTACGCCAGGAAGGGCGCAAGCTCGCGATCTGGACGTTCCTCACCTCCCTCTTCCCGCTCGCACTGAACTTCAACGGCCAGCTCGTGAAAGACGTCAGCATGGGCGTCTGTCTGCTGATCGGCGCCGGCATTGCGGCGGGAGTCATTACAGGCCGCATTCGTGCACGCACAGTCGCGCTGCCGCTGATGTGGTTCTTCCTCGCGGCCGGCGCGTTCATGCGCGCGAACAGCCTGTTCGGTCTCCCGCCGCTTCTTGATCTCGCCGCACGCGCGACCAGCACGCGCTGGGCGTCGATGCATTGGGTCAAGCGGGCGATTATCGTGCTGATCGTTTCAGCCGCCGTCGCACCGGCGCATCTGCTCGCCGACCGCAACATCTTCCGCGTCGAAGACATCAAGCCGATGTCGCAGTTGCAGGTCTTCGACCTCGGCGGCATGACGCACTTTTCCGGCGTCGACCGCTTCCAGGGATATTTCGGGCCGAGTTTCGTGGCGCGCAACGAGACCTGCTACACGCCGCGCCACTGGGATGTTTACGGCTGGATGGTCGGCGACCGCGGCTGTCCCGAAGTTTATAACGACATGAAGCCCGACTTCGGCTGGCCGCTGACCAAGCTGTGGCTCGAAGGGATCGCCGCGAACCCGCTCGCCTACCTCGCGCACCGCTTCGCGCATGCGAACCGCTTCTTCCAGTTCCTGTGCACCGAATGCTCGGAGCCCGTCTTCTCCGGCTGGCAGTCGACGAACCAAAAAGAGTTCACCTTCGAGCCGACGTTCCTGTTCCACGCCATCGATTGGGCCGCGCAGACGATCCACAACACGCCCCTCGGCCCGCCCTATGTGTGGCTCCTGATCGCGCTCGCCTGGACCTGGGCCTCATTCGGCATTCCGAACGAGCGCACACGCGCCGTCATCTTCGCGGTCGCCGCTTCCGGCGCCATGTACGCGCTCGGCTTCTTCATCATCGGCATCGCGCACGAATACCGCTACATCCACTGGACGATGCTGTGCGCGCTCATTGCCACGCCCGCGATCGTTGCCCGCGTGTTGCTGCGCGCTGACGCGCCGCGCATCTATCGGGTATTCCCAGTTTTGATGATTGTCGCTGTCATCGCGTTCCGCGAGGCCGTGGTACGCTTTGTTCTCTGAACGGAGCAGCGAATGACCGAACGCTACAGCATGTTCGCGGGCTACAACGCCTGGTCCAACGAACGCCTTTACGAGGCCGCGTCGAAACTCTCCAATGCCGACTACCGCGCCGACCGCGGCGCGTTTTTCAAGTCAGTGCATGGCACACTCAATCATCTGCTGGTCGCCGACCGCATCTGGATGCAGCGCTTCACCGGCACGGGTGACGCACCGAGGCAGCTCGACGCGATTCTGTTCGAAAATTTCGGGGCGTTGCGTGCTGCCCGGCGCGCGGAGGACGAGCGGATTTCAGGTTATTGCGCCTCGCTCGACGACGGCACGCTCGCGGGCGACTTCAGCTACCGCACCATCGTCAACCCGAAGACCGTGACACAACCGCTCGCGCCCGCGCTCGACCATTTCTTCAATCACCAGACGCACCACCGCGGACAGGCGCACGCGCTGCTGACTGCGATTGGCGGCCGCGACTTTGCGCCGTCGTTCGACCTGATCCTGTTTCAACGTGAAATGGGGCTCGGCGGTGTACGGCAGACGGCCTAGGCTTTCTTCTGCCAGCGGCCTTCGGCGTCCTGCTGCCAGTAGATCGTTTCGAGGCCCTCGCCCTGCGCTTCCTTCCAGTTGTCGCGGGCGGCATCGACCGCGTCGGGATCGTTGCCGTCGAACAGAAAGATCGCGCGCTCATAGCTCGCGAGATTCTCCGCCGTCGCGCCATCGACGAGGAAGCGCACCTGCGCGCCGTTCGGATTGACGTCTTTCGCAGTCAGGATCACAGGCATCTCGGCTGCGTCGGCCTCGCGGTCGATGCCGTGCGGCATGAAGCCGTCGTCGCGATAGGTCCAGAGCAGCGCGTCGAGCGCCTCGACGCGCTCGTCGGACGACGCCTGGACGACGCAATGCCACTTCCGCTCGAGGCACTTCTCGATGAGCTGCGGCAGCGCCTTTTCGAGCGGCTGACGTTGCAGGTAATAGAAGTGTACTTCGGTCATCGCCGTGTCAGCTCTCGTAGTGCTCCGCGATCAACCGGTCGAGCAGCCGCACGCCCCATCCCGGCCCCCAGCTCTGGTTGATCTCCGACGGCGGCACGCCCATCGCGGTGCCAGCGACGTCGAGATGCGCCCACGGAGTCTTGTCGACATAACGCTGCAAGAACTGCGCCGCCGTGGTCGAGCCGCCATAGCGGCTGCCGGTGTTCTTCATGTCGGCGAACTTGGAATCGATCATCTTGTCGAATTCCGGCCCGAGCGGCATGCGCCATACGCGCTCGCCGGTCTCCTGCCCGGCCTCGATCAAGCGCTTCGAGAGCCGCTCGTCGTTCGAGAACAGGCCCGCATATTCCTGACCGAGCGAGACGAGGATCGCGCCCGTGAGCGTCGCGAGATCGACCATCCATTTCGGTTTGTGATTTTCCTTCACATACCAAAGCACGTCCGCAAGAACGAGGCGGCCTTCGGCGTCGGTATTGATGATCTCGATGGTCTGGCCGGACATCGACTTCACGATGTCGCCCGGCCGTTGCGCGTCCCCGCCCGGCATGTTCTCGACGAGGCCGATGGCGCCGACGACGTTCACCTTCGCCTTGCGCGCGGCAAGCGCATGCATGAGGCCGACGACGCAGGCGGCGCCCGCCATGTCGCCCTTCATGTCTTCCATGCTGGCCGCCGGTTTGATCGAGATGCCGCCCGTGTCGAAGCACACGCCCTTGCCGATCACGGCCACCGGCGCCTCGCTCTTCTTGCCGCCGTTCCAGCGCATGATGACGACGCGCGACTCGTGCGTTGAGCCCTGCCCGACACCCAGGAGCGCGTTCATGCCGAGTTTCTTCATCGCCGCCACGTCGAGCGTCTCGATGCCGACGCCGACTTTTTTCAGCTCGGCCGCGCGGCGCGCAAATTCAACGGGGTGCAGAACATTCGGCGGTTCGTTGACGAGATCGCGCGCCTTGAGCACGCCGTCGCCGATCGCGTCCCGTGCCGCCCACGCCTTGCGTGCGCCGGCCGCGGCCGCGACCGCAATCGAAATCGCGGCGCGCGACGGCTTGTCCTTCTCGTCGTCGTCCTTCTTTTTCGTCTTGTAACGGTCGAAGCGATAGGCGCGCAGCTTCATGCCGAGCGCGAAGTCCGCGGCCTCGTCGGCCGAGATCTTCCCTTCCGGCAGTTCAAGGATCACGCCCGCCACCTTGGCGAGCGCCGGCACTCGACTCATCGCAATGCCGCCGAGCTTCAGCCAGTCGGTCGCCTTCATCTCGCGCCGCTTGCCGACGCCAAGGACGACCAGCCGGTCGGCCTTGAGGGCAGCCGGGCCGACCAGCCCGAGCGCCTTGTTCTTCTTGCCCTTGAAGCCGTCGGCCTTGGCGGCGCGGGCAATTAACTCCTTGGCCGGATCGATGGCACGCGCCGCCAGACGCCCGAAACGCAGGCTTTCGTCGGTGAGGACGATGAGGGTATCGGCCTGGGGCGCAGGCTGATCGACAAAGGAAATCTGCGGCGAATCGGCCATGATGCGGGCTCCGGGCTCAAGGGGCTCTCCCTCTTAGCCGATCCGGGGAAACTCGGTAACCGCCGCGAGGAGGCCCTATTTAGGCCCCAGCTTGCAGCTTCAAGGGGATGAGACGCGAGGGGACGCGTCTTCTGGGGAACCATGGGCCGGCTCGACCGCTACATCCTGAAAACGGCAGGGGGCGCCTTCTTTGCGGTGCTGCTCGTGCTGACCAGCATGGTCTGGGTCACGACAGCGCTCCGGCAGTTCAACCTGCTCACGAGCCAGGGCCAGACGATCTGGGTTTTCCTTTACGTCACAGCACTTTCGCTGCCGACGCTCATGGTGGTCGTGGCGCCGATCGCCCTCTTCCTCGCCATCGTCTTCACGCTGCACCGGCTGAACTCCGATTCGGAACTGGTCGCGATGAGCGCGGCGGGCGCCAGCCCCTGGATGCTCTTCCGAGCGCCGCTCGCGCTATCCGTCGTTGTGGCATTGGTGTCCATGCTGGTCAGCGCCGAGCTCAGCGCGAGCAGCCTGCGCTCGCTGCGCAATCAACTCGCCAACGTAAACGCCGACGTGGTCGCGAACGTCGCCCAACCCGGCCGCTTTACCCGGATCGGCGGCGGCCTGACCTTCCATGTCCGCGAGCGCGGGCCGAACGGGGCGCTGCTCGGCATCTTCATCGACGACGCGCGCGACCGTTCGCAGACCACCACCTATATTGCCGACCGCGGCCGCATCGTGCCGTCGGGATCGGCGCTCATTCTCGTGCTGGAGGACGGCTCAATCCAGCGCGGCCGCGGTTCTGGAAAGAACTCATCCATCGTCGAGTTCGAGCGCTACGGCTTCGATCTCTCGCAATTCGATGCGACCTCTGCCGTCGCTACCGACCGCGCCGCGTTCCGCAGCATCGGCGAGCTCCTGTGGCCGCGCTCCGACGACAAGCTGTCGGTACAGGACGCGGACCGCTTCCGCGTCGAACTGCACAAGCGGCTTTCGACGCCGCTCTATCCGATCGCCGCCTTCGTGATCGCTTTCGCGTTTCTGGGCAGTCCGCGCACGACGCGGCAGAGCCGCGGCCTGTCGATCGCGGGCGCAAGCGGAGTCTTTTTGTTCGTCGAAGTGCTCGGCCTCGGTTCGTCGGGCCTCGTTGAGCGCAGCGCGGCGGCGGCGCCCATTCCCTACATCGTGCCGCTCGGTGCGATCGCGGCCGGCCTGTACACGATCCTCGGCAACGTGCAGGGCGGCGTGCCGGAGCCGCTGCAACGTTTCGCCGACGCGATCGTCGCGCGCATTGAAAAAGCCCAGGCGAGCTGAGGACGTACGATGCTCGCATTCGGACATCTCGGCAGATATTTCGGGCGGCGCTTCCTCGGCGCGGTGATTGTGGTGTTCGTCTCCTGTGTCGGGCTGATCGCGCTCGTCGACTTCCTCGAGCAGACGCGCCGCTTCGGCGACCGGGATAACGCGGGCTTCATCAAGATCATGCAGCTCGTGTTGCTGCGCCTGCCGTCATTCACGGAGCAATTACTGCCCTTCGCCGTGCTACTCGGCGCGATGGGCACCTTCCTCACCTTCTCGCGGCGGCTGGAGTTCGTCATCGCGCGCTCGGCGGGCCTGTCGGTCTGGCAGTTCACCGGCTCTTCGGCGGTGCTTGCCCTCGTGATCGGCATCCTGTCGGTGACGGTTTACAACCCGCTCTCCGCGAGCATGAAGGAGCAGGCCAACAAGGTCGAAGCCTCGATCCTGAACTCGCGCATGGCTGCGCTCGACACCAGCGCCACCAGCGCCGGCGTGTGGCTGCGGCAACAGAGCGTGGACGGACAGTCGGTTCTTCAGTCGCGTGCGACCGCCAATAACGGTCAACGTCTGCTCGGGGTGCGCATCTTCTCTTTCGACCGCGACGGCAAGTTCATCGAGCGGGTCGAGGCTGCGAGCGCCGTTCTCGAAGAAGGAAACTGGGTGCTGTCGGACGTTCAGGTCCACAGCCCGGCCAGCGAGCCGCAGGAATATGATACCTATCTGGTGAGCACGAATCTGACCGCCGAGCAGGTGCGCGGCCGGATGGCGAGCCCCGACACGCTGTCCTTCTGGACACTCCCTGAGGCGATCGAGGCCAGCCAGCGGGCGGGCCTGCGGTCGGAGCGTTACGAGCTGCAATACCAGGTCCTGTTAGCAAGACCTTTGCTTCTGGTGACCATGGTGATCATCGCCGCTGTCGTCAGCCTCCGGATGTTCCGTTTCGGCGGCGTGGGGAAAATGATTGTTGGTGGCGTGGCCGCAGGCTTTCTGCTTTATGTGGTCGCAAGACTGGCCGAGGAGCTCGGTGAAAGCGGGATCATCTATCCCGCCGCCGCCGCGTGGTTTCCTGCGGTCTTTGGGGCGTTAATGGGTTGCTTGGTGCTTCTGTACCAAGAGGACGGGTAATGTACTGGCGTAGCGCCGTCCGAGGCTGGAACCTGGCTTGCCGCACCCGCCTTTCGGGGCGTGGGCGTTTGGCTGCCTTGGCGCTCGCCGGCGTGGCGATTGCGTCCCCTGTTCTTGCCCAGCAGCCGGCCCAACGCAGCAATGCGGCCAACATCGTCACCGCACAGGTGCGCGCCAATCCGAACGCCAAGATGCTCGTTCAGGCAAACGAGATGCAATACGACTACAAGAACGAGCGCGTCGCGGCCGTCGGCAAGGTGCAGATTTATTACGACGGCGCGATCCTCGAAGCGGACCGGGTCACGCACGACCGCAAGACGAACCGCCTGACGGCGACGGGCAACGTCCGCTACCAGACCAAAGACGGCAACGTCATCCATACCGACCACATCGACATGGACGCGGACTTCCGCGACGGCTTCGTGCAGTCGCTGATGGTGGAGACGGCCGACAACACGCGCATGGTCGCGGCGCGCGCAGACCGCTCCGAAGGCAACTTCACGGTCCTGCAAAGCGGCGCCTATACGGCGTGCGAGCCGTGCAAAGAAAATCCGCAGAAGCCGCCGTTCTGGCAGGTGAAGGCCGCGCGCATCATTCACAATGAGCGCGAGCGCGTCATTCACTACGAGAACGCCTCGATCGAGTTCTTCGGCGTGCCGGTCGCCTACTTCCCGTATTTCTGGCACCCCGATCCGACCGTGAAGCGCCAGACGGGTTTCCTTGCCCCGACCTGGTTCTCGAACAGCCGCACGGGCACCGGCGTTGCCATTCCGTATTACTGGGCGCTCGCGCCGAACTACGACCTGACCGTCACCGTCGCACCGATGACGCAGCAGCTCGGCCCCCTTGTCTCTGCGGAGTTCCGGCACCAGCTCGTGACGGGCAGTTACATGATCCGCGCCGCCGGCATCTTCCAGCAGGAGCCGGAGAGATTTCGCGATCGCAGCGGCATCAGCCCCGGCGACCGCGATTTCCGCGGCTCTATCGAGACCGTTGGCAAGTTCCGCATTAATGAGCGCTGGCACTGGGGCTGGGACGCCACCCTGCTGACGGACCGCTATTTCCTCAACGATTACGGCGGCGCCGTACCCGGCGGCGGCCGGGACCGCACGTCGTCGATCTATCTGACCGGACAAGGCGACCGCAGTTATTACGACCTGCGCGGCCTCGGCTTCATCGGCATGGGCCGCGAGGACAATCAAAGCCAGCAGCCGATCATCCATCCCCTGCTCGACTACTCCTATGTATGGGGCAGGCCGGTGCTCGGCGGCGAACTCGGGCTGACCACCAACTTCGTCAGCCTGTCGCGTAGCGAAACCGACTTCCAAGCACTCGGTAATGCCGACGAAACAACGGCCTGCATTACAACACCAAACCCCGGCCAATGCCTTATGCGCGGCATGGGCGGCAACTACACGCGTTTCTCAACGCAGTTGAACTGGCGGCGCACCGTGACGAACCCTTGGGGTATGGTGTTCAAGCCGTTTGCCACCGCGCGGGTTGATGTAGCAACGCGTGACGCTGATCTCGCTAATAATCAGGCTGCATTCACCGGCGGCAGTGTTGGCCGTGACTCGATGGCACGCGCGATGCCGGCGGTCGGCATGGAGACGCGCTGGCCGTTCATCTCGGTTCATTCGTGGGGCACGCAGATCGTCGAGCCGATCGCACAAGTGGTGGTGCGTCCCAACGAGACGCATATCGGCCGCTTCCCCAACGAGGACGCGCAGAGCCTCGTATTCGACGACACCAACCTGTTCGCGATCGACAAGTATTCCGGTTACGACCGCGTCGAAGGCGGCACGCGCGCCAATGTCGGTGTGCAGTACACGGCGAACATCCACCGCTACGGCATGATCAACGTGCTGTTCGGCCAGTCGTACCATCTCGCCGGCAAGAACTCTTATGCGTACAGCGGTATGGTCGACAATGACCCGACGAGTCCGACGTTTGGCCATCAGACCGGCCTCGGCCTGCAATCGGGTCTTGAGAACGACGTCTCGGACTACGTCGGCCGCGCCTATTTCCAGCCAGCGGGCAACCTCTCCTACATCGCCCGCGCCCGCTTTGACCGGAACAATTTCGACGTGCGCCGCGTCGAACTCGAGGCGCGTGCGACGTGGCAAAACCTTTCGCTGTCCACGATCTACGCGCGGTACGACCCGCAGCCGCTCATCGGCTATGAAAGGCATCGCGAGAGTGTCTATCAGCTCGGGACCTGGAAGTTCCACGAGAACTGGACGCTGTTCGGCGGTGTTGGATACAACCTCCGCGACGGCGACTTTGACCTCGCCATGATCGGCCTGAATTACGTCGACGAGTGCTTCGCCGCGTCGTTCAGCTATGTGGCAGATAACTCGAATTTCTCTTACACGAAGCCGGTGCATCGGATTATGCTGCGCATGAACTTGCGTACCATCGGTGGAACAGGCATCTCGCGCGAAGTCGGTGGCGACAGAACCGGCCCCTGAGCGGGCGGCCGCTGCAAGCGAAGACGCGGCAATTTGCGAATGACGGCGATCATGAATATTCGGGCGATCGACAGGACAAACACGGCTGCGCGGATCGGACTTCGCGTGGGCGGCCTCGCACTGGCTGCCGCCCTCCTTCTGCCGCTGACGCCCGCCAAAGCCCAGCAGATCGTCGCCTTCGTCTATGGCGAGCCGATCACCGCGCTCGACATCGACCAGCGCTCGCGCATCATCGAAGTCTTCTCGCGCAAGAAAGCCACTCGCAAGGAAGTGCTCGACGAACTGATCGATCAGAAACTCAAGCTGCATCAGGCGCGCCGCCTCGATATCGATATCGACACGTCGCAGATCAACCGCGAATACGCCGCGATGGCGCGGCGCGGCGGGCGGACTGTTGCGGAACTCGATCAGGCTTTCCAGCAGGCGGGCATCAGCCCGACGACGTTCAAGACCAAGCTGCGCGCCGATCTCGGCTGGCGCGATGTGATGCAGAAAATGTCGCCTGGCTCGTTTCAGGTGCGCGATGCCGACGTGGTCGCGGCTCTTCTCGCGCGCGGGCAAACCACGAGTTCGAAGGCGCTGCAGTACACGATGCGGCAGGTCGTCTTTGTCGTGCCGCGCAGTTCGCCCGACTCGGCGCGCGCCGCCCGCCTGAAGGAAGCGGAATCGCTGCGAGCGAAGTTCTCCGACTGTGAGCGCGATCTTGCCCTCGCCCGCGAGTACCGCGAGGTCGTGGTGAGGGACCCGGTGATCCGCATTTCCACCGACCTGCCGCAGCGGCTGCGCGAACTCATCGAGAAGACGCCGGACGGGCGCATGACGCCGCCGGAGCCGACCGCTGCGGGCATCGAAGTCGTCGCGGTCTGCGCTCGCAAGGAGACGGTGGCGGACCTCAGTTCGCGCAACGAGATCCGCGAGGAACTGCTCAGCCAGCGCATCGATTCGCAGGAAAAGAAGATTCTGGATGACCTGCGCCGCCGGGCGGTGATCGACTATCGGTGATAAGGTCGCGCCATGCGCCCGCTGGCACTGACCCTCGGCGAACCGGCCGGAATCGGTCCCGACCTCGCACTGCTGTTGTGGACCGAGCGCGAAACGCTCGGCGTTCCGCCATTCCTCATGGTCGGCGACCCGGTCTTCCTCGCCGTGCGAGCGCGGCTGCTTAATCTGCCCGTGCAAATTGCCAACGCCGACGCGCGCTCGGCCACGTCGCTATTCCCGCAGGCGCTGCCCGTCTTGCCGCTCGGTATCGGCGCGGCGGCCACACCGGGCAAGCCCGGCCCGGGGAGCGCGGCGATTGCGAAAGCCGCGATCAAGCGCGCCGTCGAACTGGTGCAGACCGGTGAAGCCTCCGCGATCGTCACCAATCCGATTTCAAAGGCGGTCATGCACGCGGGCGGTTTCGCCTTCCCCGGCCATACCGAATATCTGGCGCATCTCGCCGCGAGCGGCGGTGGCCGTCCTCCGCGGCCGGTGATGCTGATCTGGAGCGAGCGATTGTCGGTCGTGCCGGTGACGATCCACATACCGATCGCCGACGTCCCGCGATTGCTGACCGCCGATCTGATCGTGGACACGGCGCGCATCGTGGCGCGGGACTTCGCGCGACGTTTCGGCATCGCCGCGCCACGGCTTGCGCTCTGCGGACTCAATCCGCACGCTGGCGAAGGCGGAATGCTGGGCCTCGAAGACGAGATCGTGGTGAAGCCCGCGATCGAGCGTCTGAGGGCGGAAGGGATCTCCGCCACCGGTCCCCATCCCGCCGATACGCTGTTCCACAGCGATGCTCGCAAACGCTATGACGTCGCGCTCGGCATGTATCACGACCAGGTGCTGATCCCGGCCAAGACGCTCGCCTTCGACCGCGCCGTGAATGTCACGCTCGGCCTGCCTTTCGTACGCACGTCGCCGGATCATGGCACGGCCTTCGATCTCGCCGGCACAGGCAAGGCCAACCCGGCGAGCCTGCTCGCTGCGCTCCGTCTCGCGCAGCGGCTTGTTCAGGCCGAAGCGCCCGTCGCTGCTGCATGAGTGCGCTTGAAGAGTTGCCGCCATTGCGTGAAGTGATCCGGGAGCACGGGCTCTCGGCGCGGAAGTCGCTTGGGCAGAATTTCCTGCTGGATCTCAACCTGACGGGACGCATCGCACGGGCCGCGGGTCCGCTCGAAGGCGTCACCGCCTTGGAAGTCGGCCCGGGACCGGGCGGGCTCACGCGAGCGCTGCTCGCAAACGGCGCCAAGCGCGTCGTCGCGATCGAGCGCGATGAGCGCTGCGTGGCGGCGTTGCAGCAAGTGGCGGAGGCCGCGCCGGGCCGTCTCACGATTGTCGCGGGCGACGCGCTCGAAACCGACCTTCGTCCTTATCTCGACGGCGGCCCGGCGCGTATCGTCGCGAACCTGCCCTACAACGTCGCGACTGCGCTGCTCGTGAACTGGATCGCGGCGGAGCCGTGGCCGCCTTTCTTCGATCGCCTTGTCCTGATGTTTCAGCGCGAAGTGGCAGAGCGCATCGTGGCGTCGCACGGCTCAAAGACCTATGGGCGTCTCTCCGTGTTCTCGCAGTGGCGGATGGAGCCGAAGATCCTGTTTGACGTCCATCCGAGCGCCTTTGTGCCGCCGCCGAAGATCACGTCGTCGATCGTCCAACTGGTTCCGCGCCCGGCGCCGCTTGCCTGCAACCGGCGCACGCTCGAACGCGTGACCGAGGCCGCCTTCGGCCAGCGCCGGAAGATGCTGCGCCAATCGTTGAAGTCGCTCGGCGCCGATCCACTGAAGCTCCTGTCCGCCGCCGGGATTGAGGAGACGCGGCGCGCGGAGGAGATTCCGGTCGCGGGGTTCGTCGCCCTCGCCAACGCACTCGATAGAACCTGACCGCGCCACCTTGGCGTTCCGCAAAAATTCGTTACCGTTCGGACGGATCGTTGCAGGAGGGTCGCGTGGCGCGTTGGGTACGGCAGACATTCGCTGACTACGGCATTCCGCTCCGTGAAACGGTCGCCGAACTGCCGACGCCGCAAGGCACGGAAGTGCTCGTTCGCGTCGGCCATTGCGGCGTGTGTCATTCCGACATTCACCTGCATGACGGTTATTTCGATCTCGGTGGGGGGCGCAAGGCGGAGCTGGCGGGCGGCCGACCGCTGCCCTTCGCGCTCGGGCACGAGATCGAAGGTGCCGTGGAAGCCGTTGGGCCGGAAGCGAGCGGCGTGAATTCCGGCCAGCGCTATGTCGTCTATCCGTGGATCGGCTGCGGCGAATGCGCGGTTTGCCAGCGCGGCGACGAGCATCTGTGCGCCAAGCCGCGGCAGATCGGCATCCAGGTCGACGGCGGCTATGCGAGCCATGTCCTGGTCCCCCACCCGCGCTACCTGCTCGACTACGGCTCAATCGCGCCGGAGTTGGCCGGCACTTATATGTGCTCGGGCGTCACCGCCTATTCGGCGGTGAAGAAGCTCGGTCGTGCGGTCGAGGATGGCCCGGTGCTGATCGTCGGGCTCGGCGGTGTCGGCATGATGGGCCTCTCCTTTGTGCTGGCGCACACGAAACACGCGCCCATCGTGGTCGAGATCGACCCGGCCAAGCGCGAACTGGCGCTCTCGCGTGGCGCAGGCGCGGCCTTCGATCCCGCCGATCCGGCGGCGCGCAAGGCGGTGGTCGCAGCGAGCGGCGGCGGTGTCGCGGGCGCGATCGACTTCGTCGGCTCCGACAAGTCGGCAACCTTCGCGTATGGTACGCTCGCCAAAGGCGGGCGGCTCGTCATCGCGGGCCTCATCGGCGGCGAGATGAAGCTCTCCGTGCCGACGCTGCCGCTCCGCGGCGTTGCGATTGAAGGAAATTATGTCGGCTCGCTCGCCGAGGCACGCGAAATGCTGGCGCTGGTCGCCACCGGCAAGGTGCAGCCGATCCCGGTGAAGACCCGCGCGCTCCGCGAGGCGCAGGAAGCGCTCGACGACCTGCGCACCGGCAAGACAGTCGGCCGCACGGTGCTGGTGCCCTGAACTAGAGCTTTTCCTGCAAGCCGCGCACGAAGGCCTCAAGACCGGGCTGGCGGTCACGACGATATTGTTCGGCGACGGCCGCGTCCTTGCCCGTCGTGCGGCCGGACATTCGCCGCCGACGTTCGGAGACGAGGATCGACTTCAGCCCGCGATAGGCGCGGCCGAGATCGTCGTTGATCAGGATGTAGTCATACTCGCGCCAGTGCTCGAGTTCCTCGATGGCGTTCCGAAGCCGCCGGTCGATCACCTCCTGATTGTCCTCGGCGCGGCGCGCGAGGCGGATGCGCAACTCCTGCGCGGACGGCGGCAGCACGAACACGCTGACCACGTCGGCGCGCGCCGCCGCGTAGAGCTGCAGCGTGCCCTGCCAGTCAATGTCGAACAGCACGTCCTTGCCCGCGCGGAGCGATGCCTCGACCGGCTTCTTCGGCGTGCCGTAGCCGTTGCCATGGACCTCGGCCCATTCGAGGAGATCGCCCTTCCGGACCATCTCGTCGTAGCGCGCGCGGTCGATGAAATGGTAGTGCCGCCCCTCGATCTCGCTCGCGCGCTTGGCGCGCGTCGTCACCGAGACGGACAGCTCGACATTCTTCTTCTCGTCTTCGAGCAGCATGCGCGTGAGCGTCGTCTTGCCCGCACCGGAGGGCGACGACAGCACGAACATCAGCCCGCGCCGCTTCGCTGCTGTTCGCGTCCTGCGCTTCGCCGCCTTTTTCGGCGCGCGCCGGCGCGGGGCGGATTTCTTCCGCTGCGCCCTGACGCGCTTTTTCGCGGTCTTTTTCTTCGCGCGCTTCATTCGAGGTTCTGCACCTGCTCGCGGAACTGGTCGACCGTCGTCTTCAGCTCAAGGCCGATGGCGGTGAGCGCGGCATCGTTCGCCTTCGAGCACAGCGTATTCGACTCGCGATTGAATTCCTGCGCGAGGAAATCGAGCCGCCGCCCCACCGCGCCGCCATTCTTCAGCAGATCGCGCGCAGCCGTAATGTGGGTCACGAGCCGGTCGATCTCTTCGCGCACATCGACCTTGGCGGCGATCAGGAGCGCTTCCTGATGCAGCCGGTCGGAATCGAATTTCGTGCCGGTGTCGAGGAGTGCCGCGATCTGTTCGGCGAGCCTGGCGCGGATCGCCTCCGGCTTGCGCGCGGGCGAGGCCTCGGCGGCTGCGACGAGTCGCGCAATCTCATCAATCCGGCCGGCGAGGATCGTGCGGAGCGCCTCACCCTCCCCGCGTCGCGCCGCGATCAGCTCGCCAAGCGCGCGATCGAAACCCGTGACGATCGCGGATTCGGCTTTCTTCTTTTCGTCTTCGCTCTCCTCGGCTTCCACGACCTCAATCACACCCTTCATGGCCAGGATGCCGTCGAGCGAAGGCGGGTTCGCGTTCACCTTCGTCGCCACCGAGCGCATCGTGTCGATGACGGCCGCAAGCACTTCCTCGTTCACGCGAACCGTGCTGCTTGCGCCCTCGCGCTTCACTTCGAGCGTCGCGGATACCGCACCGCGCGCGAGCGCCTTTGAAGCCGCAGCCCGCGCGGCGGGCTCCACCGCGTCCCAGCCCGGCGGCAGCCGGAGCCGAAGATCGAGGCCCTTGGAATTGACCGATTTGATCTCCCAGGCCCACGCATAGGCGCCGCTCGTGCCGTGGGCGCGGGCGAAACCGGTCATGCTGGCAAGGGACATGGAGAATCCGGGCAAATGTGAAAGCGCGCGGACCTTAGAGGCGCGCGCCTAGGCCCTCAAGCCCGCAACTCACTGCGTGCGGCTGCCCTTGGGCAGGTCGCCGGCGCGGTTGGCGCCTTTGTCGGCGGGACGGTTCGCCGGTGTCGGAACGGACTTCTGTGCGCTGCTATCTTTCTGCGCGGCGTTGTTGTCCATGGGCGTGTCCTTGGCCGCTGCCTCACCCGGCGGGGGCGACGCGGCCGGAATGGTCGCCTGCTCCTTCTGGTACTGGCGCCAGCGCGAGACGTTCTTCAGGTGCTGGTCGTAGGTCGCTGCGAACACATGCCCGCCCGTACCGTCCGCGACGAAATAGAGTTCCTTGGTGCGCGACGGATTGGCGACCGCTTCGAGCGAGGCGCGGCCCGGATTGGCAATCGGCCCCGGCGGCAGGCCCTCGATCGTGTAGGTGTTGTAGGGCGTCGGGCGTTCCACGTCGTCGCGCGTGAGCGAACGGCCGAGCGTGCCTTTGCCGCCGACGAGCCCATAGATGATCGTCGGATCGGACTGCAAACGCATCCGGCGATTCATGCGATTGACAAAAACGGCAGCGACGCGCGTGCGCTCGTCGGCCTTGCCGGTTTCCTTCTCCACGATGGAGGCGAGCGTCACGAATTCGGTCACGGTCTTGATCGGAAGATCCGACGCGCGCCGCTCCCATGTTTCCTGCACCAGCCGCTTGTGCGCCGACTGCATGCGCGAGAGCACCTGCTGGCGCGTCGTGCCGCGCGTGACCTTGTAGGTTTCCGGCAGCAGCGTGCCTTCCGGCGGCACGGCGGCGATCTCGCCGGTCAGCACATCGCTTTCCATCAGGCGCTGCACGATCTGCTCGCTCGTCAGGCCTTCCGGAACGGTGACGACATGCTGGATCGAGCGGCCATCGACGAGCGTGTCAAGCACGTCGCTCATGCTGACGCCGGGATCGAACAGATACTCGCCCGCCTTCACGTCGCTGGTCTTGCCGGCGATGGCGGCGCCCAGAACGAACACCATCGGAACGTCGATCACGCGCTCGCGGCGCAGGAGTTCGGCGACATCGCGGATGCCTGCGCCGCGCGGAATGACCACCGTGCGCTCGCGGTCGAGCGGACCGGCAGCCTCGAACTTGTTCTTGCCGAAATAGAGCCCCGCCCCCGCCGCGATGATCGCCAGCACGATGATGGTCAGGATGGCGTTGCCAATGACAACGATCGGATGGCGTGCGCGGCGCGACGGCGGCGGCGGCATACGCTCGGGCGCGATCGCCTGGCGCGGACTGCGCGGATGCGCCCCACGCCGATGATGGCCGTGCCCATGGTCATGCCCGTTGTCGTGCCCGGCCATTGCTTCCCTACAGAAATCCCCGAAACGTGCCGCGCCCCCGCGTCAGCACGTTAGCCCCCTCAGCCCGATGCCAGTTTCGACTGATCTTATTGGAAAATATGGCGAAACCGGATCATCCGCCTCTTACGACGCTACCCGCCGGAACACAAGCGAAGCGTTCGTGCCGCCAAAGCCGAAGGAATTGGACAGAGCGACATTGATCTCGCGTTTCACGGCCTTATGCGGCGCGAGGTCGATTGCGGTTTCCACAGACGGGTTGTCGAGATTGATCGTCGGCGGCGCAACACCGTCGCGCATCGCGAGCAGCGAGAAGATCGCCTCAACCGCACCGGCAGCCCCCAGCAGGTGACCGACCATCGACTTGGTGGACGACATGGTGATCCTGCCGGCGGCGTTGCCGACCATGCGCTGCACGGCGCCGAGTTCGATCTCGTCGCCGAGCGGCGTCGAGGTGCCGTGCGCGTTGATGTAGTCGATCTCGTCGGGCGTGACGCCGGCGCGCTTCACCGCCGCCTGCATACAACGGAAGGCGCCGTCGCCGTCGGGGGTCGGCGCGGTGATGTGATAGGCGTCACCCGACATGCCGTAGCCGATCAGCTCGCCGTAGATTTTCGCGCCGCGCGCTTTCGCGTGTTCGTATTCCTCGAGCACGACGACACCCGCGCCCTCGCCCATGACGAAGCCGTCGCGGTCCTTGTCGTAGGGGCGCGATGCCTTCTCGGGTGTGTCATTGAAACCGGTCGAGAGAGCACGCGCAGCAGCGAATCCCGCGACGGCGAGACGGTTCACCGGCGACTCCGTGCCGCCCGCCACCATCACGTCGGCGTCGCCGAAAGCGATCAAGCGGCCCGCGTCACCGATGGCGTGCGAACCGGTCGAGCAGGCCGTCACCACCGCATGGTTCGGACCCCTGAGGCCGTGCATGATCGAGACATAGCCGCCGGCGAGATTGATGAGGCGGCCCGGAATGAAGAAGGGCGATACGCGGCGTGGCCCGCGCTCCTTCAGCGTGGTCGCGGTCTCGGCGATTCCCTCGAGGCCGCCGATGCCGGAGCCGATGAGAACGCCCGTGGCGTTGCGCTCTTCGTCCGTCTTCGGATGCCAGCCGGCGTCGTTCAGCGCCTGCGTCGCCGCCGACATTGCGTAAATGATGAAATCGTCGACCTTGCGCTGCTCCTTCGGCTCCATCCACTGGTCGGGATTGAAGGTGCCGTTCGAGCCGTCGCCGCGCGGAATAATGCAGGCGATCTTGCAGGGCAGATCCTCGACCTCGAAGGTCTCGATCTTCTTCGCGCCGCTCTTGCCGGCAACGATGTTCTGCCACGTCACGTCGATGCCGCAGCCGAGCGGCCCGACGATGCCCATGCCTGTGACGACCACGCGCCGCATCAAATCCTCCACGCACCGGCGGCCCTTGCCGCCGGCGTGAATCGTTTCAGCCCCGCTCCGTCAAACGCCGGATCAGGCCGCGTTCTTTTCGAGAAACTTGACCGCATCGCCGACGGTCAGGATCGTTTCCGCCGCGTCGTCGGGAATCTCACAGCCGAACTCTTCCTCGAAGGCCATGACCAGCTCGACGGTATCCAGGCTGTCCGCGCCCAGATCATCAATGAAGCTCGCCTTGTCGTTGACCTTCTCGGCGTCGACGCCCAGGTGCTCGACGACAATCTTTTTCACACGCTCCGCAATGTCACTCATCGGTTCACCCTAGTTCGTCCGCTCGTTGATTTCATACACGCCAGAAGTGGCGCGCGGCTATTCTTCGTTGTCCGATTGCGGTGGGCCTCTGTCCGACGCGCGACTGCCCCTCGCCCCGCGAAGCTTTTGTCCGTTACCATACCGGAAAAGCCTTGGCTAGCGCAGCCGCGGCGCGCAAGCCGTTGAAATACCTCATATCATCGCCATTCCGCCGTTGATGTGGAGGGTCTGGCCGGTAACCCAGCCCGCCTCATCGGAAGCGAGATAGACGACGGCGGCGGCGATGTCCTCGGGCATGCCGAGCTTCTTCATCGGCACCTTTTCAAGAATGCCCTCGCGGATCTTTTCACCGAGGGCGTCGGTCATGGCGCTTTTGACGAATCCCGGCGCCACGCAGTTCACGGTGACGTTGCGGCTCGCCACTTCCTGCGCGAGCGACTTGCTCATACCAACCAGTCCGGCCTTGGCCGCCGTGTAGTTCGCCTGCCCCGCGTTGCCCGTGAAGCCGACGATCGAGGTGATGTTGATGATGCGGCCACCGCGGCGGCGCATCATCGGATAGACGGCGGCGCGCGAAAGCCGGAAGGCGGCCGTGAGGTCAACGGCCAGCACCTTCTCCCAGTCCTCGTCCTTGATGCGGACAAAGAGGGCGTCGCGATTGAGACCGGCGTTGTTCACGAGAATATCGACGCGCTCCATCGCTGCTTCGGCGGCGGGAACGAGCGCTTCGACCTGCTCGCTGTTCGAAAGATCGCACGGCAGGACATGCACGCGGCTGCCGAGTTCTCCAGCGAGTACATCGAGGGCCTCACGCCGGGTTCCTGAGATGCCGACGGTCGCGCCCTGCTTGTGAAGGGCGCGGGCGATACCGCCGCCGATGCCGCCGCTGGCGCCGGTCACGAGTGCGGTCTTGCCGGAAAGATCAAACATTACAGAATCCTATTCGAGATTGATCAGAAATCGAGTCTTGCCTCTCACCGGATACTTGAAGCCGTTCAGCCTGCCGTCTTGAAAGCGGCAACGTCGTCGGGCGTTCCAATCGAGATGGCCGCAGTTTCCTTCGTGATGCGCTTGGCGAGGCCCGACAGGACCTTACCGGAGCCGACCTCGACCAGCCGGTTGACGCCGTTCGCCGTCAGGTAGTTCACGCATTCGCGCCAGCGCACGGTGCCGGTCACCTGCGCGATCAGATTTTGCACGATCTCGCCCGGCTCGGTCGACGGCCCCGCGGTGACGTTGGCAACCAGCGGAATTTTCGGCGCGCTGACCTTCACCCTGGTGAGCGCCTCGCGCATCGCGTCGGCGGCGGGCTGCATCATGGCGCAGTGGAAGGGAGCGGACACGGGCAGCATCATGGCGCGGGCGCCCTTGGCTTTCGCGATCTCAACGGCACGCTCAACCGCGGCCTTGGCGCCGGAGACGACAAACTGGCCCGGTGCGTTGTCGTTCGCGGCCTCGCACACCTGGCCTTGCGCGGCTTCGGCTGCGATCGCTTTCACGTCGGCGGGCTCAAGCCCGAGGATCGCGGCCATTGCGCCCTGCCCGACCGGCACGGCCTGCTGCATCGCGCGGCCGCGGATTTTTACGAGGCGCGCGGCGTCGGCGAGCGCGAAGCTGCCGGCGGCGGCGAGCGCGGAATATTCGCCGAGCGAATGACCGGCGACGAACTTCGCATCGCGCTTCATGTCCACGCCCGCTTCGGTTTCAAGCGCGCGCATGGCGGCAACGGAGACGGCGAGCAGCGCGGGCTGCGTATTTTCGGTCAGCGTCAGCGTCTCCGCCGGTCCTTCCCACATGACCTGGCTCAGCTTCTCGCCGAGCGCGTCATCGACCTCGTCGAATACGGCACGCGCCGCCGGAAACGCGTCGGCCAGCGCCTTGCCCATGCCGACGGCCTGGCTGCCCTGGCCGGGGAACGTAAATGCGATTGCCACGAAGGCCCCCTCGAATGACCGCCGAGAAAGGCCCGCCGAAAGCGGGCATGTCAAGGTTCTGACAGTCAGGCTGTCTGTTGACAGTTCACAGGACCGGCCCGACATTCCCGGTCATGAATGTATTTGCAGCGCTTGTTCCCGAGAAAAGTGCCGGCGCAGGCCCATTCTATGACGTGAACCTCTATCAGGCTCCCGACGGCACCGCCTGGATCGCCGAGTGCGATGCCATTCCGATCGCCACGGAGGCGCCAACAATCGACGCCCTGATCGATCGTGTGTGGGAAGTCGCGCCTGAGGTGGCCGAACTGAACGGTCACAAAGGCAATCTGCGCCTTCGCTTTCTGCTGCACACCAGCGCCCTTACCTAAACCGGACTCAGATTTGTACCAATCCGCCGTGCCAACGGTTAACGGCCGCTGCGTGCCATTATAATTTGCCTTCGCGTTTAACGCACCGAGATCGAAGCGAAAATGCGACTCGGCTGGTGAACGACAGAGAGGCGGAGTCTTAGCTATGGCGGGGGCGCTGTACCGGGATTTGGTTCGACTGCTTATAGACGCGGGCTGCATCCGTGTCCGACAGAAGGGCAGTCATGAGATCTGGTATAGCCCCATTACAAAGCGCCATTTCCCCGTCGTCTACAATGTTCAGAAGCGCCCCACCGCCAATGCGGCATTGAAATATGCTGGATTGCCGAAGGCATTTTGACATGCAGCGCGGAGGTTAGGTCTTGTCGACCGTTGAATCCGAACGGCGCCTGCTCTGGGCGTTGAAGCCGCGGCTGCACGCTTTCGACGATGACGCGCTCAACGCCGAACCCACGGCAGCACTGCTCGACGATTTCATCACGCCGGTCGAGCATTTCTTTGTGCGTAACAACGGCCGCCTGCCGCCGGAACACACGGGCGATCTGGATGCGTGGACCTTGAAGATCGACGGCGAAGTCGAACGAACGGCTTCGTTTTCTGTCGCCGCGCTGCGCTCGCAGTTCGAGACCATCACCGTGACCGCGGTGCTTGAATGTGCGGGATACGGACGCGACGCATTCGATCCTCCGGTCGACGGCGTGCCGTGGGGACGCGGGCCGGTCGGCTGCGCGCGCTGGACCGGCGTGCGGCTGCGCGACGTGCTCTCCGCCTGTGGCGTGAAGCGCGCGGCGGTTTACACCGCGCATCACAGCGGCGACCTGCAAACGGATGCGAACGAGCCAGCGATCTCGCGCGGGATCCCGATTGCGAAAGCCATGGAGCCGGAGACGCTGCTCGCATTCGAAATGAATGGCGAGCCGCTCCCGTTCCTGCACGGCGGCCCGCTGCGCGTGGTGGCGCCGGGCTTTCCGGGTTCGGCGTGGCAGAAGTGGCTCGCGCGGCTGGAGCTGCGCGACCGCGAGCATGATGGCGAGAAGATGAACGGCACCGACTACCGTCTGCCGCGCCGGCGCTTCGCACCGGGTGAACCAATCGACGAGAGCGACTTCACTGTCATCGTCGACATGCCGGTGAACTCGCTCATCACCGCGCCGCTCGACGGCTTCGCTGCGCGCGCCGGGGCGCTTGATGTTCGCGGCTTCGCGTGGAGCGGTCATGTGCCGGTGCGCTCGGTCGAGATTTCAACGGATGGGCAGCGGTGGCTTCCTGCTCAGCTTGAACCTGAAGTTGAGCGCTTCGCCTGGCGGCGTTTTCGCACATCATTTGAAGTGCCCGCCGGGCCGGTCACGCTCATGGCCCGCGCCACCGACACCCAGGGCCGCGCCCAGCCGCTCGAAGCCCCTTGGAACCCGCGCGGGTACTGCAATAACGCGATCCAGCGGGTGCGCTCCGCCGTGGGGTAAGGTCCGGCGGTACCCGCTTGCACCGCAGCGAAAATCCCGTATAAAGCCGCCACTTCGTAGGTCCCGGCCGGGGGCTGAACGGACGGCCTCGCAAGAGGCAGGGCAATCGCCCGTCGTCCCGTGTTCCCGCCATCGAGATCGAGCCTTTCCGAGGCTCGCTGGGCTCGGCGCC
>Ga0307505_10000405_pt1 | contig 48875 bp, 44 predicted proteins | sample 23_S_MG_FD_202183 | JGI IMG/M metagenome (GOLD analysis project Ga0307505, IMG submission 202183) | Soil microbial communities from Populus trichocarpa stands in riparian zone in the Pacific Northwest, United States - 23_S | ecosystem: Environmental > Terrestrial > Soil > Riparian zone > Trees...
CGCGGAAAGTCGCCGAGCCCGCACCGCTAGTGGAGTTCACGCCGTCCTTGTCGCCGCGTGTGGCCTGGCGCACGAACATCGGATCGGCGCGCGGCGCCTACCTGCAGCCGGCGGTGCTGGAAAACGCGATCTACGCGGCCAGCGGCAGCGGCTCCGTCGTGCGGCTGAGCCCCGACGGGCAGATCGTGTGGCGCACCGAGACCAACACGACGCTGGCGGGGGCCGTGGGCAGCGATGGTTTCGTCGTCGCCGTGGGCAGCGTGCGTGGTGATCTGATCGTGCTGGGCGCCGACGGCAAGGAAATGTGGCGCACGCAGATGAACGCCGCCGTGCAGTGGCCGCCGCTGGTGGGCCGCGGCATGGTGGTCGTCCGCACCTCCGACCATCGCATCACGGCGTTCGACGCGAACAACGGCCGGCGCCGCTGGAACTACCAGCGCACGACGCCGCCGCTGACGCTGAAGGCGGTCAGCGAAATGGCCTTCGCCGGCGATCTGATCGCGGCCGGCTTTCCCAGCGGACGCCTGGTGATGCTGAGCTCGGCCAACGGGACCGTGCGCTGGGACGTGCCGGTGGCGGAGGCGCGCGGTGCCACCGAGGTGGAGCGGCTGATCGACGTGCTGGGCGCGCCGCTGGTGGTCAGCGGCGACGTGTGCGCGGCCGCCTATCAGGGCCGCGTCGCCTGCTTCGAGGCGACCAACGGCAACGTGCGCTGGGCGCGCGACTTCTCCGCCGGTGCAGGGCTGGGCGGCGATGCGCGGCAGCTTTTCGCCGTGGATTCGAAGTCGAACGTCGTCGGCCTGTCCATGGCCACCGGTGCGAGCACCTGGCGGCAGGAGAAGCTGCTGAACCGCGACCTGACGACACCGCTGGCGCTGCGCCGCGCAGTGGTGGTCGGCGATCTGCAGGGTTACCTGCACTTCCTGTCGCCTGACGACGGCGCTTTTCTCGCACGCGTCGCGCTGGGCAGCGAGATCAATGCGACGCCGCAGCCTTTCGGCGGCGGCGCGGTCGTGCAGACGCAGGATGGCACGATCGCGCTGGTGACGGTGGAGTGACGATGCTGTCTGGCAACGGCAGCGGCCGCGGCATCCGCCGCCGGCCGCGCATGCGGCCGGTGCCGTTCACATGAAACCTGTCATTGCCCTGGTGGGCCGACCCAATGTCGGCAAATCCACGCTGTTCAACCGGCTGACGCGTTCGCGCGCGGCGCTGGTCGCGGATTTCCCCGGCCTGACGCGCGACCGGCACTACGGCAACGGCCGCGTGGGCCCGCGCGACTACATCGTCATCGACACCGGCGGTTTCGAGCCGCTGAATGCCGAAGGCGTTGCGCGCGAGATGGCTGCGCAGGCCGAGCAGGCGATCGCCGAAAGCGACGCCATCGTCTTCGTGCTGGACGCGCGCGAAGGGCTGACTGCACAGGACCGGCGCATTGCCGAGCGGCTGCGCGTGACCGGCCGCCCGGTCTGGCTGGCCGTCAACAAGGCCGAAGGGCTGACGGCGGGGGCTACCGCGGAGTTCCACGAACTGGGCCTGGGTGATCCGTACCCGGTATCGGCCGCGCACGGCGACGGCGTCGGCAGCCTGATGGACGAGGTGCTCGCACCGTTCGTGATGCCGGACGAGGTGGGCGAGGACGCCGAGTCCTTGGTCGACGAACCACGCCGCGCGCGCGTCGCGGTGGTGGGGCGGCCCAACGTCGGCAAGTCCACGCTGATCAACGCGCTGCTGGGCGAAGAGCGGCTGATCGCCTACGACCAGCCGGGCACCACGCGCGACGCCATCGCGGTGGACTTCGAGTACGGCGGTCGCCCGTACACGCTGATCGATACCGCCGGGCTGCGCCGCAAGGGCAAGGTGTTCGAGGCGGTCGAGAAGTTCTCGGTGGTGAAGACGCTGCAGGCCATCGCCGAGGCCAATGTCGTGGTCCTGCTGCTGGACGCGTCGTCTGAAGTATCCGACCAGGACGCGCACATCGCCGGCTACGTGCTGGAAAGCGGCCGCGCGCTGGTAGTGGCGGTCAACAAGTGGGACGGACTCGACGACTATCAGCGCGAGCGCATCCGCCACGATCTGGAGCGCAAGCTGCACTTCCTGCGCTGGGCGAAGATGCACACGATCTCTGCGCTGAAGCGCACCGGACTGCACGCAGTGATGCGCTCGGTCAGCGAGGCGCACGCGGCGGCCTTCGCGAAGCTGCCGACGCCGCGGCTGACGCGCGCGCTGATAGCCGCGGTCGCGCGGCAGATGCCGCCGCGCGCCGGTGCATCGCGCCCCAAGCTGCGTTATGCGCACCAGGGCGGCATGAACCCGCCGGTCATCGTCATCCACGGCAACTCGCTGGATAGGGTGCCGGATTCTTACCGGCGCTACCTCGAGGGTTATTTCCGTACGGAGTTCGAACTGGCCGGCACACCGCTGCGCGTGGAGTTCAGGACCAGCCGCAATCCCTACGCCGCCGAGCGCGCGTAGCGACTAGTGCACATGGGCCACATCAAGGCCCCGGGTTATCGCGCTGGCGAGGGTCCGGTTTTTGCTTTACATTGATTCGCGTGCCTCTGACCCCATGTACGCGCAACTGACGCTCGGTCCAGCCTCGGCGTCAAGCGTTACGAACTGGGCCGATAACAACAATCAGCCGCTGCCGACAGCCGTCACTTTTTACGGCCCGAGGCATCCGGCCACGATGCGCTGGAGCCTATCGATGAGCAATAAAGGGCAACTTCTACAAGACCCGTTCCTGAACGCGCTGCGCAAGGAACACATTCCCGTTTCGATCTACCTGGTGAACGGCATCAAGCTGCAGGGCCAGATCGAGTCCTTCGACCAGTACGTGGTGCTGCTGCGTAACACCGTCACGCAGATGGTCTACAAGCACGCGATTTCCACCGTCGTGCCAGCGCGCCCGGTCAACCTCCCCGTGGAGAGCGACTCCTGACCGTCTTCCAGGTTGAACAGCCGCGTGAGCAGCGCGCCGAACGTGCGCTGCTCGTGACGGTGGCCCGCGGGCGGCACGACGACGCCGACGCGGTCGAGGAACTGACCCAGCTCGCCGCCTCCGCCGGCCTGGCGCCCGTTGCGCATCTGGCGGTGCGCCGCGACCGTCCCGATCCGGCGCACTACGTGGGCAGCGGCAAGGTCGAGGAGATCCGCGCGCTGGCGGACGATGCCGGCGCCGACATGGTGATCTTCGACGTCGCGCTGTCGCCCGCACAGCAGCGCAACCTCGAGCGCACGCTGGAACTGTGGGTGCTGGACCGTACCGCACTGATTCTCGACATCTTCTCGCAGCGCGCGTGCAGCCGCGAAGGCAAGTTGCAGGTCGAGCTCGCGCAGCTCGAACACCTGTCGACGCGGCTGGTGCGTGGCTGGTCGCACCTGGAGCGGCAGCGCGGCGGTCTGTCCAAGACCGGCGGCCCGGGCGAGAAGCAGATCGAACTGGACCGCCGCATGATCGGCTCGCGCATGCGTCAGCTGCGCGAGCGGCTGCGCCAGCTCGAGCGCCAGCGGCGCACGCGGCGCCGCGCGCGTACGCGGCGTGATGTGCTGTCCGTATCCCTCGTGGGCTATACCAATGCCGGCAAGTCGACGCTGTTCAATGCGCTGACCGGCGCAGGGACATTCGCGGCCGATCAGCTTTTCGCGACGCTGGACACCACCGCGCGGCGACTGTATCTGGGCGGCGGCAACGGCGAGGGCGAGGGCGCGGGGGGCACGGCGGCGGTGATCTCCGATACCGTGGGCTTCATCCGCGGCCTGCCGCACCAGCTGGTCGAGGCCTTCAAGTCCACGCTGGACGAAACCGCCGAGGCCGACCTGCTGCTGCATGTGGTGGACAGTGCGTCGCCCGCACGCGACGAGCAGATGGCCGAGGTCGACCGCGTGCTGGAGGAAATCGGCGCGGCCGACGTGCCGCGTCTTATCGTCTACAACAAGATCGACGCCTGCGGGAAACCGCCGACGGTCGAGCGTGACCCCTGTGGTAGCATCGTTTCCGTTTCGGTCAGTGCCAGAACCGGCGAAAACCTCGGCGCGCTGCGCGAAGCGATACTGGAATTTGCACGGCGCAGCCGCGAGCCTGCGCCTCCCGAAGACGATTCTGCCTGGGCCCTGCCGGCCGTTGCCTAGCCTGGTGCTGTCGCGTCGCTGACCGCCATGAGCCCACTTCCTCTCTGTACTAGTTAAAGCATGTCCCTCAACGACCCCCAGTGGGGCCGCGGCGGCGGTTCAGGCAACAACGACGACGACGGCGATCGCGAGCAGCCCCGCAAGCCGCAGCGTCCCGGCAACGACGGTCCGCCGGATCTCGAAGAGCTGTGGCGCGAGTTCAACCGGCGGCTGAACGGCATGTTCGGCAAGAAAGGCGGCCGGCGCGGCAACGGCTCGGGCGGCGGCGGCTTCGGCAACCTGAACCCCAGCCCGCGCGGCACCGGCATCGGACTTGCGGCGCTGCTCGGCGTGCTGGGCGTCATCTGGCTGGGCAGCGGCTTCTACATCGTTCCGGAAGGGCAGGTCGGCGTGGTCACGACCTTCGGCCGCTACGAGGAAACGACGCGTCCGGGTTTCCGCTGGCGCCTGCCGTGGCCGATGCAGCGCAACGAGCTGGTGGACATCCTGTCGGTGCAGAAGGTCGAGGTCGGCACGCGCGGACGGCCCGACCGGCTGAAGGAAGCGCTGATGCTGACCGACGACGAGAACATCGTCGATATCCAGTTCGAGGTGCAGTTCCGCATCAAGGACGACGGCGCGCGCGACTTCCTGTTCAACCATCGCGACCCGCGCGCGGCGGTCATGCACTCCGCAGAGTCGGCGATGCGCGAAGTGCTGGGCCGCCGGAAAATGGACTCTGTGCTGTACGAGTCGCGCGCGGAGATCGCCATCGAAGTGCGCGAGCGCCTGCAGCAGATGATGGACCTGTACGGCACCGGCATCCTGATGACGGCCGTTGCCATCAACAACGCGCAGCCGCCGGAACAGGTGCAGGCCGCGTTCGACGACGCCGTGAAGGCCGGCCAGGACCGCGAACGCCAGATCAACGAGGGCCAGGCCTATGCCAACGACGTTATACCGCGCGCACGCGGCGCCGCATCGCGGCTGATGCAGGAAGCCGAGGGCTACCGCACGCGCATCGTGCAGACGGCCGAAGGCGATGCTTCACGCTTCAAGCAGATTCTCACCGAATACCAGAAGGCGCCGGCCGTCACGCGCGACCGTATGTACGTCGACGCCATGCAGCAGATCTTCAGCAGCGTCACCAAGGTCTACATCGATTCGCGCAGCAACAACCAGCTGCTGTATCTGCCGTTCGACAAGCTGATGCAGCAGGTTTCGCAGGAGGCGATGGGGGCGCGGTCGCCCGCCGTCGTCACGCCGCCGGCCGAAGTTAATCCGCCCGTCACCGAGACGCGTACGCGCGATTCGCTGCGCAGCCGCGACCGGGAAGCCCGCTGAGTTACAGGATATGCAGATGAATCGCGTCCTCGCAGCCGTCGTCGGCCTGGTGATCGTGGCGTTCGTCGTGCGCGCCAGCACCTTCATCGTCGATCAGCGCCAGTCGGCGATCGTGTTCCAGCTGGGCGAGATCACGCGGGTGGTCACCGAGCCCGGCCTGTACTTCCGCATCCCGCTGGTGCAGAACGTCGAATTCCAGGACCGCCGCATCCTGACCATCGACACGCCGGTCGCCGACCGCGTGCAGACGTCCGAGAAGAAGAACCTGCTGATCGATTCGTTCGTCAAGTGGCGCATCCTCGATCCGCGGCTGTTCCGCGTGAGTTTCCCGGCCGGCGAGCGCTCGGCCGAGGACCGCATCAGCACGCTGGTGCGCGACTCGCTGAACCACGCGGTGAACCGCCGCACGGTCAACGACATCACGTCGCGCGAGCGCGACAAGGCGATGGAGGAGATCCGCGTCGGGGTGCATGCGCAGACGAAGAACTTCGGTGTGGAGATCGTCGACGTGCGCCTGAAGCGCGTCGAGTTCGTGCCGGAGATCAGCGATTCGGTGTTCCGTCGCATGGAATCCGAACGCAAGCGCGTGGCCAACGAGCAGCGCTCGATCGGCGCCGCCGAGGGCGAGAAGATCCGTGCCGACGCCGATCGCCAGAGAGAGGTGCTGCTGTCCGAAGCGCATCGCGACTCGCAGAAGATCCGCGGCGAAGGCGATGCGCAGGCGTCGGCGCTCTACGCGCAGGCCTTTGGGCAGAACCCGGAGTTCGCGCGCTTTCATCGCAGCCTCGAGGCCTACCGCGCCACGTTCCGTGGCCGCAACGACCTGGTGGTCATCGATCCCTCGTCCGAGTTCTTCAAGTACATGAAGGCCGCGGAGTCGGCACCGCCACCCCGGCGCTAGTGGGGACCGGATGCTGGAGACGCTGGCGCTGGCCTTCGCGCTGATGCTCGTCCTCGAGGGGCTGCTGCCCTTGTTCGCACCAACCGCGTGGCGCGACATGTTCCACCGGGTGACCCAGCTCAACGACGGACAGATCCGCTTCTTCGGCCTGATGGCCGTCGCCTGCGGCGCGCTATTGTTCTGGTTCGTCAGCTGACCGCGCCGGCACGGCAGCCTTTCTCGCCTCGTACTTCCACCGCATCCACCCATAGAGCCACCGGCGCTGGTCGCAGCGCCCCCGGATTTCGCCCGTTCTCTGCTCTCTGCCTGACTAAATGCCGCGCTGGCTCCTTCCCGAGAACATCTCCGACGTGCTGCCGCTGGAGGCGCGGCGCGTCGAGGCCGTGCGGCGCGCGCTGCTGGACCTGTACGCCAGCTACGGCTACGAACTGGTGATCCCGCCGCTGATCGAGTACGTCGATTCGCTGCTGACGGGCACCGGCAGCGACCTGGATCTGCGCACCTTCAAGCTGGTGGACCAGGCGAGCGGCCGGATGCTGGGACTGCGCGCCGACATCACGCCGCAGGTCGCGCGCATCGACGCGCACATCCTGAACCGCGCCGGCGTCACGCGGCTGTGCTACGCGGGCAGCGTGCTGCACGCAAGACCGATGCACGCGCTGGCGGTGCGCGAACCGCTGCAGGTGGGTGCGGAACTGTTCGGCTCGACGAGCCTGGCGGCTGACGCGGAGATTCTGGAGCTCGCTATCGAGTCGCTGCGCACGACCGGGCTCAACGGCGTGGCCATCGACCTCGGCCACGCCGGTGTGCTGCGCGGGCTGCTGGACCTCGCGCAACTGACCGCCCCGGTCGAGGAAGAGATCGTCGCTGCGCTGGCCGCCCGCGATCTGCCGGCGCTGCGCGAAACCGTGGCTACGCTGCCCGCGCGCGAGCGCGACGGGCTGCTGGCGCTGGCGCGTCTGAGCGGCGGTGCCGAGGTCATCGACGAAGCGCGCCGCGTGCTGCCGGACACGCCCGGGATCGCCCGCGCGCTGGATGATCTGCGCGCGCTGGCGGCAGGCTGCGCGGCCGCGGTCACGGTGGACCTGGCCGACTGCCACGCATACCGCTATCACACCGGTGTCATCTTCTCGGTGCATGCGGAAGGATTTCCAGGCCCGATGGTGCGTGGCGGCCGCTACGACAACGTCGGCAAGGCTTTCGGCCGCGCGCGGCCGGCGGTGGGATTTTCGATCTACCTGCGCGACCTCGCCGGGCTGCGCGAAACCGAGCCGCCGCGCGCGATCCTCGCGCCGGCCGGCGACGAGCCGGCGCTGCGCGAAGCAATACGCGCGCTGCGCGCCGCGGGCGAGGTGGTGGTGCAGCGCTGGATGGGGGAAAACGGCGCCGATTCCGGCAACTGCGTCTTCGACCGGGAACTGGTGCGCGAAGACACCGGTTGGCAGACGAGGCGGCGACAATGAGCGGCTCGGCGCGAACGGCAGCGCGCGGGAGACAGGAAAGAAAATGGCACACAACGTAGTCGTCGTCGGCACCCAATGGGGCGACGAAGGCAAGGGCAAGATCGTCGACTGGCTGACCGAGGACGTGCACGGCGTCGTGCGCTTCCAGGGCGGGCACAACGCCGGCCACACGCTGGTCATCGGCGGCAAGAAGACCATCCTGCGGCTGATCCCGTCAGGCATCCTGCGGCCGCAGACGCACTGCTACATCGGCAACGGCGTGGTGCTGTCGCCGACGGCGCTGCTCGCCGAAGTCGACGAGCTGCAGTCGGCCGGCGTCGACGTGATGTCGCGCCTGGCGATCAGCGGCAATTGCCCGCTGATCCTCGAATACCACGTGGCGCTGGACAAGGCGCGCGAGGCGAAGCTCGGCGACGCGAAGATCGGCACCACCGGCCGCGGCATCGGCCCGGCCTACGAGGACAAGGTGGCACGCCGCGCGGTGCGCGCGCAGGACCTGTTCGACGAGCAGGCCTTCGGCGAAGGCGTGCGCGAGGCGCTGGATTTCCACAACTTCGTGCTCGAGCACTACCATCGCGCGCCGCGCGTCGAAGCCGCCAAGGTCATCGACGAGACGCTGGCGCTGGCCGGGCGCCTGCGGCCGATGATCACCGACGTGTCGCACCGGCTGAACGCCGTGATGGCGCGCGGCGAACGGCTGCTGTTCGAGGGCGCGCAGGGCACGCTGCTGGACGTCGACCACGGCACCTATCCGTACGTGACGTCCAGCAACACGGTGGCCGGCGCGGCGTCGGCCGGCGCCGGCGTCGCGCCGCAGCGGCTCGACTACGTGCTGGGTATCACCAAGGCCTATTCCACGCGCGTGGGCTCGGGGCCGTTTCCGACGGAACTCACGGATACCACCGGCGAACATCTGCGCAACCGTGGTCAGGAGTTCGGCTCGGTGACGGGGCGGCCACGGCGTTGCGGCTGGTTCGATGCGGCAGGCCTGCGCCGCGCGGTGCAACTGAACGGCACCACCGGCCTGTGCATCACCAAGCTCGACGTTCTGGACGGGCTGCCGGTCGTGAAGCTCGGCGTCGGCTATCGCTTCGACGGGCATGAGGTGGACATCCTGCCCTACGGTGCCGACGCAGTGGCGCGCTGCGAGCCGATCTACGAGGAGTTCGAAGGCTGGAGCGAATCCACCTTCGGCGTGTGTTCGTGGGATCAGTTGCCGGTCAACGCGCGGCGCTATCTGGAGCGGCTGGCCAGTGTGCTGGGCGTGCCCATCGACCTGGTGTCCACCGGACCGGACCGCGCGCAGACCATCGTGCTGCGGCATCCGTTCCACTGAACGGTCGGACTGCCGCAAGGATCTGCGTTGGAAGATTTGCGTTGAAAGATCCGCGTTGAAAGATCTACACGTCAGCTGGGACGAGTATCACCACCTGGTCGAGCGCCTGGCGCTGGCGGTGCACGAGTCGGGCTGGCGCTTCGATGCGCTGCTGTGCCTGGCGCGCGGCGGGCTGCGTGTCGGCGACATCATTTCGCGCATCTACGACATCCCGCTGGCGATTCTGGCTGCGAGCTCGTATCGCGCGGCGGCCGGGCGCACGCAGGGCTCGCTGGACATCGCGCAGTACATCACCACGACCGGCGGCGAACTGCGCGGCAACCTGCTGCTGGTCGACGATCTCGTCGACTCGGGCATCACGCTGGCGCGCGTCGTCGAGCATCTGAAGCAGCGCTATACGGCGCTCGCCGACATCCGCACCGGCGTGCTCTGGTACAAGGGCTGTTCGGCATTCGTGCCCGACTACTTCGTCGAGCACCTTCCGACCAATCCGTGGATCCACCAGCCCTTCGAGGTCTACGACGCGATGGGTCCGGAAAGGCTGGCCGCGCGCGTACGCGGGACCATGGAGGCCAGCGGCTGAGCCGTGCGCCGGAAAGCAAAATGGCCGACGATGTCGGCCATTAAGATGGTGGTGCCCAGGAGAGGACTCGAACCTCCACACCTTGCGGCGCTAGTACCTGAAACTAGTGCGTCTACCAATTCCGCCACCTGGGCACAGGTGAACGCGAGATTTTAGCGGCGGCGGCGGGCATGTCAAATGCATTACGCTGCCCGCGCCGCCTGAACAGAACAGACCAAGAACAGAAACAGAACATTGACTACCAAGAAAACAACCATTGATTCCGATGCGGTGCTGCACGCGCTGACCGCAGCGCGTGCACCGCTGACTCCGCAGGAACTCGCCGAGCGGCTGCACGTCACCGACGAGGTACGCGCGGCCTTCAACGCCGAGGTGGAAGAACTCGAGCGCGCCGGCCGCATCGTGCGCAACCGCGCGGGCCTGCTGCTGGTCGCGGCGCGCGCCAACCTGCTCTCCGGCCAGGTGCAGGGCCACCGCGACGGCTACGGCTTCCTGATCCGCGACGACGGCGGCCAGGACCTGGTGCTGCCCGAGCACGAGATGAGCAAGGTGCTGCACGGCGACCGCGTGCTGGCACGCGTGGCCGGCACCGACCGCCGCGGGCGGCCCGAAGGCGAGATCGTCGAGGTCATCGAAAGCCGCACCAACAAGCTGGTCGGCCGGCTGCTGAACGAGCGCGGCGTGACCATCGTCGTCCCCGAGGACCAGCGCATCCAGCACGACATCCTGGTGCCGCCCGGCGCGACCTTGTCCGCCGAGCCCGGCCAGGTCGTGGTCGTCGAGATCCTGCAGCAGCCGCAGCGCTACGTGCAGCCGGTGGGCCGCGTCGTCGAGGTGCTGGGCGCCGTCGACGACCCGGGCATGGAGATCGAGATCGCGGTGCGCAAGTTCGCGGTGCCGCACGAGTTTCCGCCGGCGGTGCTGGAGTTGGCCGAAGGCCTTCCGGATGCCGTGCAGCCGCGCGACCGGCGCGGCCGCATCGATCTGACTGACGTGCCGCTCGTCACCATCGACGGCGAGGACGCGCGCGACTTCGACGATGCCGTGTACTGCGAGCCGATCACCGGCCGCAGGAAAGGCTGGCGCCTGATCGTCGCGATCGCCGATGTCAGCCACTACGTGAAGTCCGGCGATGCGCTGGACGCGGAGGCGCAGAACCGCAGCACGTCGGTCTACTTCCCGCGGCGCGTGATTCCGATGCTGCCGGAGAAGCTGTCCAACGGCCTGTGCTCGCTGAACCCCGAGGTCGACCGGCTGGTCATGGTCTGCGACTGCGTGATCACAGCGCGCGGCGCGCTCGACGCCTACCAGTTCTATCCGGCCATCATCCACTCGCACGGCCGCCTCACCTACGACGAGGTGTGGGAAGCGCTGTCACAGCCGGGTGGCCGCGCATCGCAGAAGCTCGCGCCGCTGCTGCCGCACCTCCAACACCTGTACGGCCTCTACCAGACGCTGGCCACGGCGCGCGTGGCGCGCGGCGCCATCGACCTGGAGACCACCGAGACGCAAATCGTTTGCGACCTGAACGGCCGCATCCAGAAGATCGTCCCGCGCGTGCGCAACGACGCGCACAAGCTGATCGAGGAGTGCATGCTGGCCGCCAACGTCTGCGCGGCCGACTTCCTCGCACGCAACAAGCACGCGGCGCTCTATCGGGTGCACGAAGGGCCGACGCCCGAGCGGCTGGCCAACGTGCGCGCGCTGCTGAAGAACCTGGGACTGCATCTGGAGGGCGGCGACGACCCGCAGCCTTCGGACTACGCGCTGCTGCTGCAGAAGATCCGCAACCGGCCCGATGCTCAACTACTGCAGACGGTGCTGTTGCGCTCCATGCAGCAGGCGATCTACAGCCCGCACAACTCGGGCCACTTCGGGCTGGCCTACGAGGCCTATGCGCACTTCACGTCGCCGATACGCCGCTATCCGGACCTGCTGGTGCATCGCGCGATCAAGGCTTGCCTCGGCAAGTCCACTTACGCGCCGGTGGTGAGCAGCACGCCCGACACGGCGGTGGCGCCGCTGGCCGCGCGCACTGCACTGCGCGCCACGCGGGAGCGCAGGCCGGCGGGAGGCGCCGACCTCGGCGTGTGGGAAAAACTGGGACTGATGTGCTCGGCCAACGAGCGGCGCGCCGATGACGCGTCGCGCGACGTCGAAGCGTGGCTGAAGAGCTACTACATGCGCGAGCGCGTCGGCGAAACCTTCAGCGGTACCGTCAGCGCGGTGGTGCCCTTCGGCATCTTCGTCGTGCTGGACGACCTGTACGTCGAGGGTCTGGTGCACGTGTCGGAGCTGGGCTCCGAGTACTTCCTGTTCAACGAGGCGTTGCACGAACTGCGTGGCGAACGCACCGGCCTGCGCTATCGCCTGGGCGACCGCGTGACCGTTCAGGTGGCGCGCGTCGACCTCGAAGCGCGGCGCATCGAGTTCCGCCTGGTGCGCGGCGAGTCGCGCAAGACCATCCTCGCGGCCTACGCGCCGCCGCCCGCGGACAGCAAGGAGCGCAAGCGCGGCGAGAGCACCGAGGAGCGCCGCGAACGCCAGGCGCGCGTCGAAGCGCGCCGCGCCGCGCGCCGCGGCCAGATCCACGCCACCAGCAAGAAGAAGGGCGTGGGTGGCGCGCGAGACGGCCGCGCGCGCAAGCGCGGCCGCTAGCGCGGTCACGGATCGGCATATAGGCGTACAGGCGATGACTGCCGCACGCGTACTGGCGGGCTACCACGCGGTGACCGCGCGGCTGCGCGCGGCACCCGACTCCATCGACGCCATCTACGTCGACGCGCGCCGCCGCGACGGTCGCATGCAGCAGCTGCAGCAGCATGCGCGCGAGGCCGGTGTGAAGCTGGTCGCCGCGGACGCAGAGCGGCTGCGCGGCCTCGCCGGCGATGTGCCGCACCAGGGCGTGGTCGCGCTGGCCGCCGACATCGAGCAGCCGCTGACGCTGGACGACGTGCTGGCCGAAGTGCAGCCGGGCTTGCGATCCGACCTGTTGCTGCTGGCGCTGGACAGCATCACCGATCCGCGCAACCTCGGCGCCTGTCTGCGCGTGGCCGATGCGGCCGGTGTGCAGGCCGTGGTCGTGCCGCGCGACCGCTCGGCCGGCATGACGCCGGCTGCGCTGAAGGCGGCGGCCGGCGCCGCCGAGTCGGTGCCGCTGCTGACGGTGACCAATCTCGCGCGGGCGCTGACAGACATCGCCGACGCCGGCATCCGGGTGATCGGCGCCGCGGGCGAGGCCGAGGCTTCGCTGTACGACCTGGACCTGCGCGGTCCTGTCGCGTGGGTGCTGGGTGCCGAGGGCGGCGGCCTGCGCCGGCTGACGCGCGAGCGCTGCGACGAACTCGCTCGCATCCCGCTGCAGGGGCACGTCGAGAGCCTCAACGTGTCGGTGGCCACCGGCATCTGCCTGTTCGAGACCCTGCGCCAGCGCGGCGCCGCGCACCCGTGAACGCACGCCACCGCGCATGACCGCGCGTGCCGACGCGATGGAAGCGGCGCGCGACTGCGTGCGGCGCGCGCGGCGTATCGCGGTGCTGACCGGCGCCGGCATGTCCGCCGAAAGCGGCGTGCCCACTTTCCGCGATGCGCAGACCGGTCTTTGGGCGCGCTTCGATCCGGCGCAGCTCGCTTCCGAGGAGGGCTTCCGCGCCGATCCGCCGCTGGTATGGCGCTGGTACGCGTGGCGGCGCGAGGCGGTGGCGCGCGCCGAGCCGCATGCCGGCCACCATGCGCTGGCCACGGCGGAATCAGGACGCGAGCTGCGCTTCGAGCGCTTCACGCTGGTCACGCAGAACGTGGACGGCCTGCACCGCCGCGCCGGCTCGCACGACCTCGTCGAGATCCACGGCTCGATCATGAGGACGATCTGCCTGGAGCACTGCGGTTACGACCAGGCCGATCCGGTGCAGGTGCCCGCCGGCGAGCCGCCGCGCTGCCCGCAGTGCGGCGGCTGGCTCAGACCCGGCGTCGTCTGGTTCGGCGAGGCGCTGAATCCGTCGCGCCTGGCCGCCGCCGAAGCAGCCGCGCGCGACTGCGACGTCATGCTGGTCGTCGGCACGTCGGGTGTCGTGTACCCGGCCGCCGCGCTGCCCGGCATCGCGCGGCGCGCCGGCGCGACGGTCATCGTCGCAAACTCCGCAGCCAGCGAGCTGGACGGCGAGGCGCAGCTCCTGCTGCGTGGCCCCGCCGCGGCGGTGCTGCCGGCCCTGCTGGCGCCCTGAGCCGGCCGCCCGGCCCGGCTTGTGGCCGACCGGTGTCCTGGGCTAGAATCTCAGGCTTTTCAAGCCCTTGCGGCATTTGCTCGCGGGCTTCCTTGCCGCACCGGGATGACGCTCCCGGGTGGCTCAACAAGGCGACTGCGCAAGACGACCACGTCCGCGCGGCCGTGCATCCACAAGGAGAGACGATGCGTCATTATGAAATCTGTTTCATCGTGCATCCCGATCAGAGCGAGCAGGTGCCCGCGATGATCGATCGCTACAAGGCGATGATCGCAGCCGGCAACGGCACGTTGCATCGGATCGAGGACTGGGGCCGCCGTCAGCTCGCCTATCCCATCGAGAAGCTGGTCAAGGCGCACTACGTGCTGATGAACATCGAGTGCGACGGCAAGACGCTGGACGAACTCGAGCACGCGTTCCGCTACAACGACGCGGTGCTGCGCCATCTGACCATCAAGATGAAAAAGGCCGAGACCAGCGCGTCGCCGATGATGAAGGTCGTCGAGCGCGAAGAAGCGCGCAAGGCCGCGGCCGAAGTGACCGCCGCTCCTGTAGCGGCCTGAGCGTCATTGGCGGAACCCAGCGGAACCCAGCGGAACCGACGGAAATTGACGGAGACCGAGCGACGCACGTGAACCAGCTGCAGATCACGGCCGTCCCGGTGGCGAAGGGCGCGCTGCGCTACACGCCCGCGGGGCTGGCGGTGGCCGAAGGCAGCTTCCGGCATGAAGGCACGACGCTGGAAGCGGGCACGGAGCGGCAACTGGACTTCGAGTTCGACGCCGTGGCCGTGGGGCCGGTGGCGCTGGGACTGGAACGCGAACCGCTGGGGCACGCGCTGACGCTGACAGGGTTCATCGCACCACGGTCGAAGCGTTCGCGACGGCTGGTGGTACACGTAACGGACTACGCCCGCGCCTGAGCCAGGTCGAAAGACCGTCAGGGACGGGCAACGAAAGAGGACAGAGGAACAATCATGGCAACCTCGATGCGAGGCAAGGGCAAAGGCAAGGGGAAGGGCAAGGGCACGCGCCGCTCGTCGCAGCAGAACGCGCTGTTCAAGCGCAAGAAGTTCTGCCGCTTCACGGCGGAGAAGGTCGACCAGATCGACTACAAGGACGTCGACACGCTGCGTGACTTCATCGGCGAGAACGGCAAGATCACGCCGGCCCGCCTGACGGGCACCAAGGCGCACTACCAGCGCCAGCTCGACACGGCGATCAAGCGCGCGCGCTTCCTGGCGCTGCTGCCGTATACCGACACTCACTGAGCCGGGAGATCCACATGCAAGTCATTCTTCTGGAGAAGGTGGTCAACCTCGGACAGCTCGGCGACGTCGTGAAGGTCAAGGAAGGCTACGCCCGCAATTTCCTGATCCCGCAAGGCAAGGCGCGCCGCGCCACCGAAACGGCGATCAAGGAATTCGAAGCGCGCCGTGCGGATCTGGAGAAGGCGCAGGCCGACAAGCTCGCCGCCTCGCAGTCCGTCGGCGAGAAGCTCAACGGCCTGACGCTGACCATCGCCGCCAAGGCGGGCGTCGACGGCCGCCTGTTCGGCTCCGTCACCAACTACGACATCGCCGAAGCGCTGGGCAAACAGGGCTTCGAGGTGCACAAGTCGACGGTGCGCATGCCGCAGGGGCCGCTGAAGGCGATCGGCGATCATCCCGTCGCGATCGCGCTGCATTCGGACGTGGTCGCGGACATCACCGTCAGCGTGGTGGCCGAGCAGGGCTGACCCGGCAGCATCGCTGAGCATCGAAGGCGGCCCGCGGGCCGCCTTTTTGTTGCCGGCCTCTGGATCAGTCACGGACCACGTTGCTCCGATTGCTATAGTGTCCAGCTCCCCTGTTGCACATACCACCGTATCTCGTGAACCAGCCGGTCTCCGATCCCCAGCTTGTAGCCGCGCGCACGCCGCCGCATTCGGTCGAAGCCGAGCAGTCGGTGCTGGGAGGTCTGCTGCTGCACAACGCAGCGTGGGACCGCATCGCGGACCTGCTGGGCACCGACGATTTCTACCGCAACGAGCACCGGCTGATCTTCGCGGCGATCAGCCGTCTCATCGATGCCAGCAAGCCGGCCGACGCGGTGACCGTCTACGAATCGCTGCGCAACGCGAACAAGGCCGATGAGGCAGGCGGGCTCGCGTACCTGAGCGGGCTGGCGCAGAACACGCCGTCGGCCGCGAACATCCGCCGCTATGCCGAGATCGTGCGCGAGCGCTCGGTGCTGCGGCGGCTGGTGACGGCGGGCGACGACATCGCAGCCAGCGCGCTGAACCCCGCGGGCCGCGACACCAAGCAGATCCTGGACGAGGCCGAGAGCCGCGTGTTCCGCATTGCCGAGGAGGGCGCGCGCGGCCGGCAGGGCTTCCTCGAGTTCCAGCCGCTGTTGACCAAGGTCGTCGAGCGCATCAACGAGTTGCACGAGCGTGCGAACCCGTCCGACGTGACCGGCGTGCCCACGGGCTTCGCCGACCTCGACGCGAAGACCGCGGGCCTGCAGCCCGGCGACCTGATCATCGTCGCGGGCCGTCCCTCGATGGGCAAGACGTCGCTGGCGCTGAATTTCGGCGAGCACGTCGCGATAGACCAGGGCATGCCGGTGGCGGTGTTCTCGATGGAAATGGGCGCATCGCAACTCGCGCTGCGCATGCTGTCGTCGGTGGGCCGGCTGGACCAGCAGCGGCTGCGCACGGGCCGCCTGATCGACGAGGACTGGCCGCGGCTCACCAACACGATCCAGAAGATGCAGGAGGCGCAGCTCTACATCGACGAGACGCCGGCGCTGACCTCCATCGATCTGCGCGCGCGGGCGCGGCGGCTGGCGCGCACCTGCGGCAAGCTCGGCCTGATCATCGTCGACTACCTGCAGCTGATGAGCGCGAGCGGCGCCGGCGAGAACCGCGCCACCGAGATCTCGGAGATCTCGCGCGGCCTGAAGGCGCTGGCCAAGGAACTCGCCGTGCCGGTGGTCGCGCTGTCGCAGCTGAACCGCACGGTGGAGCAGCGCACGGACAAGCGCCCGGTGATGTCGGATCTACGTGAAAGCGGGGCGATCGAGCAGGATGCAGACGTCATCCTGTTCATCTACCGCGACGAGGTCTACAACCCCGACACCAACGACAAGAACGTCGCCGAGATCATCATCGGCAAGCAGCGCAACGGCCCCATCGGCCGCGTGAACCTGCGTTTCGACGGGCAGTTCACGAAGTTCGAGAATCTGGCACGCAGCTCGCAGTTCGGCTGACAGGCCGAGCGGCCATCTGAGCGGCGATGACCTCCCATTTTGTTCCCGAACGCAATGAACGGCGACGTCCGCCGGCCAGCGTGCTGCGCCGCCTGCTGCCGCGCGACCGGCGCTTCCACCCGCTGTTCACGCGGCATGCCGAGCTGACGATCGAGGGGCTCACGGTGCTCACCGAACTGCTGGCCGACGTGCGCGACCCCAACGGCCGCGTGCGCGACATCGAGGCGGTCGAGAAGCGCGCCGACACCGTCGTCGCGGAGACGCTGGGGCTGCTGCGGCGCTCGTGGCTGCCGCCGTTTCCGCGACCGGCCATCCACGCACTGATCAACCGCCTCGACGACATCCTCGACCTGGCTGAAGACGTCGCGCAGTCGCTGCATCTTTATCACGTGACCACGACGACGCCGGAGGCGCGCCGCCTCGCGGAGCTCGCGCTGCAGAGTGCGAAGGCGCTGGCGCAGGCGCTGGACGGCCTGCAGCGCCCCGACGACGTGCGCCGCGTGCTGGCGCTGTGCGACGAGGTCGATGCGCTGGAGGCGCAGGCCGATCACGTGTATCGCGCGGCGATGTCGAAGCTGTTCCGCGAGGAACCGGACACGCGCCAGCTGGTGAAGCTGAAGGCGATCTACGAACTGCTGGAAGCGCTGACCGACCGCTGCAAGGACGCTGCTGCGGAAGTGCAGGCGCTGGCGCTGAGGTAGCGATGACGATCGCGCTGTGGATCCTGGCGGTGCTGCTGATCGTCGTCGGCTTCGCCGGCACCGTGCTGCCGGCGCTGCCCGGCGTGCCGCTGATCTTCGGCGGGGTGCTGCTGGCCGCGTGGATCGACGACTTCCAGCGCATCGGTGGCTGGGTCATCGGCGTGCTGGCCGTGCTGGCCGTCATCGGCATCGCGGTGGACTACGTGGCGGCGGCGCTGTCGGCCAGGCGCGTGGGTGCGAGCCGCCAGGGCATCATCGGTGCGGCCGTCGGCACGGTCGCCGGCGTATTCACCGGGCTGTGGGGCCTGCTGTTCATGCCGCTGGTCGGCGCAGCCATCGGCGAGTATCTTGCCCACAAGGATGCACTGCGCGCCGGCAAGGTGGGTATCGCGACGTGGTTCGGCCTGCTGATCGGCACGGCGGTGAAGATCGCCGTCGCGTTCACGATGATCGGTGTCGCGATAGCAGCGCTGCTGATCTGAACGGTGACAACGCCGGGCGAGGGCCCGGCGCAAGAACAAGCGGGGAGACTGCGTGCTGCGCCTGCTGACGTTGCTGACGACGGTGCTGGTGTTGAGCGGCTGCGCCGGACTGACGCGCAATCCTGTGCCGCTGGCAGACGGCCCGCGAGCCACCATCCCGGGCATGCTGGACGTGCGCGCGTGGGCCACCTCGCCCAGCGAGGCGATGGAGCGCGACTTCGCGCTGTCTTTCAAGCAGGAGAAGCCGGGCACCTTCGTGCGGCGCGCCGATGGCCGCATCGTGTATCCGCAGCTCGCGCTGTCGGGCGGCGGTCCGAACGGCGCCTTCGGCGCGGGATTCCTGCAGGGCTGGAGCGAAAGCGGGCAGCGCCCCGTGTTCAAGATCGTCACCGGCGTTTCCACCGGCGCGATGATCGCGCCTTTCGCGTTCCTCGGATCTGCCTACGACGACCGCATCAAGCACTTCTATACGACCACCGCCACGCAGGACATATTCTCGATGCCGCGTTCGATGCTGCTGCAGGTGCTGCGTGGCGAAGCCGTGGCCGACTCCGCTCCCCTGGCCGCGCTGATCGCGAACGACCTGGACATGGCGCTGCTGGAGCGGATCGCGGCGGCGCACGCCGAAGGGCGGCGGCTATACATCGGCACCGTCGATCTGGATGCACAGCGTTTCGTCGTGTGGAACATGGGCCTGATCGCGCAGGTTGGTACGCCGCAGGCGCTGCAACTGTTCCGCGACGTCGTGCTGGCATCGGCGTCCGTGCCGCTGGCGGTGCAGCCGGTGTTCTTCGAGGTGGATGTCGACGGCCGGCGCTACGACGAGATGCACGTCGACGGCGCGGTGGGTTTACGCGTGTTCTACAACGGCGGGCTGTTCCGCACATCCGTCGTACGCAAGCGCGAAGTCGCGGAGCAGACCTACGAGGACGTGTACATCATCCACAATGGCCAGCTGTCGGCGCAGGCGGAGCACACCGACCGTACGCTGCGCGCCATCGGCCTGCGCACGCTGCGCGCGCTGTCGCTGGGTGCGACGTCGGGCGATCTGTTCCGCATCTACCTGCAGACCGGTGCCGAGGATGCAGGCTTCCACTGGGTGACGATGCCGGACGGCGTCGAAGTGCGCGGCGACGAGCTGTTCGACCCGGCCAAGATGCGCCAGCTGTTCTCGCTGGGCTACGAGATGGCGCGCAAGGGGCCGCGCTGGGAGACCCAACCGCCGGCCTTCGAACGCGTGATGGGCAACGTCAGGTAAGCCGCGTCTCCGTAGTTTCCCCGATCAGGCACGCATCTGCATCCGCCGGTTGATGCAGGGCAACGGTCGGGTCGACCGCTTCGCTACGCTGCAACGCATGAGGCTTCGCGCAAGGGCACGGCACCTGCGCACACGAAAGGAACCATCATGCTTCGCAGGTTTGCATTGAATGCGGCACTTGCCGCAATGGTCGTCTCCGCGCCGGCATTCGCGGCCGAGAAGCTGGGATGTGCGCAACCCGACCCGCAGGCGGCAAGCGCAGGTGCTTCTGCGCCCGTCGCGAAGGAGTCAGTCGCGGCAACGACGGGTCCGAAAGTGGTGTTCCAGCTGAACAGGGCGGAGGATGCGTCCACGATCCTGCGCTTCGTCACCAACTATCTTGCAGCCGAGCCTTCCGCGCAGGTGGCCGTCGTGGGCTACGCCGATGGCGCGAACTTTCTGCTGAAGGGGGCGGCCGACGCGAACGGCAAGCTGTACGAGGAACAACTGGCCGCGCTGGCAGCCCGCGGTGTCGCCTTCAAGGTGTGCGGCAACACGCTGAGAGCCCGCAGTCTGACGGCCGAAGCGGTAAGCCCGTCGGCGGCCGTCGTTCCGGGCGCCGTCAACGAGATCATCCGGCTGCAGACCCGGGAAGGCTACGCGCACTTCCAGAACTGACGAAAGGCCCGGTAACCGGGCCTTTCGCGGTTCCCGCTACAGCACGTCGGCCGCGTGATCCGCGAGCCGCGAGCGCTCGCCCCGCTGCAGCGTCACATGGCCCGAGTGCGGCCAGCCCTTGAAGCGATCCACCACGTAAGTCAGTCCCGACGACCCCTCCGTCAGGTACGGCGTGTCGATCTGCGCGATGTTGCCCAGGCACACGACCTTGGTGCCCGGGCCGGCACGCGTGACCAGCGTCTTCATCTGCTTGGGCGTCAGGTTCTGCGCCTCGTCGATGATCAGGTACTTGTTGACGAAGGTGCGGCCGCGCATGAAGTTCAGCGACTTGATGCGGATGCGCGTGCGGATCAGATCGTTGGTTGCCGCGCGGCCCCATTCGCCGGTCGCATCGTCGGTCTTGTTCAGCACCTCGAGGTTGTCTTCCAGCGCGCCCATCCACGGCGCCATCTTCTCCTCCTCGGTGCCGGGCAGGAAGCCGATGTCCTCGCCGACCGGCACCGTCGCGCGCGTGACGATGATCTCGGCGAAGCGCTTGCTCTCCAGCGTCTGCGCCAGCCCCGCGGCCAGCGCCAGCAGCGTCTTGCCGGTGCCGGCCTGGCCGATCAGCGTGACGAAGTCGCATTCCGGGTCCATCAGCAGGTTCAGCGCGAAGCTCTGTTCGCGGTTGCGTGCGGTCACGCCCCACACAGAATTTTTTGCGTGGGTGTAGTCGCGCAGTACCCGGAGCGTGGCAGATCTCCCACGGATCTCGCGGACCTGTGCATAGAAGTTCGTGCCGTTCTCCAGATACACGAACTGGTTGACCAGCAGCTCCGACACGATGGGCCCGGTGATGCGGTACCACGTGTAGCCGCCGGACTGCCACGACTCCATGCCTTTGCCGTTCTTCTCCCAGAAGCTGCCGGGCAGCTGGTAGACGCCGGTGTAGAGGATGTCGGTGTCCTCCAGCACCTTGTCGTTGTAGTAGTCCTCGGCCGCGAGCCCCAGCGCGCGCGCCTTCACGCGCATGTTGATGTCCTTGGACACCAGCACCACGTCGCTGTCCGGATGCTTGTCCTTCAGTCCGCGCACCACGCCGAGGATCTGGTTGTCCGCCTTGCCGGCCGGCAGGCTGGCGGGCAGCACCGCGTCGACGGCCTGCGTCTGGAAGAACAGTCGGCCCGACGCGTCCTTGTTGCCCAGCGCAGACAGCAGGATGCCGTCCTCGATCGGGGTCTTGCAGGCGGCGACCAGCGCGTCCAGCGTGCGCGACACCTGGCGCGCGCTGCGCGCCACTTCCGACATGCCCTTCTTGTGCGCGTCCAGCTCCTCCAGCGTCATCATCGGCAGGAAGATGTCGTGCTCCTCGAAGCGGAACAGGCTGGTCGAGTCGTGCATCAGCACATTGGTGTCCAGCACAAAGAACTTCGGCTTCTCGGCGACGCGTGCCTTGCGGCCGTTGCCGCGCGGCTTGCTGTCGACGACTGCCAGCCGCGTCGCCGGCGTCGGGCGATGCGAAGGAGCTGGCGGTCTGACGGGGTCGGGGCCGCGGGCCGCCGGAATCGGCAGCGTCGCGACGCGGTCGGCTCGCAGATCGGTGCGAACCTCGGCACGGACTTCGGTGGGAACGGCAACGAGGAGGGTGGCGGGCTTGGTCGGCGCTTTCGGCAGAGGCATCAGTGGGACGGCGTAGCCGTGAGTGGGGAAGGGAATTCGATAAGCAGTGCTGCGCGCTTCAGGCCAGCGCCTGCACGGCGGCCAGCACGTCGGCGACGTGGTTCGGCACCTTGACGCCGCGCCATTCGCGGCGCAGCACGCCGGCTCCGTCGATCAGGAAGGTGCTGCGCTCGATGCCGCGCACCTGCTTGCCGTACATGTTCTTCATCTTGATGACGCCGAACAGGCTGCACAGCGCCTCGTCCGGATCCGAGATCAGTTCGAAGGGGAAGTCCATCTTCGCCTTGAAGCCCTCGTGCGACTTCAGGCTGTCGCGCGAGATGCCGTAGACCGCGGCGCCGGCGCGCCGGAACTTCGCATGGCTGGCCGCGAAGTCGCTGCCCTCGGTGGTGCAGCCCGGCGTGTTGTCCTTCGGGTAGAAGTACAGCACGACGGTGCTGCCCTTGAGCTTCGCGAGCTGCACTTCGCCGCCGGTGGACGCGGCCTTGAAGTCGGGGACCTTCTTGTCGATAGCGACAGTCATCGCGGGGTTCTCTCGGTCGTCGCTCAGGTGTCGAACAGTATCGCGGCCAGCACCTTGCGGCCTTCGCCCATCAGGATGTTGTAGGTGCGGCATGCCGCCTGCGAGGTCATCGCCTCGCAGCCGATGCGCGCTTCGAGCAGGGGCCGCAGCAGCCGCGGATGGGCGAAGCGCTGGCGTGCGCCCGTGCCGAGGACCACAAGTTCCGGCGCCAGTTCGCGCAGGCGATCGAAGTCGGCGGTGCTCAGCGCGTCGAAGGAGGTGACGTCCCAAGCCTCGACCGGACGGTCGGGCATGATCAGCAGGGGACGCTGATGGCGGATCTGGTTGATTTCAACGAAGTCGGCGCCGTAGGCAGTGACCGTGTTGAGAGCAGTGGGCGAATCCGCGTGCAGCTTCAAAGTGCTTCGGGCTCCCCTGCCGTATGTGACTGAAAGCGCGGCAGTTCGGTTACATTATAGGCATACGTTGCACCGCAAACGCGAGTGCTGTTTTCATGATTTCCGCAACGGCGCGGCTCGCGATTTCCCGCGATCGCGCCGGGCGTCGAGGTTTTCCCGATGGTCGAGTTTCCGCGCATCAAGCGCCTGCCGCCGTACGTGTTCAACATCACGGGCGAGCTGAAGATGGCCGCGCGCCGTCGTGGCGAAGACATCATCGACATGAGCATGGGCAATCCGGACGGTGCGACGCCCAGGCACATCGTCGACAAGCTGGTCGAGGCCGCGCAGCGGCAGGACACCCACGGCTACTCGGTGTCCAAGGGCATTCCGCGGCTGCGCCGCGCGATCTGCAACTGGTATGCATCGCGCTACGCGGTGGAGCTGGACGCCGATGCCGAGGCCATCGTGACCATCGGCTCCAAGGAAGGGCTTGCGCACCTGATGCTCGCGACGCTGGACCGCGGCGACACGGTGCTGGTGCCCAATCCCAGCTACCCGATTCACATCTACGGCGCCATCATCGCCGGCGCCGACATCCGCTCGGTGCGCATGGACGGCGGGGTGGACTTCTTCGCCGAGCTGGAGCGTGCGATACGCGAGACGCTGCCCAAGCCGAAGATGATGATCCTCGGCTTTCCCAGCAACCCCACCGCGCAGTGCGTGGACCTGGCGTTCTTCCACCGGGTGATCGCGCTGGCGCGCCAGCACGGCATCTACGTGGTGCACGACCTGGCGTATGCGGACCTGTGCTACGACGACGCGTTCCCGCACAACCGTGCGCCGTCGATCATGCAGGTGCCGGGCGCACGCGAGGTCGCCGTCGAGTTCTTCACGATGAGCAAGAGCTACAACATGGCGGGCTGGCGCATCGGCTTCATGGTCGGCAACAAGGACCTGGTGGCTGCGCTGGGCCGCCTGAAGAGCTATCACGACTACGGCAGCTTCACGCCGATCCAGGTCGCTTCGATCGCCGCGCTGGAAGGCCCGCAGGACTGCGTCGAGCAGATACGCCGCGAGTACCAGCGCCGCCGCGACGTGCTGGCGCGCGGCCTGCACGAGGCCGGCTGGATGGTGGACGTGCCCAAGGCGTCGATGTACATCTGGGCGCGCATCCCCGAACCCTATGCGGCACAGGGATCGCTGGAGTTCGCGAAGAAGGTGCTGGCGCAGGCCAAGGTCGCCGTGTCGCCGGGCATCGGCTTCGGCGACTACGGCGACGCCTACGTGCGCTTCGCGCTCATCGAGAACGAGCACCGCACCAGGCAGGCGGTGCGCGGCATCAAGGAGATGTTCCGCGGCGATGGGTTGCTGCCCAAGGTTGCTGCCTGAAGCGGCGGCGCAGCCTTCGATCCGACTTCGGCCGCGGTGAGCGGCCTTCTGACTGACGAAACATGAATCCGATCAACGTCGGCCTGCTCGGGCTGGGCACCGTCGGCCGCGGCACCGTCGCCGTGCTGCGCCGTAATCAGCACGAGATCAGGCGTCGCGCCGGCCGCGGCATCGAAATCGCCGCGGTGGCCGTGCGCGACGTGGCGAAGGCGCGCGCCTTCGTCGGCGAAGGAATCCCCGTCACCAACGAACCGCTGGACGTGGTGCGCCGTCCCGACATCGACATCGTCGTGGAACTCATTGGCGGCTACGAGCCGGCACGATCCCTTGTACTGGAGGCCATCCGGCTGGGCAAGCACGTGGTCACGGCCAACAAGGCGCTGCTGGCCAAGCACGGCAACGATATCTTCGAGGCGGCGCGCGAGCGCGGCGTCATGGTGGCCTTCGAGGCCGCGGTGGCCGGTGGCATTCCGCTGATCAAGGCGCTGCGCGAAGGCCTGACCGCCAACCGCATCCAGTGGCTGGCCGGCATCATCAACGGCACCAGTAATTTCATTCTGTCGGAGATGCGCGCGCGTGGATTGCCGTTCGAGACCGTGCTCGCCGAGGCGCAGCGGCTAGGCTATGCGGAGGCCGATCCCACGTTCGACATCGAGGGGATCGACGCCGCGCACAAGCTGACGCTGCTGGCGGCCATCGCCTTCGGCGTGCCCATCAACTTCGATGCCGCCCACGTCGAAGGCATCACGCGGCTCGCGGCCGAGGACATCAAGTATGCGGAGCAGCTCGGCTACCGCATCAAGCTGCTGGGCATCGCCAAGCGCGGCCCGCAGGGCGTGGAACTGCGCGTGCATCCGACGCTGGTGCCGATGCAGCGGCTGATCGCCAGCGTCGAGGGCGCGATGAACGCGGTGGTGGTCAAGGGCGACGCCGTGGGCACCACGCTGTACTACGGACCGGGCGCCGGTTCGGAGCCGACGGCGTCGGCCGTGATCGCGGATCTCGTTGACGTCACGCGCATGGCCACTGCCGATCCGGAAAACCATGTTCCGCATCTCGCGTTCCAGCCCGACGCGATGGCCGACGTGCCGTGGCTGCCGGTGGACGCGACCGTCAGCTCGTCGTACTTCCGCATGCGCGTGGCGGACCAGCCGGGCGTGCTGGCCGACATCACGCGCATCCTCGCCGACGGGCGCATCTCCATCGACGCGCTGTTCCAGCGCGAGCCATCGGAAGGCGAGAACCAGACCGACATCATCATGCTGACGCACGAGGCGCTGGAACGCGACGTCGACGCGGCGATACGCCGCATCGAGGCGTTGCCCACCGTGCTGGCGCCGGTGATCCGCATCCGCCAGGAGGACCTGCTCTGAGCATGCGGTATGTGTCGACGCGCGGCCGCGCTGGTGTGGCAAACGCCGAGCGCGGCTTCACCGATATCCTGCTGTCGGGCCTGGCCGACGACGGCGGGCTTTACGTGCCGGCCTACTACCCGCCGGTGACGCGCGCCGAACTGGATGCGTGGCGCACGCTGTCCTACGCTGAACTGGCCACCGAGATCATCGCGCGCTTCGCCACCGACATCCCGCGCGAGCGCATCGCCGCGCTGTGCGCCGCGACCTACACGCCGCAGACCTACCGCCATGCGCGTGATGCGGCGGCGGCCGCGCAGATCACGCCGCTGCATTGGCTGGCGCCGGGGCTCGCGCTGCTGGAGCTGTCCAATGGCCCGACGCTGGCGTTCAAGGACATGGCGATGCAGTTGCTGGGCGCGTTGTTCGAACACCTGCTGGCCGAGCGCGGCACCGAGCTCAACGTGCTGGGCGCGACCTCGGGCGATACCGGCTCCGCGGCCGAGCATGCGCTGCGCGGCCGGCAGCGCGTGCAGGTGTTCATGCTGTCGCCGCAGGGCCGCATGAGCGCGTTCCAGCGCGCGCAGATGTACTCGCTGCAGGACGCGAACATCCACAACTACGCGGTGGCCGGCACCTTCGACGACTGCCAGGACCTGGTGAAGGCCGTCGCCGGCGACCTGGACTTCAAGCAGCGCTGGCGCATCGGCAGCGTGAACTCGATCAACTGGGGCCGCATCGTCGCGCAGATCGTCTACTACTTCCGCGGCTATCTGGCGGCAACGAAGAGTTCGGACGAACGCGTGTCCTTCGCGGTGCCTTCCGGCAACTTCGGCAACATCCTGTCGGGCTGGATCGCGAAGCAGATGGGCTTGCCGATCCACCGGCTGATCCTCGCGACCAACGAGAACGACGTGCTGGACGAGTTCTTCCGCACCGGCCGCTACCGCGTGCGCGGTGCCGCCGAGACGCTGGCCACCAGCAGCCCGTCGATGGACATCAGCAAGGCGTCGAACTTCGAGCGCTACGTGTTCGACGTGGTGGGCCGCGATCCGGACGTCCTGCGCGAGCTGTGGTGGGAACTGGATACGCGCGGCGAGTTCCATCTCGCGGGCACGCCGTTTTTCGAGACCGTGCGCGGCAGCGGCCTGGTGTCGGGCCGCAGCAGCCATCGGGACCGGCTGCGCACGATACGGACGGTCGCCGAGCGGCACGGCGTGGTCATCGACCCGCACACCGCCGACGGCGTGAAGGTCGCGCTCGAACACCGTGACGACGCGGTGACCACCATCTGCCTGGAGACCGCGCAGCCGGCCAAGTTCGCCGACACAATCGTCGAGGCGTTGGGGCGCGAACCCGACCGGCCCGCGGATTTCGCCGGACTGGAGTCGCTGCCGCAGCGCTGCGAATCGCTGGCCGCGGACGTGGCGCTGCTGAAGCAGCGCATCGCGACGACGCTGGAAGCCCGCGCATGAAGGCCATCGGTTTCATCGGCTACTCCAACAGCGGCAAGACCACGCTGATCGAGCGATTGATTCCGCTGTTCACCGCGCGGAAACTCGCGGTATCGGCGATCAAGAACGCGCATCACGGCTTCGACATGGACCGTCCGGGCAAGGATTCGTACCGCTACCGCGAGGCCGGCGCCGGGCAGGTGCTGATCGCGACGTCGCAGCGCTGGGCGATGCTGACGGAGACGCCTCAGGGACACGCGCCGCTGGAAGAGCTGCTGGCGCAGCTCGCGCCCTGCGACCTGGTCATCATCGAAGGGTTCAAGAGCGAAGGGCACGTGCCGCGCATCGAAGTGCGGCGCGCTGACCAACAGGAGCCGCCGATCTATCCGCACGACGCCAACGTCGTCGCGGTCGCGGCCGACTACACGGTGACCGATTGCCCGGTGCCGGTGCTCGATCTCAACGCGCCGCCGGCGATCGCCGAATTCATTGCACGGCACCTGCAACTCGTGCCGCGGAGCGCGTGATGCTGCAGGTCGAAGAAGCGCTGGCGCGCATGGTCGGGCATGCGGAGCCGCTGGGCGTCGAAACCGTGCCCACGCTGCACGCGCACCGGCGCGTGCTGGCCACCGACGTGGTGTCGGCGATCGCGGTGCCGCCGCTCGCCAACTCGCAGATGGACGGCTACGCAGTGCGCACGCTGGACGTGCCGGCCCGCGGCACCACGCTGCGCGTCAGCCAGCGCATTCCGGCGGGTCACGTCGGTACCCCGCTGGAGCCCGGAACTGCAGCGCGCATCTTCACCGGCGCACCGGTGCCGCCGGGCGCCGATGCCATCGTCATGCAGGAAGGCTGCACGGCCGATGGCGACCGCGTGACACTGAACGAGGTGCCCGAGCGCGGTGCGTGGATACGCCCCGCGGGCATGGACGTCGAGGCGGGTGACGTGGTGGTGCGCGCCAGCACGCGGCTGCGGCCGCAGGATCTGGGACTGATCGCGTCGGTGGGCGTCGCGCAGGTCACCGTGCACCGGCCGCTGCGCGTCGCGGTGTTTTTCACCGGCGACGAACTGGCGATGCCGGGCGAGCCGCTGGCGCCCGGACGCATCTACAACTCGAACCGCTTCGTGCTGCGCGCGCTGCTCGAGCGGCTGGACTGTCGCGTCGACGATCTGGGCATCGTGCCGGACGACCGCACGCGCACACGCGACACCTTTGTGAAGGCGTCGGCAGCGGCCGACCTGATCATCACGTCGGGCGGCGTGTCGGTGGGCGAGGAGGATCATGTAAAGCCCGCGGTCGAGTCGGAGGGCGCACTGGACATGTGGCAGGTCGCGATGAAGCCCGGCAAGCCGCTGGCCTTCGGCCACGTGCGCAACGTGCCGTTCATCGGGCTGCCCGGCAATCCGGTGTCGAGCTTCGTGACCTTCCTGCTGTTCGCGCGGCCCTTCATCCTGCGGCGCCAGGGCGTGCTGGACGTCGACTATCCGGTGACGACGCTGCGCGCGGACTTTGACTGGCCGCGCGCGGACAAGCGCCGCGAGTTCCTGCGCGTGCGGCGCAATGAACGCGGCGGCGTCGACCTGTTCCCGGTGCAGAACTCTGCCGTGCTGACCTCCGCTGCGTGGGCTGACGGCTTGCTCGACATCCCTTCCGGCACCACTTTCACGAGCGGCGATAATGTTCGCTATGTGTCCTTTGCCGATCTGCTGGGCTGAGAGCGCAGCGCGGAGGCTTTTCCCGTGAACATCCGGTTGCTCTACTTTGCGGCGCTGCGCGAGCGCCTGGGCATCGCGCACGAAAACTGCACGCTGCCCGACGGCGTGACCACCGTGGGCGCGCTGCAGGACTGGCTGGCCGTGCGCGGCGAGCCGTGGTCGGGCGCTTTCGCCGAGATGCGGCGCGTGCGCGCCGCGGTGGACCAGTCGATGGCGCACGCCGACACTGCACTGCGCGACGGCGCCGAAGTCGCGTTCTTTCCGCCGGTGACCGGGGGATGAGCGGCACACGAGCCAGCGTCGTGCGTGTGCAGCAGGAGCCCTTCGACGCGGGCGCGGAGATCGAGCGGCTGCGCGCCGGCAACCCGCGCATCGGGGCGATCGCGAGCTTCATCGGCGTGGTGCGCGACCTGAACGAAGGCGACGCCGTCGCCGCGATGACGCTCGAGCACTATCCCGGCATGACCGAGAAAGCGCTGGCGGACATCGTCGCGCAGGCGCGCACGCGCTGGGACATCGACGACACCGTGGTCGTCCACCGCGTCGGCGCGCTGCGGCCCACCGATGCGATCGTGCTGGTCATCGTCACCAGTGCACACCGCGGGCCGGCCTTCGCGGCCTGCGAGTTCATCATGGACTACCTGAAGACCGAGGCGCCGTTCTGGAAGAAGGAGGCGACCGGCGCCGGCGCGCGCTGGGTGGAGGCGCGCGACAGCGACGACACCGCGCGCGACCGCTGGGCGAAGCGTCCGTGACGCGCGACGGCCCGCTGCTGCCGGTGCTGGCAGTGATCGCCGTCGGCGCCGTCCTCGGCGCGTGGCTGCGCTGGGGACTTTCCTACTGGCTGAACCCACGGACGGGGCTGGTGCCCGGCGGCACGCTCGCGGCCAACCTGATCGGCGGCTACCTGGTGGGCGTGACCGTCGCCGCGCTGGCCGCGCACCCGGCCGTGTCGCCGTACTGGCGGTTACTGATCATCACGGGCTTCCTGGGTGGGCTCACGACCTTCTCGACGTTCTCGGCCGAGAGCGTGGCGCTGCTGCTGGGTGAACACTGGGGCGCCGCGCTGCTGCATACGCTGGCGCACCTCGGCGGCTCTATCGCCGCCACGCTGCTGGGCATCGTCAGCTATCGCCTGCTGGCGGCCGGCTGAGCCGTCCCGATTCCCCGCGATGCAACATGGTTGACCGACGATCAGCTCCCGCCTATATTACTGACCGGTCAGTTATTTACTGTTCCCGCCATGGTCCCGCTGCTGCGTATCGCCGCCGTCGCCGCCACCTTTCCCATTGTCCTTGCCGCGTGCCAGCGCTCGGACGGCACGCCTGAAGAGCGGCGGCCGGTCCGCACCGTCGTCGTCGCGCCTCATGGGGCCCCGGCGCTGGCCGAGTTCTCCGGCGAGGTGAAGCCGCGCGTGGAAACGCGTGCCGGCTTCCAGGTGCCGGGCCGCATCACGCAACGCCTGGTCGAGGTGGGACAGACGGTGAAGGCCGGCCAGCCGCTGGCGACGCTGGACGCGCAGGACTATCGCCTGGCGGCCGACGCCGCCAACGCCGCGCTGACCGCCGCGCAGGTCGACCGCGACCAGCAGCGCGCCGACTACAGGCGCTTCGAGGAACTGCAGGCCAAGGGTTTCATCAGCCAGGCCGAGCTCGATCGCCGGCGTGCGTCGCTGGACGCGGCGGAGGCGATGCACCGGCAGGCCGCAGCGTCCGCGCACTCGTCCGGCAATCAGACCGCCTACTCGGTGTTGCGCGCTCCGCACGATGCGGTGGTGGTCGGTATCGATGCGGAGCCCGGGCAGGTGGTAGCCGCCGGCCAGTCCGTGATGCGGCTGGCGCGCATCGGCGCGAAGGACAGCGACGGCGAAAAGGAGGTGCTGATCGGCATCCCCGAGCAGCAGCTCGCGCTGCTGAAGGCGGCCAGCGACGTGCAGGTGCGGTTGTGGGCCGGCGGCGCGCCCATCAAGGGCAAGGTGCGCGAGATCGCGCCGGTGGCCGATCCTGCGACGCGGACCTTCCCGGCACGCATCACGTTGATCGACCCGCCGGCCGACGTGGCGCTGGGCATGACGGCCACCGTCGCCTTCACGATGTCCACCGCACGGCCCACCGCCGTCATCGTCCCGCTGCAGGCGTTGCAGGCCGAGGGCGGGCAAACGCACGTGTGGCTGTACGACTCGGCCAGCCAGTCCGTGCAGCGGCGCGCCGTGCGCATCGACAACGTGGCTGGCAACGATGTCGTCATCGGCGACGGACTGAAGGCCGGCGACGTGGTGGTCACCGCGGGCGTGCACCAGCTGAAGGAAGGCCAGCCGGTGAAACTGCTGTCGCAGACCACTGAACTGGCGCCGGCGGCTCCAGAGACGCTGCGCCCGCCGAAGCCCGGCACTGCCAGGTAGGAGCGCGCGTGGACGGCCAGCGTGCGAGTGATCAGCCGGGCGACGGACGGGGATCGCGCTTCTCGCCCGCGCACTTCAACCTGTCGGCGTGGGCGGTCGCGCACATGCCGCTGCTGCGCTACCTGATGGTGGTGCTGCTGCTGGGCGGGCTGATCGCGTTCACGCAGCTCGGGCAGGACGAAGACCCGCCCTTCACCTTCCGCATCATGGTCGTGCGTACCTTCTGGCCGGGCGCGACGGCGACGCAGATGGCCGAGCAGGTCACCGACAAGCTCGAGAAGAAGCTGCAGGAAACGCCCGGCATCGACCGGCTGCGTTCGTACAACAAGCCGGGTGAGGCGCTGATCTTCGTGCAGGTCAACGAGGCGATGCGCGGCCGCGACGTCGCCGACGCGTGGTACCAGGTGCGCAAGAAGATCGCCGACATCCGCGGCACGCTGCCCGCCGGCGTGCAGGGGCCGTTCTTCAACGACGAGTTCGGCGACGTCTACGGCGTGATGTTCGCGTTTTCCTCGGACGGCTTCACGTACCGCGAGCTGAAGGACTACGTCGAGTCCGTGCGCCAGCAGCTGCTGCGCGTGCCCGACGTCGCGAAGGTGGATCTGTTCGGCGTGCAGGACGAGAAGATCTACATCGAGATCTCGCATCTCCGGCTCGCACAGCTCGGCCTGGACATCGGCCAGCTCGCCACGCAGATCGGCGCGCAGAACGCGGTCGAAGGTTCGGGCGTGCTGGTGCTGCCCACCGACAACCTGCAGGTACGCGTCAGCGGCGAGTTCCGTTCGCTGGACGACCTGAAGCAGCTGCCGATCCGCGCCGATGGCCTGACCTACAAGCTCGCCGACATCGCGACCGTCACGCGTGCCTACACCGATCCGCCGCGCGACAAGATGCGCGCGGGATTCACGGGCAGCGAGGGGCACGAAGTCATCGGCCTCGGCGTGTCGATGGTCAAGGGCGGCGACATCATCCGCCTGGGCAAGAACCTGGCGGCGGCCGAGGGCCGGCTGCAGGCGAACCTGCCGGTCGGTATCGACATGGTGAAGGTCGCCGATCAGCCGCGCGCGGTCGCCAAGTCGGTGGACGAGTTCCTGCGCGTGCTGGCCGAAGCGCTGGTCATCGTGCTGGGCGTGTCGTTCCTGAGCCTGGGGCTGCACACGAAGCCGCTGCGCATCGATACCGGGCCCGGCCTGGTGGTGCTGGCGACGATCCCGCTGGTGCTGGCGATCACGATGCTGGGCATGAAGCTGCTGGGCATCAACCTGCACAAGATCTCGCTGGGCGCGCTGATCATTGCACTGGGCCTGCTGGTGGACGACGCGATCATCGCTGTCGAGATGATGGTGCGCAAGCTGGAGGAGGGTGCGAGCAAGCTGGTCGCGGTGACGACGATGTACGAGACCATGGCGATGCCGATGCTGACCGGCACGCTGATCACGGCCGCGGGCTTCCTGCCCATCGCGCTGGCGCAATCCGTTGCCGGCGAATACACGATGTCGATCTTCCAGGTGACGGCGCTGGCGCTGGTCATCTCATGGTTCGTTGCGGTGCTGTTCGTGCCGCTGCTGGGCGAGTGGCTGCTGAAGGTCAAGCCGCGCCCGGCTGGACAGGGAACGCACGACCACGAGGACGAGCTGTTCGACACGCCGTTCTATCGCCGATTCCGCGCGCTGGTGGACTGGTGCCTGGAGTGGCGCAAGACCGTCATCGCGATCACGCTGGCCGCGCTGGCGCTGGGCATCGCGGGATTCCGCTTCATCGAGCAGCAGTTCTTCCCCGATTCCAGCCGGCTGGAACTGGTGGTGGACATGTGGCTGCCCGAAGGTTCGAGTCTGCAGGCTACGGAGCAGGAATCGCGAGTCTTCGAGCGCTGGCTGGTGCAGCAGCCGGAGCTCGACTGGTACGTCAGCTACATCGGCACCGGCGCGCCGCGCTTCTATCTGCCGCAGGACCAGCAGTTCAGCAACACCAACCTCGCCGAGCTGGTAGTCACGCCGAAGAGCGTCGCGGCGCGCAACGCGCTGCAGGCGAAGATCATCGAGCTGTTCGCACAGGACTTTCCGAACGTGCGCGGCCGCGTGAAGCTGCTGCCCAACGGCCCGCCGGTCGCCTATCCGGTGCAGTTCCGCGTGCAGGGGCCAGAGGCGACGACGGTGCGCAGCATCGCGGACGAGGTCAAGCGCATCATGCAGGCCAACGCGAGCACGCGCGGCGTCAACGACAACTGGAACGAGCAGGTCAAGCGCCTGTCGCTGACGCTGGACCAGGACCGTGCGCGGGCGCTGGGCGTGTCCACGCAGACGCTGGCCCGTGCCGCGCAGACCATCCTCAGCGGCACGACCATCGGCCAGTTCCGCGAGGACGACCAGCTGATCGACATCGTGCTGCGCCAGCCGCTGGCCGAGCGCAGCGTCATCTCCCGCCTGGCCGAAGCCAACATCCCGACGGCGTCCGGCAAGTCGGTGCCGCTGTCGCAGCTGGTGAAGATCCGTTTCGACTGGGAGCCCGGTCTGATCTGGCGCGAGAACCGCGACTACGCGATCACCGTGCAGAGCGACGTGCGCGCCGGTATCCAGGGCCAGACGGTGTCCACGCAGATCGCGAACGACCCGCGCATGGCTGCGCTGAAGCAGCGGCTGCCGCCCGACTACCGGATCGTCGTCGCTGGCGCGGCCGAAGAATCGGCGAAGGCCGGCGACGCCATCGTCGCCAATATCCCGCTGATGCTGTTCATCGTGTTCACGCTGCTGATGCTGCAGCTGCAGTCGTTCTCGCGCTCGCTGCTGGTGTTCCTCACCGGTCCACTGGGACTGATCGGCGCGTCGCTGGGGCTGCTGGTATTCCGTCAGCCCTTCGGTTTCGTCGCGCAACTCGGCGTCATCGCGCTGACCGGCATGATCATCCGCAACGCGGTGATCCTGGTCGACCAGATCGAACGCAACCACGCCGCCGGCATGCCGAGTTGGGACGCGATCATCGAAGCTGCAACGCGCCGGCTGCGGCCGATAGCATTGACTGCTGCGGCTGCGGTGCTGGCGATGATCCCGCTGTCGCGCTCGGGCTTCTGGGGGCCGATGGCCATCGCGATCATGGGCGGGCTGATCGTTGCGACGCTGCTGACGCTGCTGTTCCTGCCGGCGTTATATGCGGCGTGGTTCCGGGTGAAGAGGCCGGCGGCTGCGTAGACTGCGCCAGCGCTCGGACCTCCGCGCTTCCGTGAGGCGCACGGCCATCGGAAGTGAAGAGAACCAAGCCGACCGCCGTGCCACCAAAACTATACTGATGCCATCCGCAAACTGACGAGAAGACTCCGTGGCGAAGCCCCTTGCGATGATCCGTGAGTTTCATCTTGCCGACTGGTTCACGCTCGGCAACGCGGTCTGTGGCACCCTGGCAATCTTCTCCATCGTGGAGTACAGCCAGCGGGGCAGCGTCGGACTCGTCTACCTTGCGTGCGCGCTGGTCTTCGCCGCTCTGGTGTTTGACGTCCTCGACGGACGAATCGCCCGCTGGCGTCAGCGGGTATCGACGCTCGGGCGCGAACTGGACTCGTTGGCGGACGTCATCTCTTTTGGAGTTGCGCCTGCTGTTGTTGGCTTCGGTGTCGGCATGCAGGGTCTGTGGGACCGCATTGCGCTGGCTTTCTTCGTGGCCTGCGGCGTATCGCGGCTGGCCCGATTCAACGTGACGTTCGAGGCAATGGCCGACGAGAAGGGGAAGGTGACGCACTTCGAAGGTACGCCGATTCCCACGTCCTTCGTCATCGTTCTGGTTCTTACGGTCGCGGCTTCACAGGGGGCTGTCGGGAGCGACCTATGGTTCGGTGAGCTGACGATTGCGAATAACGTGCTGCACCCCTTGGTGCTGCTGTTCGTGCTGTCGGGTTCACTGATGATCAGCCGGATTCCGATTCCCAAGCCATAGTTCACACCCGATTCATCAGGGTTGCTGGAGTGCGCGATGACTGAAGCCGAGGTGCTGCATCCGTTGCGCCCGATCCTGAAGAACTGGGTGTGGGAACATGGTCGAGTCGGTACCCGCTACCTGGACTGCAGCAGCGGCGTCATCGGCTTCGACGACGGCAAGAAGTCGCGCTACGCCACGGGAAGCATCTGCTACGTTTCGCTTGGAACCGGCGCCGACGCCGCAGCCGCCGACGTCGGGCCTGCGATTCACGAAGGCGCACTGGCCCGCTTCCTGCGGGCAGCGCAACTCGGCAAGCCGGAAGAAGCAGGCCCGGTCGCCGATGTGCAGCGCGCAACCCAGGATTGCGTGGAACTGGGCCTGATCTGCGCCTACCAGGAAGACGCTCAACGCGCGCGCGAGCGCCATGCGCTCGAGCCGCTGTTCGAAGACGAGATCCGTGCAGCGGTGGTGGCGGACATCCGCACCAAGTACGTCGGGCTGCGAGCCCAGCTGGCGCTCTATGACTTCACGGTGTTTCACGGACTGCCCACGCCGCTGCTTATCGGCGACGCGCCCTTCATCGACTGGAGGGTGCAGGCGCAGCCGGTGCAACCGTTCGTGACGCTGCCACTCGGACCTTATTGTCTTCTGGTCGGGACGCCGTCGGGCAAGAAGAGCCGGGCGGGCTCGGTGCTGTGGAAGTCCGCGAGCGTCATGGGCCCGTTCAAGGACCACAATCGCTACATCGTGGAGCATGCGCATCGATGGATCGTGGCGACGACAGACGAGCAACTGGCGGCGGTGCAGGACCGATTCGCTGCCCGCAATCCGGACAGCAATGAGATCGTGAATCCTTGACTGCAGTTCAGCCCCGAGGACCGAGGCAGGTTAGAAGGGGTCAGGTTGATTTCCTCTGCGAGGAAGATGATTTCGGCCAAGAGCAGCCTTCCCAACGTTCGGCTTGGCTACGTCGCGATTTTGCGAAGCCTTGGCATGGCTCACTTCTTGCCCATGATGAGCGCCAGTTCATAGCAACAGGAAAGGACACCGATGGCAAAGTCAGCGAAGCCGAACATCCTGTTCATCATGGCCGACGACATTGGCTGGTTCAATGTCAGCGCCTACAACCTCGGCGTCATGGGCTACCGCACGCCGAACATCGATCGGATCGCCCGTGAGGGCGCGCTGTTCACCGACTTCTACGGGCAGCAGAGCTGTACCGCCGGCCGCGCCGCATTCATCACGGGTCAGGCGCCCATCCGCACGGGCCTCACCAAGGTGGGTGCGCCCGGTGCGACGTTGGGACTGAGCGCTGAGGATCCCTCGGTCGCCCAGTTCCTGAAGGGCTTCGGCTACGCCACCGGCCAGTTCGGCAAAAATCATCTGGGTGACCGCAATGAACACCTGCCGACCGTGCACGGCTTCGACGAGTTCTTCGGCAACCTCTATCACCTGAACGCGGAAGAAGAGCCGGAGTACGAGAACTATCCCAAAGATCCGGCGTTCCGCAAGCGCTTCGGTCCGCGCGGCGTGATGAAATGCAAGGCCAGTGACAAGGAGGATCCGACCGTCGACGAGCAGTTCGGAAAGGTCGGCAGGCAGACGATCGAGAACACCGGACCCCTCACGCGCAAGCGCATGGAGACCGTGGACGAGGAGTTCATCGGCGCAGCCATGGACTTCATGGAGCGCAAGACCAGGGAAGGCGGCCCCTGGTTCTGCTATTTCAATCCCACCCGCATGCACGTCTTCACGCACCTGAAGGAATCGTCACGCGGAAAGACTGGCCTCGGGCTGTACCCCGACGGGATGGTCGAGCTCGATGGTTACGTGGGCCAGCTGCTGCAGAAGCTGGACGATCTCGGCATCGCCGACAATACGATCGTTGTCTTTACGACCGACAACGGGGCGGAGGTGCTGTCATGGCCCGACGGCGGCGCCACCCCGTTCCGCGGCGAGAAGGACACCAATTGGGAAGGTGGCTGGCGGATTCCGTGCGTCATGCGCTGGCCCGGCGTGATCGAGGCGGGCCGCGTCATCAACGACATCTGTTCGCTGCAGGATTTCATTCCCACCTTCGCCGCGGCAAACGGCGAGCCGGACCTGGTCGCCAAGGTGAAGAAGGGCTACTCGATCGGCGAGAAGACCTTCAAGGTGCATCTGGACGGCTTCAACCTGCTGCCGTTTCTCTCGGGCAAGGAAGAGCAATGCCCGCGCGACGGCTTCCTCTACTGGAGCGACGATGGCGACATGATGGCGATGCGCATGGGCCGCTTCAAGGTTGTCTTTGCAGAGCAGCGAAGCAAGGGGATCGATGTCTGGCGCGAGCCGTTGTCGTTGATGCGTCTTCCCAAGTTCTTCGACCTGCGGGCCGATCCGTTCGAGCGAGGCGAGGAAAGCTTCAAGTACAACGACTGGTTCACCGAGAACATCTTCCTGCAGTACCAGGCCCCACCGCTGCTCGCGAAATGGCTGGAGAGCTTCAAGGAATTCCCGCCCCGCGCACGGCCCGCAAGCTTCAGCATCGACCAGGTGATCGAGAAGCTGATGCCGAGGAGTTGACTGCGGATGCCAGCGGCTGACGGTTGGCATAATCTGCTGTTCCTGACAAGCGATGCTGTTGCATCGTTCGTTTTCTGGAGAAACCAATGTCAATGAACAAAGCAGTAGCCGTCCTCGCGCTGCTTGGCGGGCTGCTGGCCGGCTGGAACGCAATTGCCGCCACCAAGCTCACGCCTGCGGAAGCCAAGGCCATCGCGAGGGACGGCTACATCTTTGGTATGCCCCTGGTGTACATCGGCATTCAGGCCGACGTGCAGACCAATGTCTCCAAGCCGGAAGGTATGCAGGCTCCGTCCAACCAATTCGTCAACTATCGCGAGTTCCCCGACGCCAAGAACAACAATATTGTCGGGATGAACGTGGACACACTCTATTCACTCGCCAATGTCGACCTGAGGGCTGAGCCTGTGGTGCTGGTTGTGCCACCGATGCAGGGCAAGCGTTGGTGGATCATGCAGGTTCTTGACGGCTGGAACGACGTGCCAGCCGCCCCCGGTTTTCGCACCCACGGCGACAAGGGCGGCAAGTTCGCCCTCGTGGGCCCGAACTTCAAAGGCACGCTACCCGCAGGCCTGGAGCCGATCCATGTCGATACCAGCCTCGCCGTCATTGGGGGGCGGACCTACACTGGTGGGAAGGCTGACTACGACGCCGTCCACGCGATCCAGAACCAGTACAGGCTGATCCCCCTGTCGCAATGGACGAGCGCGGGCGCGAACTACACCCCGCCAACGAGTGTGCCCGTGAAGCCAGGCGTGGACGCGAAGACGCCGGTACCGGTGCAGGTGTCCAAGATGTCAGCCGATCAATTCTTCGGCACGCTGGCCGAACTGCTGCCCGACAATCCCGCGCGGCCCGCGGATGCGCCGGTCATGGCACGGCTTGCCAGGATCGGCGTGAAACCCGGCGCAACTTTCTCGACTGCAAATCTCGATGCAGACACACGCAAGGCAATCGACGACGGCATGGCCGAAGCCCGGCAGGCCGTCCGCGCCGAAGAAGCGAAGATGGGCGAGATGATCAATGGCTGGCAAGTCGCTCGGGACCTTGGCCGTTACAAAACGAGATATCTGTACCGCGCTGCCTGGACGTTTTTCGGCGTGGGCGGCAACCTTGTCGAAGACGCCGTTTATCCCCTGACGCTGGTGGATAGCGAGAAGAAGCCGCTCAACGGCGCGAACAAGTATGTGCTGCATTTCAGCAAGAACCAGATCCCGCCGGTGGACGCATTCTGGTCGATCACGATGTACGACAAAGACTCCTACCTTGTCGACAATCCGATCGGCCGCTATGCGCTGGGCGACCGAAGCAACATGAAGCTCGGCGCCGACGGCTCGCTCACGATCTACATTCAGAGCGAATCGCCCGGTCAGGACCAGGAAAGCAACTGGCTACCGAGCCCCAAGGGAGAGGGATTCAAACTCGCCCTGCGACTTTATGTCCCGAAAAAGCAAGTTATCGATGCTTCGTGGAAACCGCCTGCGGTGCAGCGGGTTCGCTCTTGAGAGTCGAGCAGGTGAAAGGAGTCTGACCTGCCGATCGCGCACAATGCGGGAATGAAACCTACGAAGCGCCTGCAACCGCTGGTTGATGAAGGCCTGATCGACGAAGTCGTGCGGCAGCTGATGAGCGGGAAGGAAGCCGCCGTCTACGTCGTTCGCTGTGGAGATGAAACGCGCTGCGCCAAGGTCTACAAGGAAGCCACGCAACGCAGCTTCCGGCAGGCCGTGGACTACACCGAGAATCGCACGGTCAAGAACACTCGCCAGGCGCGCGCAATGGCCAAGCGCTCACGGTACGGTCGACAGTCCGTCGAGGAGGCGTGGCGCAGCGCCGAGGTCGACGCGTTGTACCGACTCGCCGCGGCAGGGGTCCGCGTGCCCAAGCCCTTCAATTACGCCGACGGTGTCCTGTTGATGGAACTGATCGCCGATGAGCACGGCGCTGCTGCCCCCCGGCTCAACGATGTTCAATTCACTGCCGAGCAGGCAGGCGAGCTGCATGCGATGCTCGTCCGCGAGGTTGTGCGGATGCTGGTCGCAGGCGTCGTGCACGGAGACCTTTCCGAGTTCAACGTGCTGCTCGCACAGGACGGCCCTGTCATCATCGACTTGCCGCAAGCCGTGGATGCGGCCGGAAACAACCACGCGGGCCGGATGCTGCTGCGCGACGTGGCGAACCTGCGAAACTTCTTTGGCCGCTTCGCGCCCGATCTGCTCGGGTCGGAATACGGTCCGGAGATCTGGGATCTGTATCTTCGCGGAGAACTGCGACCTGAAACGGCACTCACTGGAAAGTTCGAGCGGACGCTGGCCACCGTCGATCTCGCAGCCGTCATGCGAGAGGTCGATGATGCGGTTGCCGAGGAGAACGAGCGACGCCGGAGGCTGCAGATCCCGGCTTGACCAACTGCCGGCAACCTCCGGCCAGTAGTTCGTACTCCGGCTTGTCGCGACTTGAAGATCCTCATGCCTTTACGATGTCGTCGGGCTTCCAACTCTGATCGAAGAAAGGCTCGAGTGGCCCGTAGAAGCGCAGTAGTGGAAACCAGCCGCGGCCTGCCACGGTCTGGATCCAGTTGCGACTTCCGCTCGCTGGCGGTTCGGGTCCAAAAATGGAAGTCGATCGACCCATCGGCATTGAATTCGGGAGCCGTGTATGAGCTCATCGACGGAAAGCGCTGGCCGTTGCGCAGTTGCGAGCGACTCGCCGCGTCGTAGACCACCACCGACCAGAAGTTCTTGACCGGTATGTCCGGGGGATAGTGCAGGCGGTAGCTGCGGCCGCCGTCGAGCGCGTCGCCGTCGGCGTCCGTATAAACACCGTAGTACTGCGAACCGCCGCCGACGATCTTCTCGACCATCGCCGGTGACATGCCGATCGCGACGTAGGCGAACGCGGCTCGCCGGTCGGTGTTGACGTATCCCTGCGAATCCCAAGTGGCACTGCCGCCGATGAAAAGCCACTCCCAGCGTCGGCCTGGAATGGCGATGCGCGCAGCATCCGTCGATGCGAAACTGTTGGCGCGGGCGATGGCACCGCCGAACATGCCTGCTTCGGCCAGCAGCGCCTTGCGCTCGGAATCGGGTGTGAACGGCTTGCCCTTCTCGATGCCGAGCGCAGCGAGCCGAAACCAGTCATCGGTGGAAAGGCAGTCGGGTTCGTAGGCCACGATCTCGGCAAGGTCCTCGAAGAACGAGAATGTATCGGCGAAGATCGTATCGACCTCGTGCCGCGACGCATTGAAGAATGTCGTTTTGGCTGGCTTCGCGGCATGCGCCAAGGGATAAATCTTCACGCTCTTCATCAGCGCCACGGGGCGGTCGGTCTTGCCGTCGACCTGGAAGCCGCGCACGCCGAACACCAGGCGATATGTGGTGGCGTGGGCGGTCATATAGCCCTCAGGCACCGTGCCCGTATATCCCGGTGGAAGGAGCAGCAGCTTGCCGCCCTTGCCGCGCTCGATGCCGGTCGGGCCGATACCCGCGACCTCCGCCTGCCAGATATCGCTGATGCCCCCGAGCAGCATGGGCGGCAACTCGAGCACGACGGGCCCGTCGCGCTTGAGATCGATCGCCGCCATGCCGTACACCGTGTCGGTATTGCCGGTGAGTAGCAGGGTCTGGGCGTCCATCAGGCTTTCCCAGATAACGAGCTGGTTGGGCACACCGTCGCCCGCTGTCGCGACGCCGCGCCACACCGCGTACCAGGAGACGCCATGCATCAGCGAGAGAAAGACCTCGACGGCGCGGTTGATCGTCAGCAGTTCGGCCAGCTTCCTCGCCGATTCCGGCTTCGGATAGCCGCCCTCGAACTCGAACTGCCCGAAGCGAGTTTGGAGTGTCCCGGTCCCGGCCCAGCCATGGGCGTCGGCGATCTGCTTGGTCATGGCTTCACCTCTGTGATGTCGTCGGGCGCCCAGCTGCCGTCGCGCGCGGAAATCGACGTAGGTCCGTCAAGCGTATCTGGCGTTAATCGACTCATCGAAGTGTCCTCAGGGAGGCAGCCGGTGGCAGCCTCTGTGCCGCCACCCTTCGCAGGCGACGCCTAGCGGCATCGTCACAAGTGCATTGTCTAGCAATTCAGGATCCGCCGACTGCCCTGGGCACCGTCGCGAGCGATGGACGCACGGCCACTTGCAGACCCGGCTCACCGCGGCCACACTTGCCCCATAGCCGCTATCCGTGAGCACCGCCGTTGCGAAACTGGCCGGTCTGAGATTGACGGCATGTTCGAAAACTCGGCGTGGGGCAAACGGCATGACTGACTTCGTTCTCGTTCATGGCGCATGGCATGGCGCCTGGTGCTGGCGAAAGATCCTGCCGTCACTCTGGGCCAAGGGTCATCGTGCTTTTGCCGTGACGCTCACCGGGGTCGGCGAACGCGAACACCTGATGTCCTCGACCATCCGGCTCGCGACTCACATCGACGACGTGGCTGCAGTCATTGAGACGGAAGAGCTGACGCAGGTCGTCCTTGTGGGTCACAGCTATGCTGGATTGCTGATTACAGCCGTGGCTGATCGCTACGCGGAGCGCATAGCCCGGCTGGTCTACGTCGACGCCATCGTTCCCCGCAACGGCGAGAGCTGGTCGAGTTCCAACGATGAGAACGCGCGCCAAGCCCGTCGGGCAGGCATCGCGCGGGACGGCGTTATTCCGCCTCCGTCGGCGTCGGCCTACGGCCTGACCGGCGAGGATGCGGCGTGGGTGGATCGGCGCCAGAAGCCACATCCGGGCGGTGTGTATGACGATGTGTTGCGCTTCGACGAGGCACGCGTGGCGAGCCTGTCCCGTACTTTCGTGGACTGCACATCGCCGGCACTTCCGACGATCGAGAAGTCGCGCCAGCGAGTGCGTTCCGAACCGGGCTGGCAGCGGATCGAGATCGCCACCGGCCATGATCCGATGATCAGCACTCCCACGCAGTTGCTGGACATCCTGGATCAGGCAGGACGTTCAAACTGAGGCCGGCGCGCCGCTGGAATCGTCCAAGAACGACCATCGAGGTCCATCGACTGAACGGCCGCTTCAGACTATTGCAGTCGTTCGCCTTTAGGTGCTTGATTGACCGCTCTCTGCGCAAGCGGTCACTGAGGGGCGGTCATCGGTCGGAGGCGAGCTCTCGACCACCAAGGAGCGCCCGCAGGGCCGGCACAGATGTCGCCTCGAGGCCGAACTGGGCTTGCAAGTCGCCCAAGCGGGCGCTATAGTGAACCACATGGTTCAGTATAGCGCCCGCCTCGATAGCTCCTTCGCCGCGCTCTCGGACGCCACCCGACGCGGAGTTCTGGAGCAGCTCGTGCGCGCTGACGCCACCATCACGGACCTGGCCGACAAGTTTCACATGACCCTCACGGGGATGAAAAAGCATGTCGGCGTTCTGGAGCAGGCCGGGCTCGTGACCACGGAGAAGGTCGGGCGCGTGCGGACCTGCAAGCTCGGCCGGCGCCGACTGGAGGAAGAAGCGATGTGGATCGAACGGTACCGCCAGCTCTGGGGCATCCGCTTCGACGAGTTGGACAAGGTGGTCGAGGAATTGAAACGCCAGGAGAAAGTCGATGGACGAAGGAAGAGATAGAGAGCCAAGCCCCATGAAGAACCGCACCACGGCGGAACGGAAGTCCGAGCGTGAACTTGTCGTCACGCGCACCATCGACGCCCCGCCGCACATCGTGTTCAAAGCTTGGACCCAGGCCGAGCTGTTCCAGCGGTGGTGGGTTCCGAAGTCGATTGGCCTGACGCTGCTGTCCTGCGAAATGGATGTTCGCGTCGGCGGCAAGTACCGCCTCGTGTTCCGCCACCCTGCTTCCCAGGAGCCCATGGCGTTCCACGGCACGTACCTTGAAGTGATACCGGCCTCTCGCCTCGTCTGGACCAACGAAGAAGCGGGCGGCAGCGGGCAGGTCACCACGGTCACGTTCGAGGAAAAGGCGGGCAAGACGCTGCTCGTCATGCACGACCTCTATCCCTCAAAGGCCGCGCTGGACGAAGCCATTGCCTCCGGAAGCACGAGCGGCGACATGGACGAGACGTTCAACCAACTCGACGAGCTTCTTGCCGCCCAGGGCGCGAGCGCGGGACGGTCGTGAGGCCGTCGATCTCGCGACTGGTCAACCCAGAGGAAGTTCCTCGAGTACGCGCGGTTGGCCAGCGACTCGAGCACCGAGCACACGCGTGCCATGCGGAGCAAGCGAGCGTAGGCATGCAGAGGCCGGCGTTCAAACTGCAACGCTTCAATCGAACGCGATCGTGTACACCAGATCCAGCGAGTTCGTGCTGCCTGCCCGCGCAATCAGCGACAGCGCGCGCGTCAGCCGGTAATTGAGCGCAATGAAGTATTCGGCACCGGTCAGCGCCTGTTCGAAGGACAGGTACAGGTCGTCGTTGATGCGCTTGCCCAGTGCGACGAAGTCGGCCGCGGCGGAGCTGGACGTGGTCACGCCGCTGCTGCGCAGGCGACCAGCCACCGTTTCGCGCGGCAGCAGCGAGCCGCTGCTTTGTCCCGGCGTCAGCGCGATCTGGTCGATGCCCAGGTTGCGCATCAGGCCGGCGCTGGCGCTGTCCATCTGACCGGCGAACAGTGCGCCTGCCGCCGCGGACAGCATCGCGCGGTCGGTACCGTCTGCCGCTCCCGGCGGCCGGCCCAGCACCAGCCAGTTGAGCTTCTCCGTGTCGGACATGGCAGGGTCCGAGTGCAGCCGCACCAGCGGCCGCTGCGCGGTGCCGCTGATCGCCACGCCGACTTCCACCGGCAGGCCGGTGCGCACCGCCAGCACGTTCAGCGACGGGTTGTCGATCGGACCCTGGAAGGTGACGATGCCGCGCTCGATGCGCAGGCGCTGGCCGTAGTTCGAGAACACGCCGTCCGCCGTGTTGACGCTGCCCTCGGCGCGCAGTGCCGAGGGCCGGCCGCTGATGTGCACGGCGCCGGCAAGCCGCGCCTGCAGCCCCGCGCCTTCGATATAGAAGCGCTGACCGAGATTGCCCTGCACCGAGACGTTGACGGCCAACGGGGGTGTCGCCGCCTCCGCCGACTTGACGCCGGGGCGCCGGACGACGACGTCGGCGGGCAGCGAACGGCCGGCGCTCAGCTCATCGAAGTCGATGTAGGCGCCATCGACCGTCATCTTCGCGTACACCTCGGCGTGCTGCGGGGTCAGCGTGATGCCGCCGGTGCCGGATACCACCATCCAGCGGTCGGCACGCTGCAGCACCGGCAGCTGCGTTGCCTGCACGCCGATGCTGCCGGCCAGGGTCGCCAGCGCGAAACGCCCGACCGCGCGCACTTCGAAGGGCCGGTTGGTTTCCAGGCCTTCCATCGCGCGGTGATCCTGCGGCGCGACGCGCGGCAGGCCGGCGAACACCAGCTCGTTGATGACCAGCACGCCGTTGTCCAGCACCGCGTCCAGCTGACCGTTCTCCATCCGTACCGCCTGGTCCACCCACGCGAGCCGCAGGGCGTGGCCCTGGATCGTGCCGCTGGACGTGGGCTCGGCCGGTGTGCCACCGATCAGCGCGTTGATCGTGCCGCGTCCGCCGAACTGCACGCTGTCGCTGATCAGCGGACCGATCCAGCTCAGGTCCGGCAGATCCGCATCGACGGCGATGCGGAACGGTCGCTGCTGCGCCAGCAGATAGCCGGCGGTGTCGGTGGGATCCAGATACGCGTCGATGTTCGCATCGATGCTGCCCAGCGCGCGGCCGCGCACGTAGATGTTGCCGGTCACACGGTTGTCCAGAACGTTGATGGCCGCGCCCACGTCGCTGACGCCGATGGGGTTGAGGCCGTCGATGCCGCTGTACAGGTCGCCGCCGGTGCGTTCGATGACGGCGATGCCGGTGGCTGTTTCGTTCCACTCGAAGTTCCAGCGCCCCGCCAGCGTCAGCGGCACGCGGTCGCCGGCGCCGCTGCGCACCACGCGCCGCGGCGCGCGCGCTGCGGCGTCCAGCGCCTGTGGCTGCAGTCCTTCGAAGCTGCCCGAGCTGCGCCAGCGGCCGTCGACTTGCTTCAGCTCCACCGCGCTGAACTGCGCGCCGCGCAACAGGAAGTTCGCCGGGCCGAATTCCACGACCCCTGGTGCCAGCACCAGGTTGGCGGGGTGGCGCATCACCAGCTGCAGCGGCGCGCCGATTTCCGCAGCCACCAGCGCGCCGCGCCATTCGCGGTCCTGCAGGCCGCCGTTGGCCAGCACGCGCAGCGGCTGCTCGCTGGCAGTGGCGCCGTTCAGCTCGATGCTGGCGTTGGACGTCGTACCGCGTGCCACCAGCTTGGCACCGGCGATGGAACTGTCGGGGCCGGCCGGGCTGACATGGCCGGCGAGTTCCACCAGCAGGGCCAGCGGCGCGTCGGGCGCCATGCCGGCAGCGAAAGTCGTCACGATGCTGGTCACGCGATGGCCGCCGGGCAGCGCCAGCTGGCTGGCACCCGCGGCACCGGTCACGCGCAGCGCGTCCAGTTCGCCGGCGAGCGCTGCATGCGCTTCGACGCGTCCGCCGTAACCCGGCAGCAGCGGCGCCAGATCGGGTGCCAGCAGATCAATGCGCAGCTCGCGGCCCGCGCCGAGTCCGCCTTTGGCCGCGAGCCACGCCGGGCCCGAGCGCAGTTCGGCATCGGCGTCGAGGCGGCCGCCATCCAGCGCCAGCGTGCCCTGCCCGGTGATGGGCCGCCCGGCGATGCGGCTGTCGGTGAGCGCGAAGCGCAGGTTGCCGCGGCGCGTCTGCACTTCGCCGGCCGCGTCCAGCGTGCCGTTCAGCCGCGTGTCCAGGCCCTTCACCAGCTGGCCCAGGTCGAGGTCGCTGAACGTGCCGCTCAGTTGGCCGGCCTGCGGTGCATTCAGCGCCAGTCGCCCGCGCAGCTCGGCGCGGCCGCTGCCCAGCCGCAGTTCGCCGCGCGCCAGCTCCAGCAGATCATCGCGCAGCGTCGCCGAGATCTCGGCGATCAGCGGCAGGCCGCTGACGTTGCGCGCGCTGCCGTCGAAGTGCTGCACGCCGTCGACCAGCCGGTAGCGCAACTGCCCGGTGGCGTTGGTCGGCGTCAGCGCCGAGTGCAGGGTCGCGGCATCGATGCCGCTGAACACTAGCCGGGCATCGATGCCCGCTGCGTCGCTCCACTGGAAGGTGCCGTTCGCCGTGCCGCGTACGCCCTCGGCGTGCTCGACGGTGATCGCGAGGTCGGAGGCCGCCCAGGCCAGCGTACCGCGCGCGCTGCGTACGGGAAGCAGGTTGCGATCGAGCGGCCCGGCCGCGGCGTTGATGAGTTCGATGGGTCCGGCCAGCGACCACTGCCCGTCGGCGCGCGTTGCCGGCTGGAACTGCGCATGGCCGCGCAGCTGCATCGTCGGCGTGCCGCTGAACCACAGCGCCGGATCGAAGGACTCGATCGCGGCGTTCAGTCGCCGCAGCGGCACGTCGCCGAACGCATCGACCTCGGCGTCCACCTGCGCGCGGGCTGCGTCGTCGTCCGCGTGCACGGCAATCTGCAGCGCGCGCAGCGTGCCGCGCGCGGTGACGGCGGCCGTCACCGCGCGGCCGAGCAGTTCGGTGGAAAGCTGCAGATCGGCGCCGGCGGTGAAGGGCGGCTGCGCATCCACGCGGCCGCTGCCTGTCATCTGCGTGCGGTCGTAGGTGGCGCGCGCGCGCTCGACGACGATCTCCCGCGGACCGGCGCGCCCGGCGGCCTCGATATCGCGGAACACGACGGGGTCCGCGCCGCGCTCGCCCACCGCCAGCTCCTTCACGCTGAGCTGCCGCACGACGAGCTCGACCGGCAGCCCCAGCGTCGCCGGCGCGCCGCCGGCACCGTCGCCGGGAGCCCACTCGACCTGCACGCGCTGTGCGGCGATGCGCTGCAGATCGGCGCGTGAGGCGAACGGCGCCCATTCCAGCGGCTCGAGTTCGAAGCCGCCGACGCGCAATGACCAGTCCGGCTGCGTGATCGCCAGGTTGCCGATGCGCAGGCCGTCGCGCAGCGAGCCCTGCACGTCGGTGATCGCAACGCCCGGCACCAGCGCGTTGACGGCGACGGCGGCAAAGCGCAGCCCGCTGGCCGTGGTGACGATCCACACCACGCCGGCGGCCGCTGCCGCGGCCAGCAGCAAGGCCGGCCCGAGCACGCTGGCCAACGACGTCAGCCACGGCAGCCGCCGCCGCGGCGACGCGGGCACGGGCGGGCTGCGCACCGGTGGTGCGGGTGGGGGCGGGGCGGGTGTCGGTGTCGGATCTTGCATGGCGCCAAGACTCAGAACGCGATCGCGACCGAAAAGTGCAGGCGCACACGGTTATCGCGTTCGCCATAGGCCACGTCCAGCGCCAGCGGCCCGGCCGGCGTTCTCCAACGCACGCCCAGTCCGTAGCCCAGCGCCAGATCCAGGTCGTGGAAGCGGTCGGCGGCATCGCCAGCGTCGAGGAAGGCCGCCACGCCCCAGTCGCCGCCCCAGCGCTGCAGCCAGTGCACGTACTCCGCCGATGCCACCACCAGTGCGCGGCCGCCGACGATGGCGCCACCCTGTTCCACGCCCAGGCTTTCGAAGTCGTAGCCGCGCACCGACAGCGAGCCGCCGGTGCGGAACAGGAACTTGTTGGGCACGGCGTCGGTGGTGTCGGCCTGCACGGCGCCGAGCTGGCCGCGCAGGATCAGCGTGTCGCGTACGCCCACCGGGAAGTACTGCACGATGCTGCCGAAGCCGCGGAAGAACAGATCGTCCGTCGAGAATCCGCCGAGGCCCGCCGAGCCCTGCAGCTGTATCAGGTTGCCGCGCCGCGGATTGGCGATGTCGTCGACGTCGCGCCGCGTCCACGTGTAGGTCGTCGACAGCACGTCCAGCGTGATCGGCGGATCCAGCGGCGTTTCGCGCCGTTCGTGCTCGAAGTTCACCGTCAGCTGCGTCTCGAAGTTACGGCCGTCGCGCGGGCCGGTGAGCCGCGAGCGCGCCGCACCGAAGCCGTAGCGGCGGATGTCCAGATTCTCGATCTCCGAATCCTCGAACAGCATGCCCACACTGTTGCGCGCGCCGCTGCGGTCCGGTGGAAAGATCAGGTCGGCATAGGCGAAGTGCCCGGTCTGGTCCACGCGGAACCCGGTCTGCAGCACATAAGGCTGGCCGAAGGTGATGGACTGGCGGTACAGCGCCTCGATGTGCGCGCCGGTGTTGGTCGCATAGCCCACGCCCGCCGAGAAGCGCCGCGTACGCGCCTCGCTGATCTGCACGCGCAGCGGGGCGAC
>Ga0307505_10000406_pt1 | contig 48686 bp, 48 predicted proteins | sample 23_S_MG_FD_202183 | JGI IMG/M metagenome (GOLD analysis project Ga0307505, IMG submission 202183) | Soil microbial communities from Populus trichocarpa stands in riparian zone in the Pacific Northwest, United States - 23_S | ecosystem: Environmental > Terrestrial > Soil > Riparian zone > Trees...
ACGCGGACTGGGCGCAGGCCTTCATCCCGCAGATCGAGACGAGCTATCTGGCCGCCGACGAGGACAACCACTTCCTGGCCTCGCCGACCGGTGGTGCCGGCACGGTCTTCCTGAACCTGCAGACCAAGCCGTTCAACAATGTCGCGCTCCGTCAGGCGCTGGCATGGACGATCGACCGCCAGGCCTATGTCGACATCGCCCGCGAAGGCGCGAGCCAGGTCATCTGGAACGTGACCGGCCTCGGCAGCCTGTTCGAGGGTGAGATCGCGCCCGAGTACAAGGGGCAGGACTACAAGGTCGACATCGACAAGGCCCGCCAGATCCTCACCGACGCCGGCTACACCTGGCGGGACGAGAACCTGATCGACCCCGACGGCGAAGCCGTCACGTTCTCGATCTCGGTTCCCGCCGGCTGGAGCGACTGGAACACCCAGCAGGCGCTGATGGCCGAGGAGCTCAAGGCAGGGCTCGGCATCGATGTCAAGGTCGACCAGCCCGACTGGGGCGGCTGGGACGCCGCCCGCCAGGAGGGCACCTTCCAGGCGATCATCCACTGGCTCGAGGACACCGGCAACGCCTACGGCCTGTACACCTCGACGATGGACCCGAAGTGGATCGTCGACGACCGGGCGCAGTTCAACTTCGGACGCTTCAACGACCCCGCGGTCACCGAGGCGCTGAACACCTACGCGAACACCGACTCCCCCGCCGAGCGCGAGGCGGCAGTGGCAGTGCTCGAGAAGGCGTTCGCCGAGCAGGTGCCGGCCATCCCGCTGGGTTCGCACCCGCTGCTGGGCCAGTACAACACGCGCAACTACGTCGGATTCCCGACGGAGAGCGACCAGTACGCATCCGCTGACCCGACTCAGCCGGGGATCGTCCAGATCCTCACCAAGCTGAAGCCCGCCAGCTGATACGGATCAGGCGGGGCGGGTGCATCCGTGCATCCGCCCCGCCTGGCACGTGAGCCCTCACGAAAGCGACCACGCACCGATGAACGAATCGCTGCTCTCCATCCACGACTTCTCCGTCACATACGACGTCGACCCTCCGGTGGAGGCCGTCAAGCACGTCACCCTCGAGCTCCAGCGGGGCGAGATCCTCGGGCTCGCCGGCGAGAGCGGATGCGGCAAGACCACCCTCGCGTACGGCGTGCAGCGCCTGCTCAAGGCTCCCGCGGTGATCACGAGCGGTTCCGTCGTCTTCCATGACGCGTCAGGCGAGGACATCGAGCTCAACAGCCTCGGCGTCGAGGAGATGCGCCGGTTCCGCTGGGACAAGATCTCCATGGTGTTCCAGGGAGCGATGAACGCGCTGAACCCGGTCGCGCCGATCGGGGACCAGCTCGAGGACGTCTTCGAGGTGCACCGCCCGTCCCTGTCCGCATCGCAGCGGCGTGCGGCCGTCGTCGAGCTGCTCGAGATCGTCAAGGTGGGCGCGCAGCGCTACCGGTCGTTCCCCCACGAGCTCTCCGGCGGCATGCGCCAGCGCGTGATGATCGCCATGGCGCTCGCGCTGCGCCCCCAGCTGATGGTGATGGACGAGCCCACCACAGCGCTCGACGTGCTCGTGCAGCGCGAGATCCTGCGCCAGATCTCCCAGCTGCGCCACGAGTTCGGCTTCTCCGTGATCTTCATCACGCATGATCTCCCGCTCCTGCTCGAGATCAGCGACCGCATCGCGATCATGCGGGAGGGTGAGATCGTCGAGCTCGACACCGCGGAGCGGATCTGGACCGATCCGCAGAACGAGTACACGAAGACTCTGCTGTCCTCCTTCCCACGTCTCACCGGAGAGAGAGGGGTGGTCCTGCGATGACCGTCCTCGAATTCGACGCCGTCACCAAGATCTACTCGGTGCGCGGCGCCGGCCAGATGAAGGCACTGGACGACGTGAGCTTCCGGCTCGAATCCGGCCGCACGATCGGCCTGGTCGGCCAGTCCGGGAGCGGCAAGTCGACGATCGCGAAGATCCTGACCCAGCTCGAGACCCCCACCAGCGGCGAGGTGCGTCTGGACGGGCAGCCGATCCCCCGTCGCGGCAAGGGCCTGCGCGCCTACCGTCAGCAGCTGCGCATGGTCTTCCAGGACCCGTTCGCGTCGCTGAACCCCTACCACTCGATCCGGTACCACATCGCGCGACCGCTGCGGCTCGACAACGTCGTGCCCAGGGACCAGGTGGACGATGAGGTGCGGCGCCTCCTCGAGCGAGTGCGGCTCGACTCGAACGCCATCATCGACCGCCGGCCGCACGAGCTCTCCGGCGGTCAGCGGCAGCGCGTCGCCATCGCCCGCGCGCTCGCCTCCCGGCCGAAGATCCTCGTCGCCGACGAACCGGTCTCGATGCTCGACGTCTCGATCCGCGTCGGCGTGCTGAACCTGCTCGCCGATCTGCAACGGGAGGAGGGCCTGGGCGTGCTCTACATCACCCACGATCTCGCGACCGCCCGGCACTTCAGCGACGAGATCATGGTGCTCAACCAGGGGCGGGTCATCGAGCACGGCCCGGCCGACGAGGTCATCCTCCGCCCGCAGAATCCCTACACGCAGGAGCTGCGCGCGGCATCCCCCGACCCCGACAACCATTTCGCGCCGGCAACCGGCACATTCGGAGGTGCGCTGTGACCGCCGTCGAACCCCAGCTTCCCGCCCCCGACCTCGTCGCGGTCCAGGATGGCACGACCGCGACGACCGCCGTCAAGGGCCACTCGCGCATCCCGTGGAGATTCCTCGGCGGACGCGCCCTGTTCTACCTCTTCACGCTGTGGGCCGCGATCACCATCAACTTCTTCCTGCCGCGCATGATGAAGGGCGATGCGGTCACCCAGTACCTCGCCCGCAACCGCAACGTCAGCCCCGAGGCCGCCGATGCGCTGCGGTCGCTCCTCGGCCTCGATACCGACAAGTCGCTCCTCCAGCAGTACATCGACTACTGGGCGCTGCTGCTGCAGGGTGACCTCGGCGTGTCGCTGCTGCACGGCCTGCGGCCGGTGACCGAGGTGATCAGCCAGGCGCTGCCCTGGACCATCGGCCTGGTGGGCTTCGCCACGCTCGTCGCGTTCGCGATCGGCACCATCGGCGGCGCGATCGTCGGATGGCGCCGCGGCAGCAGGCTCGACGCGCTCGTCCCGATCACCACCTTCCTCAGCACGATCCCCTACTTCTGGTTGGGCCTGCTCGCCATCGCCGTGTTCTCGGTGAACCTCGGCTGGTTCCCGATCGGCAAGGCCTACGGCGTCGGGATGTCGCCGGAGTGGTCCTTCGAGTTCGTCGGGCAGGTCATCCACCACGGATTCCTCCCCGCGACGACGATCATCATCGCCTCGCTCGGAGGATGGATGCTCGGCATGCGCAACATGATGCTCACGGTGCTCGACGAGGACTACGTCATGGTGGCGCAGGCCAAGGGGATGCCGAACAGCCGGGTGCTCTGGGGCTACGCGGCGCGCAACGCCGTGCTCCCCCAGATCCAGAGCTTCGCGCTGTCGATCGGGTTCATCGTCGGCGGCACGATCGTGATGGAGATGGTGTTCAGCTATCCAGGCGTCGGCAAGCTGCTGCTGGATGCCACCAACGCGAAGGACTACGCGCTCATGCAGGGCGTCTTCCTCGTGATCACCCTCTCCGTGCTCCTGGCGAACCTCCTGGCCGACGTCGCCTACGCATTCCTCGACCCGCGCACCCGCCAGACGGAGGCCTGAGCCATGACCGCAGTGAACGACCGCACAGCGCAGGGAGCATCGCAGCGCACGACGAGCGCGCCCGCGACCGCCACCGTCCGCACCTCGGCGACGCCGGGAGGGGGGTCCGCGCACAAGAGGCCCACGTTCTGGTCGAAGCTGGGATCCGCCTTCGCGATGTTCCGCAACGGCAAGTCGATCGCGGGTCTGTCGATCCTCGGGTTCTTCGTGCTCGTCGCGATCTTCGCCGACGTGCTGGCCCCGTACTCGCCGACGCAGGTGAACCACACCGCCCGCTTCCAGCCGCCCTCCGCCGCGCACTGGCTCGGCACGACCCACATCGGCGAAGACGTGCTGAGCCAGGTCATCTTCGGCACCCGCGGCGTGATCGTGGTCGGCTTCCTCGCCGCGATCATCGCCACGATCATCGCGATCGTCGTCGGGGTGATCTCCGGCTACGTGAGGGGCTGGCGCAGCGAGGGCCTGTCGGCCCTGACCAACGTGTTCCTCGTGATCCCCGGGCTTCCGCTCATCATCATCGTGGCTGCGATGTTCGAGGACCCGCCGCTATGGGTGATCGCCGCGGTGCTGGGACTCATCGGCTGGGCGTGGGGCGCCCGCGTCCTGCGCGCGCAGACGATGTCGCTGCGCAACCGCGACTTCATCCAGGCCGCCCGCGCCAACGGCGAGCCACTGCGACGCATCATCACGGTCGAGATGCTCCCCAACCTCATGGCGCTGATCGCCGCGAGCTTCGTCGGCACGGTGACCGCCGCGATCATCGGGCTGACGACCCTGTCGTACATCGGCGTGATCCCCGTCACGACCTACAACTGGGGGACGATCCTGAACTGGGCCAGCGCGCAGGGCGCGTTCCGGCAGAACCAGTGGTGGTGGTTCATGCCGCCAGGGCTCTGCATCGCCGCCATCGGCGTCGCCCTGTCACTGATCAACTTCGGCATCGACGAGTACGTCAACCCGCGCCTGCGGTCCGCCGGAGAACGCGCTCGTGCCATGAAGAAGAAGGGCATGAACGTGAACGACACCGTCACCGTCGTGCGCCCCGCGACAACGACTCAGGAGAACTCGTGACCATTGCCACCATCGCCGCCTACCTCGACGCGACGCTTCCCATCGACGAGCGGATCTCCGACCTGCTCAGCCGCATGACGGTCGAGGAGAAGATCGGCCAGATGCTGCAGCTCGATGCGCGCGAGGACCTGGAGGACGAGGTGCTGCGCATGCACGCCGGGTCGATCCTGCACGCCTCCCCCGAGCGCGTGCTGCGGGCGCGTGAACTGACGAACCGCACGCGCCTCGGCATCCCGCTCCTCGTCGGCGAGGACTGCATCCACGGCCACTCCTTCTGGGAGGGCGCGACGATCTTCCCGACCCAGCTCGGCATGGCGGCCTCGTGGGATCCGGAGCTGGCCGAGCAGGTGGCTCGCGCGACCGCTGTCGAGGTCGCCGCGACCGGCATCCACTGGACCTTCTCCCCCGTGCTGTGCATCGCCCGGGACCTGCGCTGGGGCCGCGTGAACGAGACGTTCGGCGAGGACCCGTTCCTCATCGGCGAGCTCGCCTCGGCGATGGTGCGCGGCTACCAGGGCGACGGACTCGACGACCCGACGGCGATCCTCGCCACCGCGAAGCACTTCGCCGGCTACTCCGAGACGCAGGGCGGGCGCGACGCGAGCGAGGCGGACATCTCGCGCCGCAAGCTCCGCTCCTGGTTCCTCCCGCCGTTCGAGCGGGTCGCACGCGAAGGATGCCGCACGTTCATGCTCGGCTACCAGTCCACCGACGGCGTGCCGATCACCATCAACGACTGGCTGCTGAGTGAAGTGCTGCGCGGCGAGTGGGGCTACACCGGCACCCTCCTCACCGACTGGGACAACGTCGGCCGGATGGTGTGGGAGCAGCGCATCCAGCCCGACTACGCGCACGCCGCCGCCGCGGCCGTCAAGGCCGGCAACGACATGGTGATGACGACGCCCGGATTCTTCCAGGGCGCGCTCGACGCGATCGAGCGGGGCCTCCTCACCGAAGACGCGATCGACGCGGCCGTCTCCCGCATCCTGCTGCTGAAGTTCGAGTTCGGGCTCTTCGAGAACCCCCGGCTTCCGGATGCCGCGGTCATCGCCGAGGCCATCGCGAACCCCGCGCACACCGCCCTCAACCTCGACGTCGCACGTCGCTCGCTCGTCCTGCTGCGCAACGAGGGCGTCCTTCCGCTCGCCGGCGGACTCGTCGCCGACGAGTCCGGACGAGCGCTGCGTGCCGCCGACGGTCCGCGCCGCGTCGCGGTCATCGGTCCGCTGGCAGACGACGCCCAGACCCAGCTCGGCGACTGGGCGGGGTCGTCGGGGCAGGTCGACTGGATGCCGAACGGCCATCCACGCGAGATGATCACGACGGTCCTGGACGGCATCCGTTCGCACGCGCCCGCGGACTGGGAGGTCGAGTACGCGCGCGGCGCCGACATCCTGACCCTGAGGGAGGACCCCGAGGGCGCCTTCTTCCCGGACGGGCAGCCCCGTCCGCAGGTGGTCGTTCCCACTGCTCCGGATGCCGGGCTCCTCGCCGAGGCCGTCGCCGCCGCCGAGCGCGCGGACTATGCGGTCGTGGTGGTCGGCGACCGGATCGAGCTGGTCGGCGAGGGGCGGTCGACCGCGACGCTGGAGCTCATCGGCGGGCAGCTCGCGCTGCTCGAGGCACTCGCCGCCACCGGCACGCCGCTCATCGTCGTGCTGCTCGCCTCCAAGCCGCACGTGCTCCCGCCTGCGGTGATGGACGCCGCCGCCCTGGTCTGGGCGGCCAATCCCGGCATGCAGGGCGGGCGGGCGATCGCCGAGCTCCTGCTCGGGCTGATCGAGCCCAGCGGGCGCCTGCCGATCTCGTTCGCGCGGCACGTCGGCCAGCTGCCGATCTACTACAACCAGATCCGCGGCCAGCACGGCAGTCGCTACGCCGACCTGACGCAGAGTCCCGCATTCGCGTTCGGAGAGGGACTGTCGTACTCCACGGTCGAGTACTCGCAGCTGCGCATCATCGATGCCGAACTCGCTCCCGACGGCGAGGTCCGCGCGCACGTGATGCTGCGCAACACCGGGGATCGGCCGGTCCACGAGATCGTGCAGGCGTACGTGCGCGACAGCGTCACGTCGGTGAGTTGGGCCGACAAGGAGCTGAAGGCCTACCGTCACGTCGACCTCCAGCCCGGTCAGGCCACCACGGTCGAGATCACAGTGCCGGTCTCGGAATGCACGCTCGTGAATGCTGCAGGGGATCGAACCGTCGAATCCGGCGACTTCGAGCTCCTGGTCGGACCGTCCTCGCGTGACGAGGACCTGCTCAAGACGGTGTTCGCCGTGCGACAGGACGCCCCGCGCGCAGTCGTGGCGGCAGGGCGAACGACTCCGGCCGTCTAGGGCAGTTCGTCGAGGTCGACCCGGTCAGAGTCGACCTCGACGGAGTCCTCGTCGGAGTCGTCCTCGTCGTCGGAGTCGACCTCGTCGGAGTCGTCCTGGTCGTCGGCGTCCTCGTCGGAGTCGTCCTCGTCGGAGTCGTCCTCGTCGTCGTCGGAGTCGTCGAACTCATCGATGTCGACGCCGTCGACGTCGCCCGCGTGCAGGATCGGCGATCCGTCCGCGTCGAAGTCCGCGGCATCCAGGTCATCGAGGTCATCGAGGTCATCCTCGTCGGAGTCGTCGTCCTCGACGGAGTCGTCGGCATCGTCCGCGCCGGCGGCCTCGGCGAGCGCGGCCTGTGCGGCGTGGTAGTCGGCGAGCCGCTCCGCCCACGGCACCCAGTCAGGAGCCAGGAGCGCGCCATCGCCGGGCAGCAGCTCGACCTCGAGCACCGTCGGCTCGGCATCCTCGACCCTCGCGAGGCTGACGGTCCAGAACCATCCGGGGTAGCCGGCGAGCAGGTTGTGGAAGCGCAGCGAGACGACGCCGCCGGACTCGACGCGGTAGTCCGCGGGCTCGCCGATCGTGGCCTCGGGCGTGATCTCGCGCAGTGCGGCGAGCGCCAGGTCGCGGGCGTCCAGCAGCGCCGGGTCGACGGCGGTCTCGCCGTCGCCTGGGCGCTCGTCGGCCTGCTCAGGCGTCGAGTTCATCGGCCACCTTGCGCAGGACCGCCGCGACCTTCTTGCCGTGAGCCGGGCTCGGGTAGCGTCCGTGCCGCAGGTCGCCGCCGACGGTGTCGAGGAGCTTCACGAGGTCCTCGATGATGATCGCCATGTCGTCGACCGGCTTGCGGGAGCGCTTGGCGAGGCTCACCGGAGCCTCCAGGACCCGCACCGACAGCGCCTGCGGGCCGCGCTTGCCGTCCGCAACGCCGAACTCGAGACGCGTGCCGGGCTTCGGCGCGGGAGTGCCTGCGGGCAGTGCGGTCGCGTGCAGGAAGACATCCTGACCGTCATCGCCGGCGATGAAGCCGAAGCCCTTCTCCTCGTCGTAGAACCTGACCTTGCCGGTGGGCATGGGGACCTCGCTGGGTGAGCCGCCGCGGTGGGCGGGCATAGTGGATGAGGGATCGGGAGATCCCCGCACCCAGCCTAGGGCACCGGTGCCGACGCCTGGCCGCCGGGCACCAGCCGGTAGGCTGAACCGGATGAGCACTCCCAGCCCCGCCGACGACGTTCCGGTCCGGCGCATCGACCGCATCCTGGCATTCATGTCGCTGGGGCTTCTCGTCCTGTCGATCCTCAGCTTCTTCGCGATCATGATCGCCTCATCGGCCGGCGCGGACATGGGCACCGGCATCTGGCCGGCGGTCGGCATCCTCGTCTACATCGCGCCCATCCTCGCGTTCGCGCTGCTCATGGCGGTGCTCATCATGAGCTTCGTGCGGAGGTCTCGGGCGAACCGAGGAGACTGATGGTCTCCGACGAGCGTGCCCTGGCGATGCGGCTCGCCGCTCGCGACGACGTCACGCTCGCCCGCACGCTGGCGCTGCGGGGCGTGTCGCCGTCGATCGGCTGGCACGACTTCTTCGACGCCGCCGCGGGGCTCCTCGACGCGGCATCCCTCGATCGTGCCCTGACGAGGCTGCCCCGCACCGCGCTGATCGCGTTGTCGAGGACGGATGCCGCCGCCGGCGCCTCGAGCGATGGGACCGCCCCTCCCGGAAGCCCTGCGCTGCTGCTGGACGACCTCGGTCTGCTGGGAGAAGGGCGAGCGCCGTTCACGACCGTCATCGACCGGCTCGGCGCCGTGACCGCCCGGCGCCCCGATGCGCTGACGTCGGCGCAACCGGCCGCCACACGCGCCGAGTCCGGCACCCGCTCGGCCGCAGCCGCCGCCGAGCGGGCCTTCACGACGGCGGGTTCCCTCGCGGACGTGCTGCTGGCGTGCCTGCAGACTCCGCTGACCCGCACCGGCGCGGGCACCATCGGCGCTCCGGATCGCAAGCGACTCACCGAGGCGGGCGCGATCGAGACTCCCGAGGAGCTGGACGACCTGATGGAGTCGGCCGCGGCCGCCGGGCTCGCGATCGCCCGCGACCGCGAATGGATCGTCACCGACGCGGGCGAGCGGTGGCTCGCGTCGCCCACCGCGCTGCGGTGGACGGAGATCGCGAGCGGATTCCGTGACGCGCTTCCCAGGGGGCTGCGAACCGCGTCCGGGGGGTACTTCCCGCCCAGCGGCTGGGCGGACACCTACCCGCTCGATCCGGAGTGGCCCGCGCGGGCGGCGCGCCTCGCACAGATCGCCGCGCGCTGGGGGCTGCTCGACGCCGATGGCGCGGAGCCCGCGTGGACGGCGTCGCTGCGACAAGGCGGCCCGGCGGATCCGACCGAGATGGTCGCACATCTTCCGGCGGAGATCGATCGGGTGTACCTGCAGGCCGATCTCACCGCGATCGCGCCAGGGCCGCTCGCGCCGCACCTCGACCTGCGCCTGCGCACCGTCGCGCTGCGCGAGTCCCGTGCCCAGGCGTCGACCTACCGCTTCACCGCCGAATCGATCGGCCGGGGCATGACGGAGGGCGAGACCGCGGCATCCATCCGGGAGTTCCTCGCCGAGCTGTCGCTGACCGGCATCCCCCAGCCCCTGGACTACCTCATCGAGAGCACGGCGGCACGGCACGGGCTCGTCCGCGTGCGGGTGGATGCCGCGTCCGGCCGCACACGGGTCGAGAGCGCCGACCCCGGGCTCGTCGAGACGATCGCCATCGACCACGCCCTGCGCGCTCTGGGCCTGGTCGCCGACGGCGACGCCCTGAGTTCGCGCGTCGCGCGCGACCCCGTCTACTGGGCGCTCGCCGACGCCCGCTACCCAGTCATGGCGCAGGACGAGTCGGGGGTGCCCGAGTCGCTGCACCGGCGTTCGTCCGCCGCACACGCGGCGGCCGCCTCCGACCCGAGCGCCGTGTACGCACGGCTCATCGGCGTGCTCCGAGGCGGTCAGGGCACCGACGGCGAGGCGGCGTGGCTCGGCCGCGAGCTCGAGTTGGCGGTGCGTGCGCGCACCGAGATCATCGTCGTCGTGCGGATGCCGGACGGCACCGATCGCCCGCTGCGCCTCGAGGCGACGGGCCTCGGCGGGGGACGCCTGCGCGGCCGCGATCGCGCCGCCGATATCGAGCGCACGCTTCCGGTGTCGAGCATCGTGAGCGTCCGGCCCGCCTGAGCATCCGGCCCGCCTGAGCGGGCGGACCGCTCGCATCGGGGGACCGTCCATACGAAGGACGGGTAGGATCGATCCTTATGGCTGACGGTCCCCTCATCGTGCAGAGCGACCGGACGGTGCTGCTCGAAGTCGCCCATCCGGACGCGGAGAGCGCGCGCCACGAGCTCGCCATCTTCGCCGAGCTCGAACGCGCGCCCGAGCACATCCACACCTACCGGATCACCCGGCTCGGCCTGTGGAACGCGCGCGCCGCCGGCCACGACGCCGAGGACATGCTCGCCACCCTCGACCGGTGGACGCGTTTCCCGGTGCCCCCGTCGGTGTCGATCGACGTCCGCGAGACCGTGGGGCGCTACGGCCGGCTCGTGATCGAGCGCGACACGGTCGACGGGCAGGGCGAGGGCGCGCTGGTGCTTCGATCGACGGATGCCGCGGTGCTGGCCGAGGTCTCCAAGAACAAGCGGATCCAGCCACTGCTGATCGGCCACCCCTCCCCCGACACGTACGTCGTCGATGCGTGGGCCCGCGGCCACATCAAGCAGGAGCTGCTGAAGATCGGCTGGCCTGCGGAGGATCGCGCCGGCTACACGCCGGGCACTCCGCATCCGATCGCGCTCGACGAGTCCAGCTGGAGCCTGCGTCCCTACCAGCGGCAGGCCGTCGACATCTTCACCGAGGGCGGTTCGGGCGTGGTCGTGCTGCCGTGCGGCGCGGGCAAGACGCTCGTCGGCGCCGGGGCGATGGCGGAGACGAAGACCACGACGCTCATCCTCGTGACCAACACCGTGAGCGCCCGGCAGTGGCGCGACGAGCTACTCAAGCGCACCTCGCTGACCGCCGAGGAGATCGGCGAGTACTCCGGGCAGGCCAAGGAGATCAGGCCGGTCACGATCGCGACGTACCAGATCCTCACCGCAAAGCGAAAGGGACAGTACGCGCATCTGGCCCTGCTGGACGCCCTGGACTGGGGCCTCATCGTCTACGACGAGGTGCACCTGCTCCCCGCGCCGGTGTTCAAGCTCACCGCCGACCTGCAGGCGCGTCGCCGACTGGGCCTGACGGCCACGCTCGTGCGTGAGGACGGTCGCGAGGGAGACGTGTTCAGCCTCATCGGCCCCAAGCGCTTCGACGCGCCGTGGAAGGAGATCGAGGCGCAGGGCTTCATCTCCCCCGCCGTCTGCTACGAGGTCCGCGTGGACCTGCCCGCGGGCGACCGCCTCGAGTACGCCGCGGCCGCCGACGACGAGCGCTACCGGCTCGCGGCGACCGCGCCGGCCAAGATCGGCGTCGTCCGGCGGCTCGTCGAGCGGCACGAGGGCGAGCGGATCCTCGTGATCGGGCAGTACCTCGACCAGATCGACATGCTCGCCGAGGCCCTCGACGCGCCCAAGATCACCGGCGCGACACCGGTCGACGAGCGCGAGAAGCTGTATCAGGCGTTCCGTGTGGGCGAGATCTCGCTGCTGGTGGTCTCGAAGGTCGCCAACTTCTCGATCGACCTCCCCGAGGCATCCGTCGCGATTCAGGTATCCGGGTCGTTCGGCTCCCGCCAGGAGGAGGCGCAGCGGCTCGGCCGCCTGCTCCGCCCCAAGGAGTCGGGCAACACGGCGAGCTTCTACACGCTCATCGCACGCGACACCGTCGACCAGGACTTCGCGCAGAACCGTCAGCGCTTCCTCGCCGAGCAGGGCTACGCCTACACGATCCTGGATGCCGACGGCATCGCCGCCTGATCTCGGTACACCGCCTGCGGCGGCACTCGATCCGGCGGATCCCGAACGGGCATGGACCTGGCGTGACGTCGGGGGCATCCGGTAGACCGGAGGCATGCCTGAGCACAATCACATCGACCTGGTCGAACTGCCTGCCGCCGACGCCGCCTCGCTGGCGGCGACCCGCGCGTTCTACTCGGACGTCTTCGGATGGACGTTCACGAGCTACGGCGACGAGTACGTCGACACCCGCGACAGCGGCGTCGCCCTGGGCGTCAACGCGATCGATGACGCCCAGCATCAACGTGCCGCGCTCGCGGTGCTGTACGTCAGCGACCTCGAGGGGGCACGGCAGGCGGTCGCGGCCTCTTGCGGCACGATCCTGCACGACATCTACTCGTTCCCCGGCGGACGCCGATTCCACTTCGTCGACCCCGCCGGCAACGAACTCGCGGTCTGGTCGGAGGACCCCGACCAGACGCCGGTGCCGTAGCCTCAGCCGCCTCAGCCGCAGCCCACGCTTGCCCCATCTAAACGCCCGCGCCCCTCGTCGACGCGGTCAGCGGAACGATCGCCATCCAAACAGGCTCACTGGCGTTGACCTTTCATTCGAATATTTCTTCCGTATTTCGTTGCGAATGTCGGGAGGTTCTGGGTATAGTTGATCATGGCCTTCTTCTCCGACATCGACGCGGCGGTGGACGCGCTGCGTGCGCTGCTCGGCGACGAGGTCGAGGCGGGCGACCTGCCGGCGATCGCGATGGAACTGGGCAACGAGGCGGCGGTGGCCGCGATCGCTCACGCGACGACCATCAAGAAGGCCCTCGACTCCGTCACCACGGTGGCGAGCGGAGTCATCGCGATGCGATCCACGCGAGATGCCGGGCATGGCGGACTCGCCCAGACGCGCGGTCATCGCACCCCCGTCTCGCTCGTGCAGGAACTCACCGGGGCGACGCGCCGGGACGCCGAGAAGCAGGTGCGCGTCGGTGGATCTTTGATCGAATCTCGGATGCCGGAGACCCCGCCGCTCGATTCTCCGGCGGCACTCGAGGGTGTGGTCGTCGCGGAGCGGGCGTGGCATGCGTCGGTGGACGATGCGCTGCTTTCGGGCCGGATCACCGCGGCGCAGCACGACGCGATCGTGCGCGGGCTGGGCGCGGTTCCCACGCCCGAGGGCGCGGACGACCTGGACGACTCGGCGTGGGCGACCGCGGTCGCTGCCGTCGCGGAGGCGTGGGCGTGCGCGGCCGCGCAGCTGGTGGACGAAGCCGGACTGCGCACCGTGGAAGAGCTCGGGCAATCCGCGCGGACCATCCGCGACATGCTCGACGCCGCCGGCGCGGCGAGGCGGTTCGACGAGCGGTTCCAGCGGCGGAAGTTCCGGATGTGGACCGACGAGGACGGCATGCGCCGTGGGTCGATCAACTTCGACGACGAGGGGGCCGTGTGGTGGGACACCGTCATCGCGAGCGCGCTACGCCCCAGGAGGGGCGGCCCGAGGTTCGTGGATGCCGAGCAGAAGACCCGCGCCGAAGAACTCGTCGACGACCCGCGCACCAACGACCAACTCGCCTACGACCTGGTGATCGACATCTTCCGCGCCGGCGCGCTCGCCGACAGCGAGCAGGTCTTCGGCACCCGGCAGGCCGGCATCCGCCTCATCGTCACCGCCGACGCCGCCAACAAGGCACGCAACGGCGAAGGTGTCGACGGCGGCGACGCGATCGCCATCACCGAAGACCATGGGATCGCGCTGCCCGCCTGGGTCGCGGACCAGCACCTCTGCGACACCGGCTACGTCGAAGCCACGCTCGACCACAACGGCAACCCGCTCTACCTCGGACGCGAGCAGCGGCTGTTCTCCGCCAAGCAGAAGCTCGCACTCGCACTTCGAGACGGCGGATGCCGCTGGCGCGGATGCGACCGACCCGCCTCCTACTGTGAGGCGCACCACATCGACCACTACGTCGAAGACGAAGGGTGCACCGACATCGACCGCGGCATCCTGCTCTGCAGATTTCACCACATGAACCTGCACCACGGCGGCTGGCGCATCACCCGCCACGGACTCGACGACTTCCTCCTCCACCCACCCGGCGGCGGGGAACCCATCGCATTGCCCCCGCGACTTCACCTCACCTACCTCTGGGACACTCCCCCACCACAACGACGATTCCGCCTCGCCGCCTGAGGCGGTGGGCGAGTGAAGCGCCCGGCCGCGCGGAGCGCTGGGCCGCGCGAAGGTCTGGGCCACGCGGAGCGCTGATCACCGCGCGATCTCGATACACCGCTGCCGCGGCAGATCTCGATACACGACGCTACGCGCCGCACTCGATCCGGCGCTCGATCCGGCGGACCTCGATACACCGCTGCCGCGGCAGATCTCGATACACGGCGCTACGCGCCGCACTCGATCCGGCCTCGATCCAAGGATCAGCCGGTCGCGGCGACGGTCGCCCCAATGCAGACACCGAGGCACGTGAAGTACACGACCCCGGCGAAGAGCGCGTGGAACGTGACGTGCGGCGGCATCACGCCGCGGAAGACCTGCCCGATCGCGGCACCGTAGCCCTTCCAGAACGTCGTGGTCACCCCCGTCGCACGACGGCTGCGACGCACCATCATCGCGTCGCCGAGCACATTGCCGGCAGTGATGGCGACGAGGGCGAGCCACGCCGGCCACAGGCCGCCGCCAAGGACGAACCACACCCAGAGCCCGAGCCCTGCCAGCGACAGGCCGACGTGGGTCAGTACGGTCGGCGCGTGGCTGCCCCGCCCGTGCCGAAGCCAGCCGACGAACAGCGCGACGCCGACGCCGGCCTGGACGATCCACGCCGCCAGGACCACGTATTCCATGCTGAGAGGGTACTACGTTCGTAGTGGAATGTCACTACGAACGTAGTGCCACGATGCTAGAGTCGCCTCCGTGACCACGACGCGCGAACGCGCCCTCATCGCCGCGGTGCGACTCGTCGGCGAGCAGGGCGTCCGCGCTCTCACGCACGCTCGCGTCGACGCCGAAGCCGGCCTCCCGAAGGGATCGACGTCGAACTGGTTCCGCACTCGCGACGCGCTCGTCTCGGGCGTCGTGTCGTGGATCGCCGAGCTCGAACGCGCCGACCTCGCCGCAGCCGTCGCTCCCGCGCGCACCCGCGAAGACGTCGTCGATGCGTTCTGCCGCCTGCTCGAGAACCTCACCGGACGCGACGCCGTGCGCACCCGCGCCCGCTATGCGCTCTTCTTCGAGATGACTGCGAGCCCCGATGCGCACGCCCCGCTTCGCGCGCAGCGGTCGGAGTTCGAGGCGTGGACACGCGACCTGCTCGCGGGACTCGGAGCGCAGCACCCGGACACCGCCGCGCGCGCCTTCCTCGCCTTCGCCGCAGGGCTCATCGTCAATCGCCTCACCGTCGATCCGGCCGCTCCGCTGCGCCCGATCGTCGCGACCGCGCTCCAGGGCTGCCTCGACGCGTGATCGCCGATTTCGCCGCGTGCGCGCGATATCCAGCCCTCGCATCGGATCGTTCGCCATACTGAGTGCATGACTGCACCGCGCATCCTCGTCGTCGACGACGAGCCGAACATCCGCGACCTGCTCATCCAGAGCCTCCGTTTCGCGGGGTTCCAGGTGAGGGCCGTCTCCAACGGGGCCCAGACGATCTCCGCCGTCCTCGAAGAGGAGCCCGACCTCATCATCCTCGACGTGATGCTCCCCGACATGAACGGCTTCAGCGTCACCAAGCGCCTCCGAGGCGCCGGGTACACCGCGCCGATCCTGTTCCTCACCGCGAAGGACGACACCGAGGACAAGATCACCGGGCTCACGATCGGCGGCGACGACTACGTCACCAAGCCGTTCAGCCTCGACGAGATCGTGGCGCGCATCCAGGCGATCCTGCGTCGCACGATGCAGGCCGACGAGGACTCGGTCATCCGGGCGGGCGAGCTGACCATGGATCAGGACACCCACGACGTCCTGGTGGGCGACGTGTCGATCGACCTCAGCCCGACGGAGTTCAAGCTCCTGCGCTACCTCATGCTCAACCCCAACCGCGTGCTGTCGAAGGCGCAGATCCTCGACCACGTGTGGGAGTACGACTTCAACGGCGACGCCGGCATCGTGGAGAGCTACATCTCCTACCTCCGGCGCAAGATCGACCCCCACTCGGTCGAGCCGCTCATCCAGACCAAGCGGGGCTTCGGCTACATGCTGAAGACCGGCAAGACCGCCTGACCGGCGGCCCGATCCAAGGGGACCGCCTTGGCGAAGAAGACGGATGCGGTCACCCGGTGGTGGCGCGGCACGAGTCTGCGCGCCAAGGTCACCGGCGTCACCGTCACGCTCCTCGCCGTCGGCCTGATCGCGGCCGGATTCGGCACCGCGGTATTCCTGCGCAACGCGCTGGTGGCGAGCATCGAGGCACAGGTCGACGCGCTGGCACGCAGCGACGTCGCCGCACAGCTGATCGACCTGGAGGAGATCGACGGCAGGCTCCTCGCGCGCCCGTCCGACTCACCGCCGACCGACTACTTCGTCGCCGTCTACGGTCCGGTCGCCGGCGAGCGCCTCGCCACCGCGGGCGGCCGCGGAACCCCCGGGCCGCAGTTCCCGGAGACCTTTCCACTCGATGAGGGGCTGGCCAAGGAGTTCCAGCCGTTCACCCTCCCCTCCGACGACGGCGAGACGAAGTACCAGGCGACCGTCGCCGTGACGTTCACCGACGACAGCAACATCTTCTACACCCAGCTCGTCGCCGTGCCTCTCGCCCCGGTGGACCGCACGATGGCCCAGTATCTCGGCATCTACAGCATCCTGGCGCTGCTCATCCTCGCCGGCGGCGCCTTCGCGACGCGGTGGCTCGTGACCCTGACCTTCCGCAGTCTCGGCGAGGTCGAATCCACCGCGATGGCGATCGCCGGCGGCGACTTCAGTCTGCGGATGACCCACATCGAGCCGACCACCACGGAGGTCGGCCGGCTCAAGACCGCGATCAACGCGATGCTGGGACGCGTGGATGCCGCGATCACGCAGCGCGACGCGACGGTCCGGCAGATGCGGCGCTTCATCGGCGACGCGAGCCACGAGCTGCGCACCCCGCTCGTGACGGTGCGCGGCTATGCGGAGCTCTACCGCATGGGAGCGATCCGCGGCGACGACGACGTCGCGCAGTCGATGGAGCGCATCGAGAAGGAGGCGATCCGGATGGGCGTGCTGGTTGAGGACCTCCTCGCCCTCGCCCGTCTGGACGAGCGCCAGGACGTCGCGATCACCGCGGTGGACCTTCGTCCGATCGCACGGGATGCCGCTCTCGACGTCCGCGCGGCCTCGCCGCTTCGTCCGGTGACGGTGGTCGACACCACGGTCGACCCGCCCCCGCTGCCCCCAGACCACCCGGAGTCCGATCACCCCGGCCGGCGTCGCTCGCCGACCAGCACGTCGGCCATCGCCCGCGCCGGCGCGACACTCTCGCTCCTGCGTCGCAAGCCGCGCCCCGTGTCCGCGGCCTCGTCCGCGAGCGCCGACCTCCCCGCGATCGCGCCTGTCCAGCTCGACGCAGCGCCGGCCGGAGCGCTCGTGCCGATCGTCCGGGGAGACGAGAACCGCATCCGCCAGGTCGTCGCGAACCTGCTGGGCAACGCCCGCCGCTTCACCACGGAGGAGTCCCCGATCGAGCTCCGCGTCGGTGTCGACGCCGCCACCCGCATGGGCTGGATCGAGGTGGTCGACCACGGGGAGGGGATCCCCGACCAGATCAAGGAGAAGATCTTCCAGCGGTTCTGGCGCGCCGACACCTCTCGCACCCGCGAGACCGGGGGCACCGGGCTGGGGCTCTCGATCGTGGCATCCATCATCGAGGCCCTCCACGGCACTGTCGACGTGGCGGACACCCCCGGCGGCGGGGCGACGTTTCACGTCGCGCTCCCACTGGCGCAGAAGACGGATGCCGCGGCTCACCTGCACATCGAGACCCAGCCGATCGCGCGCCCTGACATCGAGCCTCGCTGACTCCTCCTCCCCAGGCGGACGGACGGGCTGAGCATTCCACAGCCCGGGACATCACGCCCTCCTGCGGTGACGGGTGCACCTAACGTGTCGGAGACAGCGGGTGCGGCATCCGGTCGCCCCGGCCTCACTGAAGGAGCTTCCCATGGCCGTCTATTCCGTCGACAGCGACGCGGTCCTCGCCACCACCGCCGCCGTGCGCGGCACGATCGACCGCATCCAGGGCGAGACGAACGCCATGATGGGCCAGCTCATCCAGCTGCAGGCCACGTGGACGGGGTCGGCCTCGGTCGCCTTCCACAGCGTCGTCGAGCAGTGGCGTGTGACGCAGCGTCAGGTCGAGGAGTCCCTCGCCGGCATCAACACCGCGCTCGCCGCCGCGGGCCGTCAGTATGCGGAGGCGGAGCAGGCATCGATGTCGCTGTTCCGATGAGGACCAGGGTTGCTACGATTGCTACACCCTTGAGGGAGGCGATCATGGCCAGGACCATCCCGCACCGCGAGCTGCGCAACAACTCCAGCAAGATTCTCGAGGAGGTCCGACGCGGCGAGACGATCCACATCACCAATCACGGCGTCATCGTCGCGACGCTGATCCCGCCGCCGTCTGTGCCTCCGCTCACCTATCGCCCAGCGCGCAGGCCAGGCAGATGGGCCGACTTCGAGTTGCCACCTCCAGCACCCGGCGGGCTCACGGCGCAGGAGATCCTCGATGATCTGCGAGGTGACCGTTGATCGTCTATCTGGATTCATCAGCCGCCGCGAAACTCGCCTGGGACGAAGCCGAGTCAAAGGTGCTGCGGGATTTCCTCGCGCGCTTCGACGACGTGCCGAACGCGATACGGTCCAGCGTGCTGGTCGACACCGAGGTGCGCCGGGCAGCTGCGCGCAACGGGGTCTCGCAGGCGCGAGTGAGCGCGGCTCTCGAGAAGCTGGAGCTTGCCGATATCGTTCGGGAGATGTTCACGTCAGCCGGTCTGCTGCCAGGACCCGGCCTTCGGAGCCTCGATGCCCTGCACATCACGACGGCGTTGCGCATGGAGGCGGATGCCTTCGTCACCTATGACACACGACAGGCGGATGCTGCGCGCGCATGCGGCCTCGCTGTGGTGGCGCCCGCCTGACCGCAGGAACGACGGATGCCCCGACCCAAAGGGCCGGGGCATCCGCATCAACTCACTGAGGGATCAGAAATCCATCCCGCCGGTGGGGTCGCCCGCCGGAGCGCCGACCTTCTCGGGCTTGTCGGCGACGACGACCTCGGTGGTGAGGAACAGGCCGGCGATCGACGCGGCGTTCTGCAGCGCCGAGCGCGTCACCTTGGCCGGGTCGATGATGCCCTGGGCGAAGAGGTCACCGTACTCGCCGGTCGCGGCGTTGAGGCCGTGACCCGCGGGCAGGCCCGCGACCTTGTTCGCCACGACACCGGGCTCGAGACCCGCGTTCAGGGCGATCTGCTTCAGGGGCGCCTCGATGGCGACCTTGACGATGTTCGCACCGGTCGCTTCGTCACCCTCGAGCTCGAGAGTCGCGAACGCGATCTTGCCCGCCTGGATGAGCGCGACGCCACCGCCGGGGACGATGCCCTCCTCGACGGCCGCCTTCGCATTGCGAACGGCGTCCTCGATGCGGTGCTTGCGCTCCTTGAGCTCGACCTCGGTCGCCGCACCCGCCTTGATGACGGCCACGCCGCCGGCGAGCTTGGCGAGACGCTCCTGGAGCTTCTCGCGGTCGTAATCGCTGTCGGTGTTCTCGATCTCACGGCGGATCTGGGTCACACGGCCCTCGAGCTGCGCGGGGTCGCCGGCGCCCTCGATGATCGTGGTCTCGTCCTTGGTGATGATGACCTTGCGCGCGCGGCCCAGCAGGTCGAGCGTGGTGTTCTCGAGCTTGAGGCCGAGCTCCTCGGTGATGACCGAGCCGCCCGTGAGGATCGCGATGTCCTGCAGCTGCGCCTTGCGGCGGTCGCCGAAGCCGGGGGCCTTGACGGCAGCCGACTTGAAGATGCCGCGGATCTTGTTGAGCACGAGAGTCGCAAGCGCCTCGCCCTCGACGTCCTCGGCGATGATGACGAGCTCCTTGCCGTCCTGGATCACCTTGTCGACGACGGGCAGAAGGTCCTTGATGTTCGAGATCTTCTGGTTCGCGATCAGGATGTAGGCGTCCTCGAAGACGGCCTCCTGGCGCTCGGGGTCGGTGACGAAGTAGGGGTTGATGAACCCCTTGTCGAAGCGCATGCCCTCGGTGAGCTCGAGCTCGGTGCCGAAGGTCTGCGACTCCTCGACGGTCACGACGCCTTCCTTGCCGACCTTGTCGATCGCCTCGGCGATGAGCTCGCCGATGGTCGAGTCGGCGGCCGAGATCGACGCGGTGGCAGCGATCTGCTCCTTCGACTCGACCTCCTTGGCGCTCGCGAGCAGCTCGTCGGTGATGGCCTTGACGGCCTTCTCGATGCCCTTCTTGAGCGAGATGGGGTCGGCGCCGGCGGCGACGTTGCGCAGGCCCTCGCGCACGAGCGCCTGGGCGAGCACGGTCGCGGTGGTGGTGCCGTCGCCCGCGACGTCGTCGGTCTTCTTGGCGACCTCCTTGACGAGCTCCGCGCCGATCTTCTCGTACGGGTCGTCGAGTTCGATCTCCTTGGCGATCGAGACGCCGTCGTTCGTGATCGTGGGGGCGCCCCACTTCTTCTCGAGCACGACGTTGCGACCGCGGGGACCCAGGGTCACCTTGACGGCGTCGGCCAGAATGTTCAGGCCGCGCTCGAGACCGCGGCGGGCCTCTTCATCGAAAGCGATGATCTTTGCCATGTGTGTGTCGTCCCTCCCGGACGTAAGGGGTGGCTTTGGCACTCGACAGGTGTGAGTGCTAACCCATTCTGGCACTCGCCCCTATCGAGTGCAAGCCGCCCGTCCGATGCCGACACATGGCGAAGCAGGATGCCGCGGCATCCTGCTTCGAGAGAGAGAGAAGTGCTGCCGCGGGCGTCAGACCACGCGGACCGATTCTGCCTGGGGACCCTTCTGACCGGAGCCGACGGTGAACTCGACGGTCTGCCCCTCCTCGAGAACCCGGAAACCGGACATGTCGATGTTCGAGTAGTGCACGAACACGTCCTGACCGTCCGACACGGTGATGAAGCCGAAGCCCTTCTCGGCGTTGAACCACTTGACGGTGCCCTGGGCCATGCGAATCTCCTGTTGCTCGGTGGTACAGGCTCGATCGTATGCATCGCCCCGAGCCGCCGGCGCCGCGGTAACCAGTTGTTGACACGCGGATGCCGATTCTTTACCCGCTGGAAACACAGGCCCGGAACGAGCGTCAGGAGGAAGGGTCGGGACTCGCCCCCGCGGCCGTCCGGTCCAGGCCGATCACGACCGTCAGCTGACGCGACTCGGGGGTCACCGGCTGGTAGAAGTCGCTCTGCGCGACCTCGGCTCCGCCGATCACCCCGGCAAGGCCCGCCGCCGCCGCCTCGTCCTCCGGGAGCAGGTAGTAGACCGTGGTCGCGGGGAAGTCCTGAGAGCCGGCCTCGCTCGCCGAGACGTTGTCGACCGGCCACCCCGCCGAGACCACGACGTCCTTCATCTGCGTCGCGAGGCCGTCCTCTGGCGTCGCGTTGAGGATGACGACGTCGTAGGTGGTGTCGACGACGGGCTCGACGACCGGCGGCGGTGCGATGGTGGGCGCCGGCGTCGGGAACAGCTCGATGCGGCCAGACACCAGCAGCGTGCCGAAGATGCCGACGATGATGAGGACGATCGTGGCCAGGGCGGCCCAGATCAGCACCACCCAGCCGCGCATCCGCGGGTTCTCGGCCCGATGAGCGCCCACGCGTCCCGAATCCGGAAGGTCGTCGAAGCGATCCCGGGGATAGGACGATTTCGGCACCCCACGATGCTACCTGTCGTCGCGATGCGGCGCCGCGGGTTCCTCGCCCGTCGGGTGCGCGCGGCTATCGGGCGTCGGCCGTCGCGCGGGCGGCGCGGGCGTGCTGCCGCGCGTCGCGGAGACGGCGCAGCCGCTTGACGAGCATCGGATCGTGCTGCTGGGCGTCGGCCGTGTCGATCAGCCGGCCGAGGAGCTGGTAATAGCGCGCCGGCGAGATGCCGAGATCGGCGCGGATCGCCTCCTCCTTCGCCCCCGCGTGCCGGCGCCACTCGGCCTCGAAGTCGAGGAGGGAGCGGTCGCGGTCGCTGAGGGGCACCATCCCACGCTAACCGGCGGCGCCGGATCCCCCGGCGCGCCACTCCACGAACGCGCCGAGCGGATCGACCGCCGCCAGTGGAACGGCGTCTCGCCCGAGCACGAACCCGCCCCACGTCGCCGCATCCACGCGCGGGCGCCAGGCGTCGTGCAGCCCGGGCGGGTCGATCGTGATCCAGACGGCGTCCAGTTCTCGCAGCATCCCGATCAGTCGTTCGCGTGGCGCACGCGGCAGGTGCGGCAGCACGCCGGGGGTCGTCACCACGAGGGTCGCGTCGCGCGGGGCGCGGGAGGCGAGCGAGGTCAGGATGCCGGGATCCGACGCGTCTCCGGCGACGAGGTGCGGCGGGTCGGCCGCGGCGATGTCGAGGGCGGCCTCGATGCGAGCGGCACGCCCCTCCTCCCCCGGCCAGACGAGCGCCGCGAGGAAGGATCGATCGTCGGAATCGGCCGCGTCGAGCGGGGCGAGGTCGATGCCGGCCCGCCACACGATCTCGGGCATCCGCAGCGGCGGGTCTCCGGTCAGGTCGCAGGTCAGCACGACGGTCGACGCGCCGCCCGGCGGATCGAGCTCCGGCCCCCCGACGTAGCGGTACGAATACCGGTCGGGATACAGGCACAGGCCTGCGCTGGCACCCACCTCGAGGAGCGCGATGGGGCCGGGCACCGTGCTGAGGGCCGGGAGGAGCGCGGCGCAGCGCTGCGGCTCGTTGGTCTGCAATCTCCGCCGCGACGCCTGCGCGACGACCTCGTCGGCGTGATCCGCGAGCCAGGCCGCCCAGACCGGGAACGGCGCTTCGGGCGCGCCGAGCATGCGCGTCACCGCGAAGACGAGGGGCGGTTGACGCCGCGTGTCGGGGATGCGGGCGAGGATCGCCGCCGCGGTCGTGTCGGCGGCGACCCCGGCCGCCCAGCCCGCGTAGAGCGTCGAGCGACCGGGCGCCTCGTCACGCGCGAAGCGGGCGAAGCGTTCGACGACGGCCTCGATGTCTGCATCCACCCACTCATTCTCGCGGCGAACGTCCAGCCCCCGCGGAACACTGCCCCACCCCCTGGGGTTGAATGGAGTGTCACGAGGAGGACACATGTCGTACAAGGTGGACAAGACCGATGAGCAGTGGCGCGAGGAGCTCACCGCGCAGCAGTACGCGGTGCTGCGCGAGGCCGGCACCGAGCGGCCGTGGACCGGCGAGCTGCTCGACGAGCAGCGCTCCGGCCTCTACACGTGCGCGGCATGCGGCGCGGAGCTGTTCCGCAGCGGCACGAAGTTCGACTCGCACTGCGGCTGGCCGAGCTTCTACGAGTCGATCCGGCCCGAGGCCGTCGAGCTGATCGAGGATCGGGCTCACGGCATGCTGCGCACGGAGGTGCGCTGCGCGAACTGCGGTTCGCACCTGGGTCACGTGTTCCCCGACGGATTCGGCACGCCGACCGGCGACCGCTACTGCATGAACTCGATCTCGCTGGATTTCGCTCCCGGCGCCGACTCGTGACCGGGCCCACGCCCCCTCCGCACGTCGCCGACGCGTCGCCCGGCGCCTCCGGGCGCGTGGGCCCGGCGCTGGAGGCGGTGCGCGCGCGCCGCTCCTGGTCGAAGGTCACCGACGAGGCCCCCACCCACGCGGAGCTGCTGACCCTCGTCTCGGCCGCAGGTCGCGTCGCGGACCACTCGTCGCTGCGCCCGTGGCGGCTCATCGAGCTGCGCGGCGCCGACCGCGAGCGCCTCGGCCGGGCGATCAGCAAGGCGAACGGCGACAAGGACGCATCCCCCAAGCCGCTGCGGGCGCCGCTGCTCGTCGCGGTCGTCGCGAGCTACCGCAAGAGCGACAAGGTGCCGCGGTGGGAGCAGGAGGCGGTCGCCTCGGGCGTCGCGCACGTGCTGAGCCTGCTGCTCGACGAGGCCGGCTGGGGGGTCATCTGGCGCACCGGCCACTACACGCGCTCCAAGGCGGTCGCGAAAGCGCACGGGCTCGACAAGAACGAGGAGCTCCTCGGCTGGCTGTACGTCGGCGGCAAGCCGCAGCGGGCGCGCCTCGGCCGTCGAAAGGGCGTGGAGGCGCGAAAGCACGTGTCGCGGATGCCGCGACCGGCGAAGGGCTGATCGCTCAGCCGCGTCTGCGTCGCCGGGGCAGCACGGCGACGACGACCGACAGCAGGGCGACCGCGATCATCGCGACCGCCTGAAGCACGCCCGGGCTCGCGGGTGCCGGCCACAGCGCGTCGATCACGAACGACGTGACGAGCTGGCCCACCACGACGCCGAGCCCGAGCAGCAGCACGCCCGTGCGCGCCACGAGCGCCGCCGACAGGAAGATGTAGACGACCCCCAGTGCGCCGCCGGCGTACAGCCATGCCTCGGCGGGCAGCGGGGCGGGGGCGCCTGCCACCGCGATGTGCACGGCGGCCGCCACGACGAGGATCGCGGTGCCGCCGATGAAGTTCACGAGGGTCGCGGTGAGGGGGGTGCCGACCCGCTGGCGCAGCCGGCCGTTGGTGGCCTGCTGCCACGCGATGCCGACTCCGGCCGCGAACGGCAGGAGCAGCATCCAGATGGGGATGCCGTGGAGCCCGTCGCCGACGAGCGAGAGTCCTACCGCCGCCAGGGCGAGCGCGCCGCCCGCGAGGCGCGGCACGGTGACCGCGACCACCCCCGCCGGGCCGTACCCGACGCGGTCCAGCAGCAGCCCGCACGTGGTCTGGCCGGCGACGACCCCGACGGTGAACAGCGCAACGCCGATCACGCCCACCGCGACGCCCTGAGTGGCGACGGTGAGCGCTCCCGCGGCGCCGCCTGCCATCATCCACCAGGGAATGCTCCGCGAGCGAACGCCGACCCGCAGCGCGGCGAAGCCGCGACGGCCCGCCGGGACCGCCGCGGAGAGCACGATGAGGATCAGCAGGCCCGACCCGAACGAGATCGCCGCGGCGGTCAGCCCGTCGCCCAGTCGCGCGCCGAGCTGACCGTTGACGCGCGCCTGCACGGCCGTCAGCACGCCGACGAGCACGGAGCCGCCGATCGCGAGCCAGGCCGGCATGCGGGCGCGGTCACCGGCGCCAGTCATCACGAGCCGACTACGGGACTCGAACCCGTAACCCCCTAATTACAAGTTAGGTGCGCTACCAATTGCGCCAAGTCGGCAGAGCCACAAGTCTACCGGCGAGCCCGGCGACGCCGTGCCCGCGCTGCGGGTGACTACGGCGTGGGGGTGGGTGTCGGAGTAGGTGTCGGCGTCGGCGTCGGCGTCGCGCCGGACTCCTTGTAGTACGCGTCGCTCGCGATCGTCAGCACGAACTGCGCGAACTCCTTGGGATCGTTGAGCGCCCCGACGTACTGCGTGCCGTTGACGAGCACCATCGGCGTGCCGGTCAGGGCGATGTTGTCGGTGCCCGGCAGCCCGTCCAGCGCGCGCTCCGTGGCGTCCTTCGCCCACGTCGCGAACGACTGGTCCTCGATGCACTTGCGCACGACCTTGGCGCCGTCCGCGCCGGACGCGATCGCGAGCGAGGCGAGTTCGGCGTCGGTGAATCCGTCGGAGTCGATGTCGGGCTGCTGGGTGAGCAGCGCGTTGTTGAACGCGAAGAAGGTGTCGGGCGAGTGGGTCGCCATGCAGGCGGCGGCACCGGCCGCGCGCAGCGAGTACTTCGTGCCGTTCGACTTCGCGGTCAGCATCGCGACCGGGTAGTAGGCCAGCGTGGCGGCGTCCTCGCTCACCCACTTGGAGAGCTGCTGCACGTTCGCTGCCTGGAACTCGCGCGAGCCGGGCGAGAGGTAGTCGACATAGACACGGATGTCGACGACCGGGCGGGCGGCCACGGTCGGCTCGGGGGTAGCCTCGACGGTGGGGGCGGGAGTGCCCTCGACGACGCCGGTGTCCGGCGTCGTGGTCTCGGTCACGACGCCGACGCCCGAGACGGCGGTGATGACGAACCCGTCGTCGGTGACGTTCGCGGGCTTGAGCAGCGGCTTGGACGCGGAGGACGAGACCGTCCAGGTCACCACGATGGCTGCGGCTGCGACGACCGCGACGACGAGGGTCGCGAGGACCGCCGCGCGGACGATCCGTGCCCGCGACTGTCGCGCCTGCACCTGCTGAGCCTTCTCGCGCACAGCGTCGCGTCGTTCGCTCGGCGCAGGAGCGTTCGGTGACTCGTCGCTCGACATGGGACCTCTCGGGACAGACGTGTGGGCCGGAAAACCGGGGCGGGCCGCAGGGAAGGAGGGCCGTGGACGATGCTAGCCAGCCAGCCTGGGAAATGCCCAGACGGAGCCTCCACGCGGGCCGTGTCATACTTGGTTCTGCGCCCGAAGGCGGGCGTGCGGGAAGCCCCCGCTCATTCCATCACTACGGATCGTCCGGCACGTACCTGCCGGTGAAGGAGAAGAGAACATGGCGTCCGTCACGTTTGACAACGCAACTCGTCTGTACCCCGGGGGCACGCGCCCCGCCGTGGACAAGCTGAACCTCGAGGTCGCCGACGGCGAGTTCCTCGTCCTGGTCGGCCCCTCCGGCTGCGGAAAGTCCACCTCGCTGCGCATGCTGGCCGGCCTCGAAGAGGTCAACTCCGGCCGCATCCTCATCGGCGACCGCGATGTCACCGACATCCCGCCCAAGGATCGCGACATCGCGATGGTGTTCCAGAACTACGCGCTCTACCCGCACATGACCGTCGCCGAGAACATGGGCTTCGCCCTGAAGATCGCCGGTGTCGGCAAGGACGAGCGCGCCGCCCGCGTGCTCGAGGCCGCCAAGCTCCTCGACCTCGAGGAGTACCTCACGCGCAAGCCGAAGGCCCTCTCGGGTGGTCAGCGTCAGCGCGTCGCGATGGGCCGCGCGATCGTCCGCCAGCCCCAGGTGTTCCTCATGGACGAGCCCCTGTCGAACCTCGACGCCAAGCTGCGCGTGCAGACCCGCACCCAGATCGCGTCGCTCCAGCGTCGCCTGGGCGTCACCACCGTCTACGTCACGCACGACCAGACCGAGGCGCTCACGATGGGCGACCGCATCGCGGTGCTGAAGGACGGCCTGCTCCAGCAGGTCGGCTCGCCGCGCGACCTGTACGAGAAGCCGAACAACGTGTTCGTGGCCGGCTTCATCGGCTCGCCCGCCATGAACCTGTTCCCCTCGGACCTCGCCGAAGGCGGCGTGATGTTCGGCGACGAGGTCGTGCCGCTCGACCGTGACACGGTCGGCCGCGCACACGGCAGCCAGGTCACCGTCGGCGTGCGCCCCGAGGACATCGTCGTCGGCCCCGCCGACGGCAAGGGCCTCCCGGTGCAGGTCGACCTCGTCGAGGAGCTCGGCGCCGACGGCTACCTCTACGGGCACACCGAGATCGCCGGCAAGCGCACCGACATCGTCGCGCGCGTCGACGGCCGCAACCACCCGCACGCCGGTGACACGGTCACGCTCGCTGCGACCGCCGGTCACGTGCACGCGTTCGACCTCGAGACCGGCGAGCGTCTCAACGACAAGCCCGTCGTCTCGGCCTGACGACAGACCGCATCGACGCGGCGCGGGCGCATCCTCAGGGATCGCCCGCGCCGCGTCGTTCTTCACCCGGGGGATGAATGTGACCGACGCGCTGAGCATCACCGCCAGCAGCGTGGATCCGGGGCTGCTGACCCTCCCCTGGTCGACGACCCTCGCCGACTGGCCGTCGAGCCACATCGTCTTCCTCCCCAAGGGCATCTCCCGTCACCTGGTGCGCTTCGCGAACCTGTCCGGCCGCGTCGTGGCCGTCAAGGAGACGACCGCCGAGATGGCGCGGCGCGAGTATGAGATGCTCGGCAATCTCGCACGGCTGGATGTGCCGTGCGTCGAACGCGTCGCGGTGATCGCGGGGCGGAAGGATGCCGACGGCGAGCCCCTCCCCGCGGCGCTGGTCACCGCCCACCTCAAGTTCTCGCTGCCCTACCGCGCGCTGTTCACCCAGGTGCTCCGGCCCGACACCGCGACCCGGCTCGTGGACGCGCTGGCGGCGCTGCTGGTCCGCCTGCACAACGTCGGCTTCTTCTGGGGCGACGTGTCGCTGTCGAACACGCTCTTCCGCCGCGACGCCGGCGCCTTCGCCGCCTACCTCGTCGACGCCGAGACCGGCGAGCTGCACGAGACCGGCCTGACCCGCGGTCAGCGGGAGCACGACCTCGACGTCGCCCGCACGAACATCGCCGGGGAGATCATGGACCTCGAGGCCGGCGGCCGCCTCGAAGGCGGCGTGGATGCGATCGCGATCGCCGACGGCATCGTCTCGTCGTATCACTCGCTGTGGGCCGCCCTCACCGACAGCGAGACGTTCGGCACCGACGAGGCGTGGCGCCTGACCGAGCGGGTGCAGCGCCTGAACGAACTCGGCTTCGACATCGGCGAGATGTCGATCCAGACGACCGCGGACGGCACGAGGGTGTCGATCCAGCCGAAGGTGGTGGATGCCGGGCATCATCAGCGCCGTCTCATCCGCCTCACCGGTCTCGACGTCGAGGAGAACCAGGCCCGGCGCCTGCTCAACGACCTGGACGAGTTCCGCGTCCGCGTCTCCCGGCTCGGCGACGACGAGGAGATGGCCGCTCACGAGTGGCTCACCCGCGTGTTCGAGCCGGTCGTGAAGGCGGTGCCGTGGGACCTGCGCGCCAAGCTCGAGCCCGCCGAGCTGTTCCACCAGGTGCTCGAGCACCGCTGGTACATGTCGCAGGCGAGCGGGCGGTCCGTCCCTCTCGCCGAGGTGCTCACGAGCTACATCGACACCGTGCTGCGCCACCGCCGGGACGAGGCGACCCTCATGGGCCCTCCGACCGAGACGGTCTCGCTGCCGGTGATCACGGCGGCCATCCCCCTCGATCACGAGGACGACGGCATCGACTGGCGCGACCTGGTCTGAGCCTCAGACGAGCAACGTGAGCGGGTGCTCGATCCGTCGCTGGAACGCCGCGAGCCATCGTGCCCCCAGCGCGCCGTCGATCACGCGGTGATCGGCGGAGAGGGTCACCGTCATGACCATCCCCACCGCGAGCTCGCCGTCGTCGACGACCGGCTGCTGCCGAGCAGCCCCGACCGCCAGGATCCCGGAATGCGGCGGGTTGATGATCGCCGAGAACTCGGTGATGCCGTACATGCCGAGATTCGAGACGCTGAACGAGCCGCCTTCGATCTCGTCCTGTCTCAGCCTGCCGGCCTTGGCGCGTTCGGCGAGGTCCGAGATCGCGGCGGAGACCTGCGTGAGGCTCAGCCGGTCCACGCCGCGGACCACCGGCGTGACCAGCCCGCCCTCGACCGCGACCGCGACCGCGATGTCGATCGAGCGATGGCGCCGGATGACGGTCTCGCCCCAGGTCGCATTGGCCTCCGAGACCTCGTCCAGCGCGCCCGCGACCGCTTTCACGACGAAGTCGTTGATGGAGGCCTTCACCCCGGCCGACTCGGCGAGCTCGGTGCGCAGCGCGAGCAGCCTGTCCACGCGACAGTCCGCGACCAGGAAGAAGTGCGGAACGGTCGTCGTGCTCTCCGTGAGCCGGCGAGCGATCGCGCGACGCATCCCCGTCAACGGGACCTCATCGAACTCCGCCGCCGTGCCCGCAGTCATCGGCGGGGGCGGGGATGCCGCTGTCTGGGCGACCTGCCGGAGATCGGCTCCCTCGAGGTCACGGCGGACGATGCGCCCGTTCGGTCCCGTGCCCGAGATGCCGTCGAGGTCGATGCCTCGCTCGCGCGCAAGTCTGCGGACGATGGGAGTCGCGAACCGGCGAGCGGGTCGCGCGTCCGGCCCGGGCTCGGGTGCAGGTTCGGGCTGGGCGGACCCGGAGCTCGGTGCGATGTCGTCCACCGACTCGCCCGGCTCCCCGATCGTCGCGATCGGATCGCCGATGGCGACCGGGTCGCCGGCGGCGACGAGAATGCTCAGCACCATCCCCGCCGTCTCGGCGGCATACTCGATGACGGCCTTGTCCGTCTCGACCTCTGCGAGCGGGGTCCCGACGGCGACGGTCTGTCCCGGTTCGACGAGCCAGGTCTGGATCGCGGCCTCGGTGATGCCGGTGAGCACCTCCGGCATCCGGACGACGGTGGCCATCACGCGCCCCCCATGCCGACGCGCAGCCGCTCGATCGCCGCCACGACCTCCTCGGTGCGGGCGATCGCTGCGCGCTCGAGCACCTTCGAGATGCTCGGGCTGGCCTCGCCGCCGGTGACACGCTGCACGGGCTGGTCGAGCCAGTCGAAGCACCGGCGCTGGATCTCGTCGGCGAGCCACGCTCCGTACGAGGTGCCCTGCGCCCCCTGCTCCACGATGAGGACCGCGTTGGTCTTCCTCACGGACGCCTCGATCGTCTGCCAGTCGATGGATGCGCGGTCGAGCCAGCGCAGGTCGATGACATCGGCATCCAACCCCGTCTGCTCGACCGCCTCGAGGCTGTGGCGCACCATGGAGAGATAGCTGATGATCGTGGCGTCGTCGCCCTCTCGGCGCACGCCGGCCCGCCCGAAGGGCAGCTGATAGTCGAGGTCGTCCTCGGGGATCTCGTCCGCGAGGCCATACAGGTCGACGTGCTCGATGACGAGTACGGGATCATCGAGGGCGAGCGCCGCGTTCATCAGGCCGATGTAGTCCGCTGCCGTCGACGGCGCCACGATGCGCCATCCAGGACTCGTCGCGAAGATCCCGGCGGGGTCCATCAGGTGCTGGGAGCCGTAGCCCGAGCCCATCGCGACCTTGGTTCGCAGGACGAGCGGCACCGGGTTCACGCCCCCGAACATGTGCCTCGCCTTGCCGATCTGGTTGAAGACCTGGTCGGCGGCGACCCACATGAAGTCGGGGTACATGAACTCCACGACCGGACGGAAGCGGCCGTCCAGCGCCATGCCGCCGGCCAGCCCGACGAAGGCGTTCTCGCTGATGGGGGTGCCGAGGGTGCGGTCGGGGAAGGTCGCCGCGAGTCCCTTCGTCGCGCCGTTCGTCCCCCCGGCGAGGCGGTGCACGTCTTCCCCCATCACGACGATGCGATCGTCCTCCGCCATACGCCTGCCCATGACGGCGGCAACGGCATCCACGAACCTGCTCGGCGTCATCGCGACGTCCGATCCGATGGGCTCCAGCGTCCTCGCATCCGCGAGTTCGCCGGCATCCCCGCGCAGCCCCACGTCGACGAACACCGGGTCGGGCCACAGCTCGGCGCGGATCCGACGCTTGCCCTCGGTCTCGGGATCGGACTCGAGCAGCTGTCCCGCCGCCACGCGCATGGCCTCCTGCGCCTGCGCCCGCACCGACGCGATCTCCGTCTCGCCGATGAGCCCGCGTGCGGCCATCTCGGACGCGACCCGGTCGAGCGGGTCGCGCGCGCGCCATGCCTCTTCCTCGTCCTTGCCGCGGTACCCGAACGCGCTGCCCGGGTACGGGCCATTCTGATGGAAGAAGCGGTACACCTCGGCCTCGATCACGGCAGGTCCCCGCCCGCCTCGCGTGCGCTCCGCCACTTCCTGCATCGCCAGATGCACGGCGAGCGGGTCCATGCCGTCCACACGCCACGAGGGGATGCTGAAACCCTGACCTCGGACGGAGAGGCGCGTGTCGGCACTGATCTCGCTGACGTGGGTGGAGACCCCGTACAGATTGTTCTCGATGAAGAACACGACGGGCAGCTTCCAGGTCGCCGCGAGGTTCATGCTCTCGAGCACGGAGCCGATCTGACTTGCGCCGTCTCCGAAGTAGTTGATCGTGAGGTCGGTGGTGCCCGAGTGCTTCTGCGCCCAGGCGTTGCCGGTCGCGCTGGGGGCCCCGCCGCCGACGATCGCGTTGGTGCCGAGCGCGCCGGCCTCGAACCACTGCAGGTGCATCGATCCGCCGCGGCCGCGGCAGTAGCCCTGGGCGAGCCCGAGGATCTCGGCGAGCGTCTTCTGCAGCACCTCCTGCACCGCGGGCGTGACGATCGCGGAGAGATCGTGCTGCCCGCCGGCCACGTGCGTCAGCGCCTTCGCGAGGAACTGGTGGTGTCCCCGATGCGAGCCGTTCACCGCGTCGGTCGAGCGCAGGCCGATGATGGAGCCGACGGCACCGCCCTCCTGCCCGATGCTCGAGTGGGCGGGTCCGTGCACGAGGCCCTCGGCGGCGAGCTCGAGAACCGTCTCCTCGAACGCGCGGATGAGGTGCAGCTGCGCGAGCATTCCCGACAGGAGCCCGGGATCCGCGGCATCCCAATCGGCCGCCGTGGTCGTGAGCTCGACCCACGGCGTCCCTGTGTCCAGGCGCTCATGGCTGGGCATCTTCCCTCTTCTCCGTCGACGGGGGCATGCGCCCCTTCGACGAGCTCAGGGACCAGCCCTCCATCGGTCGCTGAGCCTGTCGAAGCGTCGGACGAGCAGCACGCGGCTTCAGCATAGGAACTATTGCATCCAATCACAAGACATAGCGGTGATCATCTCGACAGATCTCTACGAATGGGGCAGTCTTGTATCCAATCAAGGAGGATTCACGATGCCCGTTCCAGGGATGCGAGGCACCGATCACCTCGGGATCACCGTGCCCGATCTTGATGAGGCCGACGACTTCCTCGTTCGCGTCCTCGGCGCCGAGCCGTTCTACGATCTCGGACCGTTCCAGCACACGGACGACGATTGGATGCTCGAGCATCTGGGCGTGCACCCGCGCACCGTCATGCGCCGGCTCCGCTTCTATCGCCTCGGCAACGGAAGCAATCTCGAGGTGTTCCAGTACGAACCCGCCGACCCGGGCGCGACCACCCCGCCGCGGAACTCCGACGTGGGCGGGCACCATCTGGCTCTCTACGTCGACGATCTGGATGCCGCGATCGCCTACCTGCGCGCGGAGGGCGTCCGCGTGCTCGGCGAGCCCACGGCCAGTCGCGGTGCGAGCGAGGGCCAGCGCTGGGTGTACTTCCTGAGCCCCTGGGGCATGCAGTTCGAGCTCGTGAGCTATCCGCGCGGCAAGGCCTACGAGGCGCAGCTCGACCGGCTCCTGTGGCATCCCGTCAGGCCCGCGCTGTGAGCGCCGCGCTCGAGCCGGGCGCCCACGAGACAGGCGCCGGCGAGCCGGGCGTCGCCGTGGCTGGCGCGTCGGACACCGCGCGCGCTACGCGCGGCGGCGATGCCGGGGCTCGCATCGCCGGTCGCATCCGCGCCGGCATCCTCTCCGGAGACTTCGCACCCGGCGCCCGCATCCGCCAGGAGGACATCGCCGACCGATTCGGCGCCAGCAGGGTGCCGGTGCGGGAGGCGCTGCGCATCCTCGAGCACGAGGGCCTCGTGACCCTCGTCGCGAACACGGGCGCCTGGGTCGCGACGCTCACCCTCGCCGAATGCGAGGAGATCTACCAGATGCGCGAAGGGCTCGAACCGCTCCTGCTGCGCTATTCCGCGCCGGCCCTCAGCGATCCGGACCTGGACCGCCTGCAGGCGCTCTCGCAGGCGATGTCGGAGGAGACCGACCTCGACCGCTTCCTGGACCTCGACCGCGAGTTCCACCTCGGCAGCTACGCGCGCGCCGACACCACGCAGCTCGGCGATCTGGTGGTCAAGCTGTGGAACACGACGCAGCCGTACCGTCGCGCCTACTCGGCGTCCCTCGACGGCGACGCGCGCCGCATCGTCCACGACGAGCATCACCTCATCGTCGCCGCTCTGCGGGACGGCGATATCGCGGATGCCGAACGTGTGCTCGCCGGCCACATCCGGCGCACACGCCGGCGGCTGTCGCGGCATCCCGAGCTCTTCGAGTCGCTCACCGCCGCGCGCTGACCGTCGCTCGCGAGCCGATCACACGGCGGCGAGCATGAGCTCGAGGTGAGCGGGGTCGGGTCCGACCTCGCCACGCTCGATGCGATGCGCCAACTCGACGACGGCGGCGTTGACCGGGGCGGCGATGCCGAGGCCGGCCCCCGCCGCCACGACGTGGCCGTTCAGGTCGTCGACTTCGCTGTGTCGGCCCTTCGTCCAGTCCTGCAGCACGGTCGTCGTGGCACCGGGAACGACGAACGCCGCGAAGAGCTTGTCGGTCATGATGTCGACGATCGTCGTGCGGTCGGCGATCTCCTGCTCGGTCAGCCCGAAGATCGGCAGCACGGGGTGGCCGAGCCCCGCCCCGACCGCGAGCGCCTCGTTTCCGGCGGCGACCATGACGTCGCGGAAGCCGGGCAGGTGAAGGGCGTCGAGCATCGGGAGGCCGAGCACCGCCGAGGTGACGAGGAGGGTCGAGTTGCTCACGAGCTTCATCCACTTCGCGGCCTCGATCCGGTCCGACATCGCGACCGTACCCGAGTGGCGGAGCAGGCTCGCGACCTCCTCGGCGCGCTCCCGCGGTCCGCCGGGCAGCGCTCCGACGGCGAACCAGGACCGCGCGACGCCCGTGTGCCGATGCACGAGACCGGGCTCGTCCATCGTCGCAGAGCACTCGATGACCGCACCGATCGTGCGGCCCGGACCGACGACGTCTTCGATGATCCGGGTGGTCATCCCGTTCTGCACACCGGCCATGAGACCGTCCGCAGCCAGGCGGGGCTCGAGGAGGTGGGCCGCCCATCGGGAGTCGTAGGCCTTCATCACCATGAGCACGACATCGAAGTCCGTCTTCAGCTCGGCGACCTCGCACAGGTGGACCACGCGGGGTCGTACGTGCAGCTCGCCCTCGGGAGAGAGGATCCGCAATCCGTCCGAACGCATCCGCTCGACGTGCGCCGGCCACTGCTCCACCAGAACCACATCGTGCCCGGCCGCGGTGAGATCGGCGCCGATCGATGCGCCGTTCGCGCCCGCGCCGAGCACGGCGATCCGCGGATCCGGCATCGAGGCTCCTCTCCCGTCAGCGAGGTCGAGAATACAGCACCGATGTACACCTGTCAGGCGGTACGCTGAGAAACGCGGGGTTTGGGAACGAGCTTGTACATCATTGCTTGACAGTTGACCAGGACACACTCGAGGAGAGCGGACATCATGATCCTCCACATCGCTACCTTCCGCTGGAAGCCGGAAGTCACCGACGCCGACGTGGCCGCGCTGACCGCAGCGCTCCAGGAGATGGCGGCCGGCATCCCCGAACTGCGCTCGTACATCGCCGACACCAACCTGCACCTGCGTCCGGGAGGTGCCGACTACGGCGTCGCGGCGGTGCTCGACGACGCCGCCGGCCTGGACGCCTACCTCGACCATCCGGCGCACCTCGCGGTCTACGAGAAGCACCTGGGCGGGATGCTGGCGGAGCGCTCGGCGGCGCAGCTGGCCATCTCCGGGGGTGCACTCGCGTGAGCATGATGCGCGCGGCCGTGCTCCACGGGCTGGGAGACCTTCGCGTCGAAGAAGTCGCGGTCCCGGTGCCCGGTGAGGGCGAAGTGCTCATCCGCGTCGCCGTGTGCGGCGTGTGCGGCAGCGATGCGACGGAGTTCGGCCGCGGCCTCGTGCTGGCCGTTCCCCCCGTCACCCTCGGTCACGAGTTCACCGGCGTCGTGGAGGCCGTGGGCCCGGGCGTCGACTCGCTCGCGGTCGGCGCCGTCGTCGTCAGCGGCGCGGGCGTGTCATGCGGCGAATGCAAGCCGTGCCGCAACGGACGGACGAACCTGTGCCGCTCGTACACGACCGTGGGGTTCCACCACGACGGCGGCCTCGCCGGCTATGTCGTGGCCCCGGCGGCGATCGTCCTGGACGTGTCCGACGCCGGCCTGCCGCTGGACACTCTCGGGCTCGCCCAGCCCATGGCCATCGCCGTGCACTCGGTACGCCGCAGCGGGCTGCGTGCGGGCCAGGACGCCGTCATCGTCGGCGTCGGCGGAATCGGCGCCTTCATCACCTTCGCGGCGGCGGCCACCGGCGCCCGGGTGCTCGTCGTCGACCTCAATCAGGACCGCATCGACCTCGCCCTCCGGCTCGGCGCCGCAGCGGGGCTCCTGTCCGGGTCGATGACACTGACCGACAGGCTCGACGAGCTCGGCATGGATGTCGACGTCTTCTTCGAGGTCAGCGGCTCGGCGCCGGGCCTGGCCTCGGTGCTCGAGGCCGCGAAGCCGGGCTCGACGATCGTGCCGGTCGGCATCCAGCGCGGCGAGCCGGCGCTGCCCCTCGGTCGCTGGACGCTGAACGAGTACACGATCGTCGGAACGGTCGCGCACGTGTACCGGGATGACTTCCCCGAGGCCGTCCGCCTGCTGGCGACGCGGGACGACTGGTCCGACATCGCCGGCGAGGTCGTCCCGATCGATCAGGTCGTCGACGCCGGGCTCCAGCCGCTGCTCGAGGGTCGTTCGCGCCAGATCAAGACGCTCGTCGATCCGTGGGCGAGCACGCCGAGGCCCGCGCACCACACTCGCTGATCCGGCCCGCGGCGGTCACTGCGCGAAGTCGTCCATCGCCCTCAGCACGTCCACGGCCGACGACGGTGCCACCCCGGCCACGACATCTCCGCCCGGCGCGTCCGGCATCGAATCGTTCTGCTGCCGCCGCCCGACGACGAACCACACGCCCTTCGCGACGGCCGAACTGCGGTTCGAGTACAGATGCGGTCGCACGGAGTCGAACTGGAGCGAATCGCCGGGTCGCAGCACGTAGGTCTCGAAATCGAGATGGAGGGTCAGCTCACCCTCGAGCAGATACGCATACTCCACTCCCGCGTGGCGCATGAGCTTGCCTTCGATCGAACTGCTGGCACCCGGGGCATAGGTGACCAGGAGAGCGTCGGCGGGACCGCCCGTCCCCGCCGCCAGCCGTTCCCACAGGACGCCGTTCTCCATCTCGATGCGCGGATTCTCGGAGCCGCGCTGCACGTCGGGCAGCGCCGGGCCGGAGTGGCCGAACAGCGACGCGGCCGGCTTCGGCCCCGGCTGCTGAATGCCCATCAGCTCGTCGAGGGAGACTCCCAGGTGGCTCGCGAGCGCGTAGAGCGTGGCCACCGACGGCTGCGTCTTGCCGATCTCGACCTGTGAGATCAGGCTTGCCGAGACGCCGAGGGACTGCGCGACGCTTCGCAGGCTGAGCCCTCGCTGGGTTCGCACCTCACGGAGGCGCGAACCGAGGCTGTCCGCCATGCTTCCACTCACCTTCGTCCGGAATCGCTCCTGCGATGGCAGGGCCGCTGTCGTCATTGTAGGGGGACCGCTCCTCGCAGACGTCCGCCAGCAGTCGACCTCTAGCGCACACGCCTATGTACAGTAATACTGGAATCGACTTCGAGGAGGAAGCCCTGGTGGACATCGATCGCTGGCTCGCCGACTACAAGACCGCCTGGGAAGACCGAGACGCGGATGCCGCCGCGTCACTGTTCAGCGAGGATGCGCTGTACCGCGAGACACCGTACGCGGAGCCCTTTCGCGGCCGTCAGGGAGTCCACGACTACTGGGCCGGCGTGACCGCCACGCAGTCCGATGTCGACGTCCGCTACGGCACCGTCATCGCCGGCGCCGACCGCGCCGCGGTCGAGTGGTGGGTGACGCTGAAGAACGAGGGCGCCGACATCACGCTGGCCGGCGAGTTCTACCTGCTGTTCGACTCCGACGGCCTGGTGCGCGACCTGCGCGAGTACTGGCATTTCGGCGAGGGCGCGATACCGCCGGCCGCCGGCTGGGGAGAGTAGGCCGGCTTCCACTGGTCACGCCGACCACTCGGTCCTTGCCTTTCCCGCGCCGGAGAGGCAAAGTGTTAAGTGCTACTGAAAGAGTGAAGCGCTGCTGGATACCCGTACAGCGAGACGCGGTCGTCAGGCCGAGAGGCGCAGAGCAGCATCCGAAGCCCATGCCATCGATTTCAAGGGAGAGGTCATGCGTGACAGCACAGCAGTCCAGCGCCGTCGGGGGGTGTTCGCGACCGTCGGCCTCGCCGCCGCGGCGCTGATGCTCATCGGCTGCACATCCACGCCCAGCGACGGAGGCGACGCGCAGCCCAGCGCGCCGGAGGAGGAGACGCTCGAGATCGCCTACATCTCGTTCGCCGTCGCCAACACCTACGACGAACCCATGCTCGCCGCCGCCCAGGAGGTCGCCGCGGCCGGCAATGCGAACATCACGGTCTTCGACGCCAACCTCGACCCCGCGCTCCAGGGCACGCTCATCGAGGACGTCATCGCCTCCGGGCAGTACGACGGCATGATCGTCCAGCCGGTCTACGGTCCGGCGATCATGGACGTCGTGCAAGAGGCGATGGATGCCGGAATCACCGTCGTCAACATCGACCAGATCCTCGGGGAGGACTTCACGACCGCCGAGACGCAGCTCGACGGACTGTCGGCGAACGTCCTGATCGTCCCCTCGACGCTCGGCGAGAAGCTCGGTCAGCAGACTGTCGAGGCGTGCGCCTCGCAGAATCTCGATCCGTGCAATGTGGCGTTCCTGCACGACCTCAAGGCGTCCAGTGTGAGCATCGCCATCTGGGACGCCTTCAGCGAGGTGACCGCGGGCACTCCCGTCACGGTCGTCGCCGAAGGAGAGACGTTCTGGAACCCCGCCGCCGCGCAGACGGCGCTCGCCGACATCCTCACGGGCAACTCGGACATCCACGCGGTCGTCACGTCGGATCAGGGCCTGCAAGGCTCGGTCCTCGCGATCGAGGCCGCCGGGCAGACCACCGGCGACTACCTGCTCGTCGGCTACGGCGGTGCGGAGTGGGGACGCCAGAAGGTCGCAGAGGGCGTCGTCTTCGCCGACGTCGCGATGGCGCCGGCGACGATGGGGCGACTCGGCATGGAGGCGCTCATCGACGCACTGCGCAACGGGAACAACTGGGGAGACCGCGACCCGTCTGCGGACTTCCCGAACGACGGCGTGATGACGCAGGACACCGCCGACCAGTTCACCGGCGAATGGCCCGGCTGATCGATGCCGACTGATCCGGCGGAGGCCGGCGCCGCGCAGCTCCACGTCGAGCTGCGCGGCGTCGGCAAGTCGTTCGGCGGGGTCCCGGTGCTCGCCGACATCGATGTGGTGATCGAGCCCGGGCGCGTTCATGCCCTCGTCGGCGAGAACGGCGCGGGCAAGTCCACGCTCAGCAAGATCATCGCCGGCGTCCATCCCGCCGACCGCGGCACGCTGCTCGTCGACGGCGACGAGGTGAGCTTCGGCTCCCCGCGCGAAGCCCTCGACCGCGGGATCGCGACGATCGCGCAGGAGCTGGCGGTCGTTCCGGCGCTGACCGTCGCCGAGAACGTCTTCCTCGGTCGCGAGCCGCGCACGGCCGGCTTCGTCGACCGCCGCGCCCTGAAGCGCGCATACCTCGAGCTCGCCGAGCGCACGGGCTTCGACCTTCCCGCCGATGCGCCGGTCGGGTCGCTGCGCACCGCCGATCAGCAGAAGGTCGAGATCCTCCGCGCCCTGGCGCGCGGATCGTCGTTCATCATCATGGACGAGCCCACCGCGGCCCTCGCCGGCGAGGACGTCAGGCGCCTGCACGGCATCGTGCGCCAGCTCGCCGCCTCCGGGCACACCGTGCTGCTCATCTCGCACTTCCTCGCGGAGGTGCTCGAACTCGCCGACACCGTGACCATCCTTCGCGACGGCAGACTCATCCGCACGTCGCCCGCCTCGGCGGAGAGCGAGACGAGCCTCATCGAGGGGATGCTCGGCCGCTCTCTCGGCGCGATCTTCCCCGACAAGTCCGATGCTCCCGGTGCGGATGCGCCGGAGGTGCTGACGGTGACCGACCTCGTGGCGCCGGGCGTCCACGGAGTCTCGCTGTCGGTCCGCGCCGGCGAGATCGTCGGTCTCGCGGGGCTCGTGGGCGCCGGTCGGAGCGAGATCGCCCACGCGGTCTTCGGGGCGACCGTGCGCGCGCAGGGCGACGTCGCGGTCGCCGGAGTTCCGGCATCCGACTCGATCCCCGGGTCTCTCCGCAGCGGGATGTTCCTCATTCCCGAGTCCCGCAAGGACCAGGGACTCGTGCTCGGCCGGCCGATACGCCAGAACGTCACCCTCTCGGACCTCGCCGATGTCGCCGCGGCCGGCTGGGTCATGACGGGCAGGGAGCGCACGACCGCGCGGCGCATGCTCGAGCGCGTCCGGGTCGGCGGCGACGACCGCCGCAACGTCGCGACGCTGTCGGGCGGCAATCAGCAGAAGGTGCTGTTCGCACGAGCGCTGCAGCGCCAGCGGAAGGTCCTGCTCGCCGACGAGCCCACCCGCGGGGTCGATGTCGGCTCGCGCCGCGCGATCTACGATCTCATCGCCGAGCAGGCCCGTCAGGGCGTCGGCGTGCTGGTGATCTCCTCCGACGTGGAGGAGGTGCTCGGCCTCGCCCACCGCATCCTGGTGATCCGCGGCGGACGGGTGGTCGCCGAGCTCGCCGGCGACGACATGACGGAAGCGAACATCCTCACCGCGGCCTTCGCGGAACCCATCACGAGTGAGACCCCATGACCGACGACACCCCCCTCCGCACTCCCGACGGCACGGCGACGCCGACTCTGCTCCGGCGCATTCCCTGGCGGTCGGTCGCGATCGTCGTCCCGTTCCTCGCCGTCTTCATCGCGCTGTCGATCGGCAGTCCGGCGTTCCTGTCCTTCCAGAACATCGGGAACGTGCTCGATCGGCAGTCCGGCATCCTGATCATCGCCGCGGCCAGCACGCTCGTGCTCATCGCCGGCGGCATCGACCTCTCGGTCGGCGCGACCTACATGTTCACGTCGGTCGTGTGCGGAACGATCATCATCAGAGTCGGCGGGGCCGAGGGCGTCGCCCTGGGGATCGTGCTCGGGATCCTCGCCGGGCTCGCGGTGGGCGTCGTCAACGGCGTCATCAGCACGTACCTCAAGATCAATCCGCTCATCGCGACGCTCGCGATGAGCTTCATCATCCTCGGGCTCACCAAGCTCGTGTCGCAGGCGGGCAAGGAGGGCGTCGGGCAGATCCGCGTCGACTTCGAGGAGTTCACCTGGCTCGCCAAGACGAAGCCGCTCGGCGTCTCGCTGCCGACCTGGATCGCCCTGATCGTCGTGATCGTGCTCGGGATCGTGCTGTGGCGGTCGACGTTCGGTCGCTACGTCTACGCCGCGGGCGGGAACGCCGAGGCGGCGCGTCTCGCCGGCATCCGGGTCAATCTCGTCCGCATCGCGACGTTCGCGCTGGCCGGTACCGCCGCCGGCATCGCCGGCGTGATCGACCTCGCCCGCGTCCCCTCCGTGCCCGAGAGCGACGCCATCGCCACGACGCTCACGTTCACGGTGCTCGCGGGCATGGTCGTCGGCGGCACGTCGATCCTCGGCGGCGAGGGTGCCGTGTGGCGCACCGTGCTCGGCATCCTGTTCATCGCGATGCTCTACAACGGCTTCACCCTGCTGCGCGTCGACCCGCTCTTCCAGGGGATCGCCCTCGGGGTCATCATCCTCCTCGCCGTGGGGTTCGATGCCTGGTCCCGGTATCGAAAGAGGTAGCCGGCGACGTCGGCCTCTGGCGCACACCGGATGTCGTGCTGTTAAGCTGGGCTGTACGCGCGAGACGCGCGATGACTCCAGGAGGACTCGATGAAGAGCACCGGCTCGACCGGCACCAACGCCGTCGATTGGGAGGAGCGCGTCGACTTCGGACGCCTCCGCGACGCCCGGCTCGCGCGGCTCAAGGCCGAGCTCGACACCACCGAGCTCGGTGCGGTGCTGGCGTTCGACTTCTCGAACATCCGGTACATGAGTGCGACGCACATCGGCACGTGGGCGATGGACAAGCTCATCCGCTTCGCCCTCCTCACGCGCAACACAGACCCCATCGTCTGGGACTTCGGATCGGCTGCGAAGCACCACCAGCTCTACAACCCCTGGCTCGACACGACCACCGCCGAGATGGACGCCGATCCCAATGCTCCGCATGAGGGCGCCAAGCGCCCGCGACTCGAGTCCGGTGCACGCGCGGGCATCTCGACGCTCCGTGGCGCGTTCCCGCCCGATGCGGAGATCGCCGAGGGGGTCGCGAAGAAGATCAAGCGCGAGCTCGAGAAGTTCGGGGTCGCCGACCAGCCCCTGGGCGTCGACGTGATCGAGCTGCCGATCCTGTTCGCTCTGCAGCGGGAGGGCATCACGGTCGTCGACGGCCAGCAGGTCTTCATGGAGGCGCGACGCGTCAAGACGCCGGACGAGATCCGCCTGCTCACGCAGGCCGCGTCGATGGTGGATGCCGCCTATGAGGAGCTCTACCGGTTCCTGCGTCCCGGCGTGCGCGAGAACGAGGCCGTGGGCCTGGTCGCCAAGACGCTCTACGACCTCGGCTCGGAGTACGTCGAAGGCGTCAACGCGATCTCCGGCGAACGCTGCTCGCCGCATCCGCACGTCTTCTCGGACAGGATCATCCGGCCGGGCGACCCGGCGTTCTTCGACATCCTGCACAGCTGGAACGGCTACCGCACGTGCTACTACCGCACCTTCGCCGTCGGGTCGGCGAGCTCCGCGCAGCGCGACGCCTACACGCGAGCCCGCGAGTACATGGATCGCTCGATCGCTCTCGTCAGACCCGGCGCCACGACGGCCGAGATCGTGGAGGTGTGGCCGACCGCCCAGGAGTTCGGCTTCGCCGACGAAGAGGCCGCCTTCGCCCTGCAGTACGGGCACGGCGTGGGGCTCTCCATCTGGGAGAAGCCGATCTTCTCCCGGCTGACGTCGCTCGACCACCCGGAAGTGCTGCAGGAGGGGAACGTCTTCGCCCTCGAGACCTACTGGCCCTCTGCCGACGGATGGGGCGCCGCGCGGATCGAGGAGGAGGTCGTCGTGACCGCCGACGGATGCGAGGTCATCACCAAGTTCCCCGCAGAGGAACTGCTCGTCGCGGGACGCCGCTACTACACGGTCGACGGCCCCCTGAACCTCCAGCGCGACTCCCAGTCGCACCTGAACACGACGTGGGGGCGCGGGGAAGCGTGACGACGCTCGGATTCCTCGGGCTCGGCTCGATGGGCGCAGGAATGGCCCGGCGCCTCATCGACTCCGGGCACGACGTCGTCGTCTGGAACCGGTCGCAGGAGCCCGTCGCGGCGCTCGCAGCCGTCGGCGCGCGCGCCGCGGCCACGCCGGCCGAGGCCCTCGCCGCGGACGTCTCGTTCTCGATGCTCGCCAATGACGAGGCGACGGACTCGGTGATGGATGCGGCATCCGTCGCCGCCGCGACAGGACGCACGCACGTCGTGATGGCCTCGATCAGTCCGTCGCTGGCCGAGGTGCTCGCCGAGCGGTTCGCCGCCGCCGGCGCCCACTACGTCGCCGCCCCGGTGCTGGGCAGACCCGCCGTCGCGGCTGCGGGGCAGCTCAACATCCTGGCGGCCGGCGATCCCGAGACGGTGGATGCCGTCGAGCCGCTCCTCGCCGTCCTCGGCACCCGCGTCTGGCGCATCAGCGACCGGCCCTCCGTGGCCAACGCCGTCAAGGCGGCGATCAACTACAACATCATCCACGCGCTGCAGGCGATCGGCGAGTCGGTGGCGATGACGGAGCGGCAGGGCGTGGATCCCGCGCTGTTCACCGAGCTGCTGTCCAGCACGCTGTTCGGCGGGGTGGTCTACTCCGGCTACGGCAGCATGATCGCACGGGGCGCCTACGCGCCGCCCGGGTTCCACATCGCCCTGGGACGCAAGGATCTCGCGCTCGCGGAGGAGGTCGCCGCCGCGGGCGGCGTGTCTCCGGCGACGCTGCCGGCGCTCATCTCGGTCTTCGACCGGGCGCTCGCCGACCCCGAGCTCAAGGATCTGGACTGGAGCGCGATCGCCGAGGTCACCCGCCGCGACCTGATGTGACCGCGCCGCGTGGACGCGGGCTCGGGAGTCAGAGGAGCGCGGTGCCGCGATCCACGTAGAGGTTCATCGCCGAGACGCCGCGATTGCGCAGCAGGAACTGGGTCGCGTCGACGACGTCGGCCATCGTGGCCAGCTTGCCGCCGGGGGTGTGCTTCTCGTATCCGCCCAGCACTCCCTCGGGCTTGCCCGCCCAGAACGGACTGTCGCCGATGATGCCCGGGTGCAGCGCATTCACCCGGATGGGGGCGAGCTCGAGGGCGAGGGTGTTGACGAGTCCCGTGACGCCCCCGTTGATCGTGGAGACCGTCGTCGATCCGGGGTAGGGCAGGTCCTTCGCGCGACCCCCGAACAGCACGATTCCGGTGTCGACGGTCGCATCGAGCCGGTCGAGCAGCGCGTGCACCGTCTCGGCGTACCCGACCAGCTTGAGCGTGACGAGACGGATGGCGCGATCGACGTCGTAGTCGCGGATCGTGTTCTGGTCCCGCTCGATGGCCGCCAGGACCAGCCCGTGAACCTGTCCGACGGAGGCGAGCTGGCCGGCGATCGCGTGCGGCTCAGAGATGTCGAGCGCCACGCCGGTCGCCTCCGCGCCGAGCGATGCCGCCACGGCATCCGTGCGCTCCTGGTCGCGCCCGGTGATCACGACGCGGTCCCCGCGTGCGACGCAGTCCTTCGCGAGTTCGAGCCCGATGCCGGACGTCCCTCCGACGATGACGATGGTCCTGCCGCTCGGTGCAGCCGATGCGCCCAAAAGCAACTCCTTCGAATCCAAGTGGGACTGGACATCCGTGTCCAGTAACGCTTAACCTGAGTCAAGTCGAGCGCTTGGGCAAAGTCAAGCGAGAGCCTCCGCGCGACGACGGCGCGAGCCAGCGATCCGCTGGCATCGGCGCGACAGCTAATCAAGGAGGATGAGCGTCACAATGACCGGCACACCGGCACCCGAGCCCGGACAACCCATCGTCTTCCGGAACGGAATCGTCCTGACCATGGACGACGCCCACACGGTTCTGCCCGACGGCGACGTCCTCGTCGTCGACGGCAAGATCGCCGGTGTCGGCGTCGGCCTGGCGGTTCCCGAAGGAGCGTTCGAGATCGACGCCAAGGGCGGCATCGTCATGCCCGGCATGGTCGACACCCATCGGCACATGTGGCAGACCGCAATGCGCGCCTACGGCGCGGATTGGACGCTCACGCAGTACTTCGTCTGGTACTACCTGCAGCACGGCATGAAGTTCCGCCCTCAGGACTACGCGGCAGGCAACCTCATCTCTGCGCTGGACGCCATCGAGTCCGGCGTCACGACGAGCGTGGACTGGTCGCATGGACTTCGGACGGTGGAGCACGCCGAGGCGGCAGTCGACGCGCTCGTCTCCTCCCCCGGCCGTTTCGTGTTCGCCTACGGCAACATCCATCAGTCGCCGTGGGAGTGGACGGCCGATCCGGCGGTCCAGGCCCTCCTCACCTCCGCGCGCGACGACTCGCGCCTGTTCGGCACGCAGATCGCATTCGACGTGCCCAACCAGGACGAGGAGTTCCCGGAGCTCGCCGCCTACCGGGTCGCCAAGGACCTGGGGCTGCGCGTCACCACCCACGCCGGAGTCTGGGGCGCGACGAACGACTGGGGCATCAAGAACGCGTATGACGCCGGCGTCATGGAGGAGGGGTTCACGTACGTGCACGCCGCCTCGCTCTCCGCCGACTCGTACCAGAAGATCGCCGCGACCGGCGGCAACGTCTCCCTGGCCACGGAGTCCGAGGACACGTGCGGCCAGGGCTACCCGCCGATCCACCACCTCCGCCGCTACGGCATCCCGACGTCGCTGTCGGTCGACACCAGCGTCTGGTTCAGCGCCGACCTGTTTTCGGCGATGCGCGCCACGGTGAACGCCGACCGCGCACTGGAGCACTACAACGCGCACCAGCTCGACCCGGCCGAGACGATCACGCACGTGAAGCTGCGCGCCGAGGAGGTCGTCCACATGGCCACCCGCGGCGGCTCGAAGGCGCTCGGCAAGGACGACCTCATCGGGTCGCTGGAGGAGGGCAAGCTCGCCGACGTCGTGCTCCTCAAGAACGAGGACTCGCCGACCTGGGCTCCCCTCATCAACCCGTGGGGTCAGGTCGTGTACCAGGCTCAGCGCGGCGACGTGCACACGGTGCTGGTCGGCGGCGAAGTCGTCAAGGCCGGGGGCAAGGTCGTCGCCGGCGACCTCCCAGGGGTGAAGGCGAAGCTCGACGACACCGTCGCGTACCTCGAGCGCGAGGTCGGCGACGACTGGATCGCCGGTCAGTTCCCCGAGATCCCCGAGAGCGAAGTGCTCTTCAACCCCTACCAGTACAAGAAGTAGAGTTCCGCGGCGGCGGTGGCGTCAGTACCCGACCGTGAAGCGCTCTCGCGAGTGCTTCGGCTCCTCGACCTCGTCGACAACGGCGACGGCGAGGTCGGCGCCGGAGATGAACGACTCCCCGTCGGCATCCTTCACGAGGATGTCGCCGCCGTCGCGGTACGACCCCGTCCGCTCCCCCGGGTTCCACCCGCCGAAGCCGCCGGCGGGGTGGACGTAGAACCAGTCGCGGCTCGCGCGGGAAGCCTGCAGATCCTCGAGGATGCCGATCGCCTCGAGCGACTCGGGCTTGTACTCCTCGGTGAACCCCGCGGTGTCGACCAGTCGCGGACCGCCCTCGGCGACGAGGCTGCCGCCGGCGCCGCCGATCACTCCGATACGCACGGAGCTCGGCAGCTCGGCGACGAGCTCGGCCACGTTCGATCGCACCTGACCGAGCATGTCGCCGCGCGGCGCGACCGCCACCACGACGACATCCACGCCCTCCAGCTCGGCGACGAGGCCGGGAACGTCCAGCAGCGTGCCCTCCACGTAGGTGGCGCCCTCCACGCGCTCGGACGCAACGCTGCGCGCGACCGAGACGACCGTGTGGCCCCTGCTCACCGCCTCGGCGACGATATGGCGTCCGGCGTAGCCGGTTCCTCCGATGACGGCGATCCGGGTCATGAGGTTCCTTTCGAGAGGGTCCCCCAGTGCAAGGTGCGTGCACAAGGTTTCATTCCGCGACCCTGCGACCGGTTGCTGAGCCTGTCGAAGCACAGGGACCGGGTGCGCACCTCACTCGGCCGCGGTGCGCAGCGTCGCCACCTGGTAGAGGGCGACGGATGCCGCGATCCCCGCGTTCAGCGACTCGGTCCCCGCAGAGATGGGGATCGACACGACCTGGTCGCACGTTTCGGTGACCAGGCGCGAGAGCCCCTTCCCCTCCGAGCCGACCACGATCACGACGGGACGGTCGGCGAGCTCGAGTGCGGGGAGCGACACGTCGCCGCCGCCGTCGAGCCCGAGGACGAACACGCCCTGCTTCTTGAAGTCCTTGAGCGTCGCCGTCAGGTTCGCCGCGAGCGCGACCGGTATGCGCGCGGCGGCTCCGGCGCTCGTCTTCCAGGCGGCGCTGTTCACGCTCGCCGACCGGCGCTGCGGCAGGATCACGCCGTGACCGCCGAAAGCGGCGGTGGAGCGGATGATCGCGCCGAGGTTGCGGGGATCGGTGATGCCGTCGAGCGCGACGAACAGCGGAGTCTGACCCTTGTCGATCACCTTCTCGAGCAGATCCTGCGGGTGCGCGTACTCGTACGGCGGCACCTTCAGTGCGACGCCCTGGTGCACGCCGTCGAAGCCCGCCATGCGGTCGAGCTCGGGGCGCGTCACCTCCATGACGGGGATCTCGCGGTGGGTGGCGATCGACAGCATCTCCTTGACGCGGTCGTCCATCTCGACGCGCTGCGCGATGTAGAACGCGGTCGCCGGGATCTTGGCGCGCAGCGCCTCGAGCACCGAGTTGCGACCGGTCACCACCTCGGTGTCGTCGTCCTTCTTCGCGCGCGGCGCACGGCCGGCGTTTCGACCGGCCCCTGAACCTGACGAGGAGCCCTTGCCGCCCGCGGCCGCGTAGCGCTCCGCGGCGGCCTTGCGCTTGCCCGCCGGATGCCAGGCACGATCCTCCGCCTTGGGCGTCGGACCGCGTCCCTCGAGCGAGCGCTTGTTCTTACCGCCCGTGCCCTTGGTCGGGCCCTTCTTGCCCTTGGCTGCGCCTGGACGTCCAGGCTTATTGCCTGCCATGATTACTCCTTCGTACCGGGGCGGTCCCCGGTGATGCTCCAGTGGGTGCCGCGAGCGCCGTCTTCGAGAGCGATACCCGCGGCCGCGACGGCGTCGCGGATGCGATCGGCCGCGGCCCAGTCCTTGTTCGCGCGCGCGTCGGCGCGCTGGGTGATGAGGCTCTGCACGAGTGCGTCGAGCGCACGCGCCTCGGCGGATGCATCCCGACTCGCCCATTCGTGGCCGAGCGGATCGAGTCCGAGGATCGCGGTCATTGCGCGCACCTGCGCGGCAGCAGTGTGTGCCGCGGCGAGCTCATCCGCATCCAGAGCCGAGTTGCCCGCACGCACAGACTCGTGGATCACGGCGAGCGCTTGGGGTACACCGAGATCATCGTCGAGCGCCGCCGCGAACCCCGCGGGCAGGATGTCGAGGCGCTGGTCGTCCGGAGCCCACTCCTCGGGACGCTCCGCGGTCCATGCGAACGGACTCGGGGTGCGCTGCACCCGCTCGAGGAACGTCCTGATGCGATCCAGCGCCGCCTCCGCCTCGTCGAACGACGAGGGAGTGATGTCGAGGCTCGAACGATAGTGCGCGGCCGCGAGCGCGTACCGCACCACGATGGGGTCGCGCTCGCGCAGCACGTCGTCGGCGA